>ODAJ014772226.1_pt1 | contig 153208 bp, 128 predicted proteins | sample 1539241 | NCBI WGS metagenome assembly ODAJ01 (sample SAMN02144231, study PRJEB22623) | gut metagenome | biome: sheep rumen | host: Ovis aries | place: New Zealand | reverse complement strand
GAGCCGCATCCGGATGCGCGGATCGGATTCTTAAAGGCGGAACTTGAGACCAGAAACGGCAAGATTTCGGCCTCCTGGAGATATGAGGGAGACGGGATCCGCTATGAACTTACGACTCCGGTTCCGACGGCTGTTATCCTCAAAAATGAAACCCGGGAAGTTGCTGCCGGAAGCTATACATTCTGGCAGAGCGGAGAGCATCAGGCACAGACATCTGCGAAGAACTGACATGTACGAAGGAAAAAGATATGAAGAGAATTTCATTTTGCGAAAACTGGCTGTTCGGGAAGAGCGGAAACGAAAAAGAGCCGGTGCTGCTTCCGCACGACGCCACACAGCTTGAGGAGAGATCCGCGGACGCACCTTCGGGATCGGGCGGCGCCTTTTATCTGGGCGGCTGCTATGAATACACAAAGATGATTGATGTGCCGGAGAGCTGGCGGGATAAGGCTGTTTCCCTGCTGTTTGAAGGCGTCTATCCTAAGGCGAAGGTGCTCCTTAACGGGCAGGAGATCGGCGGCTGCGCCTACGGCTACAGCCAGTTTGAAGTGCCCCTTACAGGCCTTCGGTATGGTGAGGAAAATGAAATCACCGTCATCGCCGATAACAGTGAGACCCCGAACAGCCGCTGGTACGCCGGAGCGGGCATCTACCGGCCGGTCTGGCTCCTTGTGGGCGGAGCGGTTCGCATCCCGAATGACGGCATCCGCGTGACGACGCTGTCGATTGATCCGGCCTGTGTCAGGGTAGAGACGGAGCATGTCGGAAATGCGAATACAGTCGTGGAGATTCTTGACGGGGAGACCGTCATCGCAGGAGGAGAAGGTGACTGCGTTGACCTTACAATTCCGGATGCAAAGCTCTGGGATGCGGAGAATCCGAATCTCTACACCTGCCGGGTGAGACTGGCTGAGGACGGGGAAGTTCTTGATGAGGCGGAGAGCATTTTCGGAATCCGGCAGATCACATGGAGCACGGAAGGGTTCTTTGTGAACGGAAAGAGCATCAAGCTGAAGGGCGGCTGCATCCACAGCGACAACGGAATTCTGGGTGCAAGATGCTTCGACGAGGTGGAATGGAGGCGTGTGAGGCGCCTCAGGGAGTTTGGCTTCAATGCGATCCGCTCGGCGCACAACCCGCTCTGCCGTGCCGCGCTGGAAGCCTGCGACGCACTGGGCATGTATGTCATGGATGAGACTTGGGATATGTGGGACCAGCATAAGACGGACTACGATTACGCAGGCCGTTTTACGGAGAACTGGCGTCAGGACGTAAGGTACATGATCGCCAAGGACTACAACCATCCCTCCGTGGTACTCTATTCCATCGGGAACGAGGTCACGGAACCGGCAAAGCCCGAGGGTGTTCAGCTTGCGGCGGATATCATTAAGGAAATTAAACGTTTTGACACGACAAGACCGGTCACCGGCGGCATCAATATCATGCTGATTCTTCTGGCATCCAAAGGCGTGACGTTCAACGGCGGCAGCGTAGACGGCAAGGTGAGCAGCACGGAGTTTAATGAGTGGGTTGCAGGACTCGGCAAAAAGATGCTGGAAGCGGCAGCCAGCCCGGACGGAGACGAAGCATCCTCGCCGGTGCTGGAACTCCTTGATATCGCGGGATACAACTATGCGCAGAGCCGCTATGAGAAGGAGCGTGAACTCCATCCGGAGCGCATTGTGGTCGGGAGCGAGACATTTCCGCAGGATCTGCCTGGCAACTGGGCTCTTGTCACAAAATGCCCCTGGGTCATCGGCGATTTCATGTGGACTGCCTGGGATTATATTGGTGAGGTTGGTATCGGCGACTGGGTTTCCGATGCGGACTGCCAGGGCTTTGGAAAGCCGTATCCCTGGAAGCTGGGTGGGACAGGCGCTCTGGACATCCTCGGAAATGAAACCGCCGAGGCCGGCATGGCTTCCGTGATCTTCGGCGCGAGGACGACCCCCTATATTGCGGTCCGGCCGATCCTTGCTCCCGGACAGAGCTGGTATCACGCCGCATGGCGCGGCAGCAATGCCATCCCCTCCTGGAGCTGGCGCGGATGCGAGGGGCTGGAGACGGAAGTGGAAGTCTACTCGAAGGCGGATCTTGTCGAGCTTTTCCTGAACGGGCAGTCTCTCGGGAAAGCGAAAACGGTCGACGGTATGGCCCTCTTTACGGTTCGGTATCAGCCCGGAGTGCTGAAAGCGGCGGCCTATAGCTCTGACGGGACCTGCACGGAAAGTGCGCTGCACTCCGCCGAGGGAGAAGTCCGTCCGGTCATCACGCCGGAGGAGGAGCCCGAGATTGGAAAAATCCTGTTTGCGGACATTTCCCTGCGCGGCGAAAACGGCGAGGCGGAGAGCAACGCTGATGAGAATCTGCGCGTGTCCGTCACAGGCGGCACCCTGCTGGCTTTCGGCAGCGCGAGGGCCCGCACGGAGGAGGTTTTCCACAGCGGCGAGTACCGGACTTATTACGGGAGAAGCCTTGCGGCGGTTCTGGTGACCGGAAATGAGCTCGAGATCCGGGCCGAGAGAGAGAACGGGGAGGTCTGCTCTTACAAAGCGCAACTATAATTTACAAAATCAGGCTCTGAATGTCAGTTTTCGTTGATAGACAAATCCCGCCTTTGCAGCTATAGTGATGTTAAAAATAGTTGCAAAGGTGGGATTTTTATGAGAAAATATTACCTGGACAATGTGAGATGGGTGACAGGCATCATCGTGGTGTTCTACCATGTGCTCTACATGTACAATGCAGAGGGGATACTGGGAGGGATCGGCAGGATCACGGAGCTGACCGTCCAACCCTACGACGCGTTTATGTATTTCGTGTATCCGTGGTTTATGCCGGTCCTGTTTATAACGTCGGGGATCAGTTCGAAACTGTATCTTGACAGGCACACGGAGAAGGAGTTTCTCAGGGCGAGAACCCGAAAGCTTCTGGTTCCGTCGACGATCGGACTTTTTGTCTTCCAGTTCATCCAGGGGTATGTGTCCATGTCGCTCGGCACGGCCTTTCAGGATCTTGCGGCGGCGGGCGTCCCGAAACCGGTCATGTTCCTTATCATGGTCGCCTCCGGGAGCGGCGTGCTCTGGTTTATGCAGCTTCTCTGGGTTTACAGTGCGGTTCTCATTTTTATGAGAAAGATCGAGAAGGGGAGACTGCTGAAAATCGGGGAAAAGACGCCGCTGTGGGTGATCGCGGCATTCTTTCTTCCGGTTTGGGGTGCGGGGCAGGTCCTCAACACTCCGATCATATCGGTGTACCGGGTTTCATTTTACTTTGTGTTTTTTATGCTGGGATACTATGTTTTCTCAGGCGATGAGGTGACGGAGAGGATCAAACGGGCGGCGGTTCCGCTGATCCTGGCCGGGGTTTTGCTCTGCACGGTTTTCACCGTTCTTAATTTCGGGATCCGGGGAGGCGCAAACTACGCGGACAAGCCGGTCAACCGGGGAGTCCTCTATGCGGCGTGCGCATATTTCGGATCGCTGGCAATGCTGGCGGGGATGGCGCGATACGGTGATTTCAGCAGTTCATATACAAGGTGGATGAGCAGAAAGAGCTTTGGCCTCTATGTGTTTCACTATCTGGGAATCTCGTCGGTTGCGCTTGTTTTTGCGAAACCGGGGCTTCTTCCGCCGGCGGCCTGCTATCTATTAAGCCTTGTCATGGGGTTTGTGTTCGGATACGGGCTTTATGAGATCATTTCCCGGGTTCCGTTTATGAGATGGGCGGTGCTCGGCATCGGAAAGAAGAAGGAAGGATAACTCTTTTGGAGGGCGTGTATGTTCAGAGACAATCTTGTCAAAATGCGGAAGCTCAGGAGGCTCACGCAGGAAGATATCGCGGAAAGGCTTGACGTGACAAGGCAGGCTGTTGCAAAATGGGAGGCAGGCGAGACCGTGCCGGACCTTGACCGGTGCAGGATGCTGGCGGATCTTTTCGGGGTGTCGCTGGATGACCTGGCCAATTATGAGCCGGAGGAGAGTCTGGGGCTCGGCCTGCCGCCGAAGGGGAAGCATCTCTTCGGTGTTGTGACGGTGGGCGACAAGGGCCAGATCGTCATCCCGGCGAAGGCGAGAAAACTGTTTGGGATCGCAGCGGGCGACCGGCTGGTCGTTCTGGGCGACGAGGAGCAGGGGCTCGCAATTCTGAAGGAGGAGAGTATCCTTGCATTTTCCGAGATGGTGCGGAATATGAAGAACAATCAGGAAGGAAATGAAAATGGATAATCAGGAGAAGGACTGGGAACTCTATAAGAGCAAGCTCGGAAAATGGCAGGAGGACTATGCTGACCGGCTTATAAAAGAGTATATGAAGATTCTCACCGGGAAGGGGAGCGCGGCCGAGAGGCTGGCGGCTCTTAAGGGACGCACCGAGGGCGATTTTGCCGGCATCGGACTCACGCTCGTCCCGAACGAGGAGGAGATGCTTTTTGACCTCATCGACCTTGTGCGGGAGGGTGTGATCACGGTGGATGACGTCGGCGATTTCAGCGAGGAGACGCTTGAGACGGTCAAACATTTCATCTGAAGAGGCACAAATTATGAAAAACAAATTTAAAATCACCCTGAACGCGCCCGTCACGCTGATCTTCGTCTTCATCTGTGCGGGTGCGACTCTCCTCAACTACATCACCCGCGGTGCGAGCAACCGGGTGCTTTTCATGACCTATCGCGGCTCGCTCTTAAACCCGCTCACCTATGTGCGGCTGCTTACCCATGTCTTCGGGCATGAGGGCTGGGAGCACTTTATCGGGAACGGTGCTTACCTGCTGCTCTTAGGCCCGATGCTGGAGGAGAAGTACGGCGCCCGGACGATGGCGGAGGTGATCGCGCTCACGGCGGTCGTGACGGGGCTCATCAATTTCATCCTGTTTCCGGCGACCGGGCTCTGCGGCGCGAGCGGCGTCGTGTTTGCATTTATCCTGATGACCTCGTTCACCGGGTTTTCAAAGGGTGAGATTCCGCTCTCGTTTATCCTGGTGGCGGCGATCTTCATCGGCCAGCAGGTCTACGAGGGGATCTTCCTTCGGGATTCGGTCTCGAACCTCTCCCATATCGTGGGCGGGCTTGTGGGCTCGGCGGCGGGGTATCTGTTAAACAGGAAATAAATATTGTTTTGACCCTGAATTGGGGTGCGATGAAGTTGAAATACCGGATGGTGAGAAAGTTGATGCTCTCATCCGGTATTTTTTTACGCTGCGGAGAAGGCGAATGAAGATAAATACCTGATGCGGGAATGTTTGACTTGCACATCCGGTAAATTCAGGCTTTGGGAGAGTTTGAAAAGGTAGATGGTTACCGGGTGAAGAGGTTTTTATGAATTATATCAGGTAAAATGAAAACCTCGTGACGGCCTGAGCGGGTCAGACTACCGGATGAGATTAGGCAAATAAGGCGCAACATGTAAATTGAGTGTTTTCAGGAAGAAAGAAGCGGATTGCCTGCCATCAATCCATCAAAAATATCTCCTTGACAGGCATGGTGAAGGCAGATACTATTTAGATATGAAAGGGCAGCGGATGCTGCTTCCAAATATGCGGTCAGACCTCGGAGTATTCCGGGGTCTCGCTTTTTATTTGGGGAAAAATCCATTTTAAGGGTTTAATTTGCTGAAGGAGGTGGATTATGATCACCGTACACATCGATGAGCAGCTTAAGATACTTGATGCAATGATCGCGAAGGCGGAGGCCTCCCTTAGGAAAGGCCCGAAAGGAATCGTCAATGTGGTCCGGTGCCACGGTACGAATCAGTATTATTATAAAGATGTCTCGTCGGAGGCGCACGGAACATATATATCAAAAAAGAATATTGCCCTCGCGGCCGCACTGGTTCAAAGAGATTATGACCGTGAATTTATCATCGCGGCGACAGCGGAACGAAAAAAGCTGCTTAGGATGCAAAAGGAAGGATGTGAAAGAAACATATCTCTTATGTATGCATGCCTGTCCAGGATCTACGAAGATTCAACAGAGGGCAGAAGAGTGCTGATCAAACCGTACCTGCTGACAGATGAGCAGTATGTCAAAAAATGGGAGGCTTATGAATATCAGGGGCATTCGTTTGCGGACGATGTGCCGGAGATATTCTCGGAGAAGGGCGAACGGGTGCGGTCAAAGAGCGAGAAGATGATCGCCGACAAGCTCGCGCTGATGAAGATTCCCTATCGCTACGAATGTCCGCTCGACATAGGGAAGGGCTTTTCTTACCACCCGGATTTCACGATTCTTGATATACGGGAGAGAAAGCAGATCATATATGAGCATTTCGGAAGGATGCAGGATGAAAAGTATGCCCGCGACGCACTCGGCAAGATCAGGGATTATCAGAAGGCGGGGCTTAGGAGAGGGGAGAACTTCATTTTTACGATGGAATCAAGTGACTGCCCGCTGGATATGAGGCTTTTTGAGAGGATGATACGGGAGAGGCTGCTTAATTGAGGGCTTTGAGCCTGAGAAAATCTGCCAAAATACCGGATAATAATTATTCAGGGGCTCTCGACCGGTAAACAATTATGCCGGGACGAGGGCTTGAGAGTTGAATTACCGGGCAGAGAAGAATAAGTTTCAAATATCAGGTAAATCCCAACCCGCATATGAAGGAAAATGAAAATAAATACCTGATGTGAAAATAAATGCAACGGCCATCAGGTAAATCCCAACCCACATATGGAGAAAAATGAAGATAATTACCTGATGTGGGAACAAATACTATGACCATCAGGTAAATCCCAACCCGCATATGGAGGAAAATGAAAATTATTACCTGATGAGAAGATAAATGTAGATCTTATCGGGTAACAGATCAAATTTGAGCGTGCGGAGCATGTAACAACGCATGAAAAAGCCCCCGGAGCTGCTCTTCGGGGGCTTTGAAATATTAATCAGACCGGCTCCTTCCTCTCGTAAGGTGTCCCGGTGAGGTCCGGACGCTTCATATTGTCGAACCGCTTGATCATCATCGGCTCCCACACATAGTAGAGGAACTTCCCGTCGAGGTCAAAGAAGAAGACCGTGAAGAGCACGACCCAGACGACGGCCAGGACCTTGATAATCTTGAACAAGACTTTTAACATGAATTCTCCTTTCCGGCCCCGCAGGCGAGGCCGCATCTTTTTTACCAGGATTCGGAATCGTCGAAGTCGACCAGGGACGGATCGAGCGGTTCCTCGTGCATGACCGTGTACATGTAGTCGCTGATGATCTTGCGGATCTCCTTGCGGGAGACGGTACGCTTGTCCGGAAGCGCGTGCGGCACCCAGACCGCGTGGATGTTGCGCTTTCTGAACTCATCCTCGAACATGCCGTGGATGCCCTGCATGCCCTTGCACTGCAGCTGGTCGTACATGACGACGAAATCGCAGTTGAACTTCTCCATGAACTCCCAGAGGCGGAAGATATGCTCGTGACCGCCGACTGCCATGGAGCGCATCGGAGCGAGCTCGTTGAAGGTCGCGAGATCCTCGAGCGCATGCTCGTAGGTGTCCGTGCGGAGGTACTGGTCGAACATCAGGGAGTCCATGTTGATGATCGTGTTGATGCCCCAGCAGTTGTAGGCCCATGTGCACCAGTTGGAGTAGTAGAGCGGTGCGCAGCTCCACGCGATCGCGCGGTGGCGGGTCTTCGGGAAGGTGACGATCTTGTTTTTGACCGTCTTGTTCATGATCTTTCTCACATGCGCATCAACGAAATGCCAGATCGGGCGGTCGCCGTCCTGGGAATAGTAGATGCGGTAGAGCGCCTGGGCGACGCCGTTGATCGGGTAGTAGGGGGTGTTGGCGGCGACATCCCATTTTTCATGCTCGAAATCGGTGAGCTTGTTGAAGCTCTCCGCATGTTTCTTGTACTCCTCCCAGTTGAACGGATGGCCGGTCTGCTCATCGACGAACTTCCAGCACTCCTCGATCTCCTCCTGGCAGTGCTTCTGGACCAGCGGATCGTCGAAGCGCATCGGCTGCGGCATCGCAAAGAGCGGGCGGTTCAGGAACCAGTCCTGGATGACGGAGGTCGCCACGGAGCCGTCGCAGGCCTCGTTGGAGGTGACCATGACCGGGCTGTAATCCGGGTAGTCATCCAGCACGAAGATGCCGGCCTCTGCCTGGCACATCGGGCAGGGATCCGCCGGAAGGCCGATGGACTGCATCGCGTCGATGTAGTTCAGGACAGTGTGGTTGTTGACGTGGCAGGTGACGAAATAGGGGATCATCTGCAGCGCAACATCATCCATGACGTCTCTCCAGGGATAGAAGATGTTGCCGGAGACGGTCTCATCGTGGGCGATGGTGTTCTTCCAGTATTTGTTCTCCTTGCCGCCGTGAAGCTTCTTGTCGGCAGCGAACATGCGCATGAACTGGCGGATGGTTTCATTGGTCATGCCGCGGTAGTGCCAGGCGGAGGCCGCGAGAGCCGGGCCGCGCAGGCCCTCAAGACCGCGGTCGAACCAGTGCATGACGGTGAGATACGTCTGGCCCATCCAGCGGTAGCGCATGGTTCCCGCAAAGAAGGAGAGGGGATCGTCGCCCGAGAGGATGTCGGTCACCATATGAACGTAGTTGTAAAGCCAGATCATATGGAAATAGTACATGGTATCCTTGAAGCCGCGCCACTCGCGGTGCTTATAGAGGCCGGTGTTGCCGATGTAGAGATCACCGAGCCGTCTCTCCTCGTGGGGCTTGCCGTACCAGAAATCCCGGGCGGCCTTTTTGATGTCAAAAGTCCTTGCCTTCTCACGGACCGATTCGGCAGCTTTTTTGTAATCGGCGTGCCGGAGCTTTGAAGCTGCTGCCTTTGCGGCATTTTTTGCAGCTTTTGCGCGCTCGGCCGCTGTCTCCTTAAATGTGCGTTCGCTCATATAGCCGCTCCTTCCCTTTCTTTCTGGATCTTCTTGATCTCAATGCTCTCGATGAATGCCTGAAAACGAGTCCGGAGCTGGCCGATCGCGGTATTGACATATTCCTTCTCTATGGAACATACCGGGATGCCGTGGTCGCGCGGAATCACGATGGTGTCGATCGTGCGCTCGTAGCTCCAGTACTCACAGAACTTCATCTGCTCGATGATGATGCCGTCCGCCTTGTACTCTTTCGCGAGAGCTGCAAGATACTCCTTGCGCTCGCGCATGGTGTGCTGCTCCATGAAGCGGGGGCACTGCTCGTGGAGGAGATAGTGCTCCGCGATGGCGGTCAGCACATCCTTGCCCTCGGGAAGCTCGATCTCCTCGCGTCCCGGGAGAGAGCCGAAGCAGTGGCGGTCGGCGACGACCAGGGCGCCGCACTCCTCGATGAGCTGGGTGAAGTAGGGGTCGTCATTTTCCGAACCGGCGAGAACGACCTTGCAGCGCCACGGGATGCGGGCATCCGGCTCGCGGGTCTTAAGGTCCTCGGCGATATCCCGGAGAATCGGAAGAATGAGGTACTTGGGACATACGAGGGTCGAGAGCTGGATGAGCTGGAACTCGAAGCCCGTAATGGTCGGAATGTCCTTCTTGCGGTAGCTGCCGATCTCCGTGATCAGACGGCAGACCTCGTTGTGCTCCGCGACGGCGGCCCTGAGGGCGTCGTCGGAGACATCGATCCCGAAACGCTCATGGAGCGGCGTAAGCACGTGGGCCCGGAGCTGGGTGGTGTAGTGGTCGATGGAGTTCTGATTCTTCTTGAAGGGAACATCCGTGAACTCACAGAAAAAGTCGGGGTTCTGGATCACATCCATCATCTGCAGGTGCTCCTGAAAGCGGCAGGTGACGGTGCAGGTCTCCGTCGCCATCTCGGCGTCAAGGAAATTAAAACCGCCCTCCAGCGCGCGCTCAAGGAGGCAGCGGCCGAACATGCAGGTCCGGTTGGACATATAGTAGGTCGCAATGTCCGGAGAGCCGCTCCTCGGTGCCCGAAGGCGCACGGAGAAACATCCCGGCAGGTCGAGCAGCACCTCAGGCATGAAGGAGCAGGTGTAGCCCAAAGCCCGTTTTCCTTCCGCTTTTGCCTGCCGCACGAGGTCGTTGTTGGCCTCGAGCAGCAGCTGCTCCAGTTCAATAATGTGTTTGAGATCCCTCATAAGGCTCCTTTCCGCATCTTCTTTGAGAGAGGAGATGTCTGGCATAACGTTGCAGGCAGCTGAAAAAATGAAATAACACTATATACTAAAAGTAACATATTTTGTTGAAAATTACAAACGTATCATACCGGATATTGTGCAAAAATACGGGTTTATGTCCGTATATTATATACAATCTTGTAAAATGCGCACAAGTGTGTTATGCTAAAATATGTATAATTGCATAATAAGGAGGGCTCTGCCCATGGATAGAAAGACAATCATCCTGGCATTGACCGGCAAGGGAGGCGTGGGAAAGACATCACTCTCCGCGGCGATCATAAGACTCCTTGTCGAAGAGAAGCCGGAGGCGCGGATCCTTGCGATCGATGCGGATCCGGCCGTAGGCCTCGCAACCGCTCTCGGCGTTCAGGTGACGGAGACGCTGGACGATATCCGGCTCAGGGTGGCAAAGGATGTGACGGAAGGACTCTCGGAGACCCAGGATATACTGGCGGAGGCAAGGTTCCGGATCTTCGAGGCGATGGAGGAGAAGAACGGGTTTGCATTTCTCGCAATCGGAAGACCGGAAGCGGCCGGCTGCTACTGCGCGATCAACACCTACCTCCGGCAGGTGATCGGGCTTCTCGCCGGCGAGTTCGACTACGTTGTCATCGACGGGGAGGCAGGGATCGAGCAGATCAACCGCCGCGTGATGGAGCGGGTGACCCACCTCATCTGCGTCTCCGACCAGAGTCGGAAGGGGATCTCGATCATTGAGACGATCCAGGGCGTCGCGGAGAAGATGGTGATGTACGACGAGGTCGGGGCGGTCCTGAACCGCGTCCTCATGCCGGAGCGGATCACGGAGGATCACATCGGGAAAATGAAGATCGTCGCCGTCATCGGCGCCGACGACCGCCTCGTCGAGAACGATGTGGAGGGCAGGAGCGTATTCGACCTGCCGAAGGATGCAATGATCCTTAAAGGCGCAAGGAGTGCGCTCAAAGGACTTACTATCTTGAAGTAAAGGAGGGATGATTTTTGAAAGATCTCAAATACCTGATTGAATTTGAGAATCTGCTGGAGAACGCGGACAACGAGCTTGTAAAGAAAGCGCAGGCGGACGGCGATCTTGCCATCGGCTACACCTGCTATCACATGCCGGAAGTGCTCTTAAATGTCGGCAACTGTTTCTCGGTTCGCCTCAGGGCTCCCAGATCATCTTCAATCGATATCGCGACCTACTATATGTCGAATTATACCTGCGAATACTGCCGCTCGCTTCTCGAGAGAGCCATCGAAGGCGGCTACCAGTTTCTTGACGGGATCGCGGGTGTGGACGCGTGCTCCGCGATGAACCGCTGCTACGAGCACTTTGAGATACTGAAGTGCTGTGACAAGCCGAATTTCTTCATCACCCACTGCGACATCCCCTACAAGATCGAGAGCTATACGGTCGACCAGATGGAGATCCAGATGCGGCTCCGCCTCCTCGATGTTCTTACGGAGAAGTACGGGGTCGACACCTCCGATGAGGCCCTCCTTAAGGCGGTTGAGGAGCACAATGAGGTATGTCGGATCATGACCGAGATCGGGGACATGCGGAAGCTCCCGAACCCGCCGATCACCGGCTACGAGTACCATGTGCTCTGTCTTGTCACCTACTGCTGCCCGAAGCGGCTGATCCTGCCGATGCTGCGGGAGACGCTCGAAGAGATCCGGAACCGTGAGCCGGACGAGAAGCCTGCATTCCGTGCCAGAGTGGCTGTCGTGGGGTCCGAGATCGACGATCTTGATTTTACAAAACTTCTCGAGGAGGCAGGCGCGATGGTCGTGGCGGACCGCTACTGCTACGGCTCCAAGCCCGGCCGGGAGGAGATTAAGATCGATCCGAACGAGAACATTCTCCGCCAGATCGTCCTTCATTATATGAAGACCTCCGAGTGCGCCCGCTACATGAGCGAGGAGAAGGTAAAGCAGAGAAGAGACACCGCGGATTACCTCGCAAGGGAATACGGGGCGGACGGAATCATCTACGAGCAGATGAAATTCTGTGATTTCTGGGCGTTTGAGCGGCCGCTGGCCAGCCATATTCTTAAGGAGGAGTACGGATGGCCCGTCCTCTCCATCGACCGCCCGTACAATGTCCGCAACTCCGGTCAGCTGAGGACCCGTTTCCAGGCGTTTGTGGAGGCTCTTGAGATCAAGCGGATCCACAGCGGAAAGGAGGGATAAAGCAAGATGAAATACCCGAATCCGAAATTCTTCAGAATGAAGGATCACATGAACCTGAAGCTCCAGGCCGAGAACCTGAAGGAGGTCGGCGGCATTATCAAAGACATGCTGAAGGAGACCGACTGGAAGGACGTCGGCAGGGACGCGGCAGGGGATGCGAAGGCATTTGCAAAGCGCGTGAAGTATGAGGCAGGCCTCCTCGCGAAAATGAGTCCGGAAGAGTTCAAGGACTTCATGATCAACGGCGAAAAGCAGCTGGGCAAGCTCTACCGGAACGGCAAGATGGCGACGGTCCGCCGCGAGTGGAGAGGCATCAAGGACACAGGCGCCGACTTTTACGAGTGGGCGAAGATGTGGGGAATGCTCCTCGCCACCTTCGGCAAGGATCTGATCCCGTCCCTGAACGGAGCGCTGCATTACCGCTGGATGATCTCCTACTTCTGCTGCCACTCCTTCATGGACAAGAACACGCTGGGTCTTCGCGGCAAGGCGCTCAAGATGCACCACGAGCTCATCTACGCGATCTTCCGTTACGTCGCCGAGAACCTGGTCCTCCTCATGAAGGCGGACGTCAAGGGCGGCAACAGCACAGATCTCTCCAGGAAGATCGTCCTGCTCGACGAGATGACCATGGCCCAGATCATGGCGGGCTTCCCGGATCTTGCGGGTATTCCCTACCAGCTCATGCCGGTGTTCCTGCTCTCCGAGATCGACCAGCTGGCCTGCATGCCCTACATCGATGCGGTTGAGTCCTACGGACTGCCCTCGGACACATGTCCGGTTCCGACATCGGAGTGCGGCGCCTGCGTCATCGATGCGCTGCCGCATCTGGGATCGTGCTTCATTTCCAGCTCGATGCCCTGTGACGGCTCCGTCATGGCCTCGTCCTACACATCGAGACGCTTCAAGGATCTGCCGACCTTCCATCTGGCCTTCCCGGTCCGCTACGAGGACGAGTCCATCATGGACGCGGCCGTTCAGGATATCAAGGCCTGCATCCGCTTCATCGAGGAGCAGACCGGTGCGAAGTGGAACTGGGACGCCTATTTCGCAGCGATGAAGCGCTTCAATGAGGAGACGAAGTACGAGCTCGAAAAATGGGAAGTCAACCAGACTCCGTACCCGCAGCTGATCGGCCCGTGCTACGAGCTCTTCAGAAAATGGAACTATGAGATGGACGGCGGTCTCGACCCGCGCATCTTAAAGACCTTCAAGAAGGTCGACCGGCTCATGAAGCAGGCCTACGAGAACCGCGAGGAGCCCTGGCGCGGCAAGATGCGTCACCGCGCGATCGTCTGGAGCGTGCCGGCTCACTACTATGCAAACTTCTCGAACTGGCTGGCCAACTGCTGGGGCATCAACGTCCTCGTGGAGATGGAGAGCCTGAACTTCACGAAGCCGCTTGAGACCGAGGACAAGGAGGAAGCTCTCCGCGACATGGCCCGCCTCTACGAGCGCATGGTCATGAGGCGCCACACGAACGGCGGCTACGACCACGTCTTAACGGAGCTCTTCCGCCAGGTGGAGATCTGGAAGCCCGATATCGTCATCATGTATCAGCATGTCTCCTGCAAGAACATGTCCACGCTGAACGGACTCTTCGACGAGCAGGCGAGAGAGCACGGCGTGCGGCTTATCTGGATCGAGCACGACCTGATGGATCCGCGCACGGTATCCCGCAAGGATATGCGGTCCAAGGTAAATGAATACATGCGCACGGTCATGCGGGAGGAGCCGCTCGATCCGTCGCTCGTAGATTTTGAAGATGATGCCTCCTGGTAAAGCAGATTAAGAAGATTGGAGAATATAATTATGAAATATTTCGGCGGATGCGACGTAGGATCCACATACACAAAGGCTGTTATTATCGATGAGAACGGAAAGATCGTTGCGGATACGACCCTGAAGAGCAAGATCAACGCGAAGGAGTCAGCGGAGCTCGCGATGAAGGAAGTTCTTGACCAGGTGCCCGGACTTGAGAAGTCGGAAGACCTCGCCTACCTGATCGGCACCGGCTACGGCAGAAACAAGGTTCCGTTTGCGGACGAGAACATTTCCGAGATCTCCTGTCACGCGATGGGCGTCCATGTGACAAACCCGAACGTGAAGGCGATCATCGACATCGGCGGCCAGGATATCAAGGGCATCTCCATCGATACGGACGGCACGGTCAAGAACTTTGCCATGAACGACAAGTGCGCGGCCGGTACCGGACGCTTCTACGAGGCCATGGCCCGCTCCTTCGAGATGAGCCTTCCGGAATTCTCGAAGCTGTCCCTGACGGCCAAGAACGTCATCCCAATCACGGCTCAGTGCACGGTTTTCGCGGAGTCCGAGGTCATCACGCTCGTCGGCGAGGGAAAACCGATGGATGAGATCGCGGCAGGTATCCAGATGGCGGTCGCAAAGCGCTGCTTCGTCATGTCGAAGAAGGCAGGCGCCACGGATTCCATCACGCTGACCGGCGGCTGCGCGAAGAATGATGGCCTGAAAGCCGCCATCGAGCGAGTCCTGAAGCTGAAGGTCGTGGATCTGTCCACGGACCCGCAGCTCATGGGGGCTCTCGGAGCGGCAGAGTATGCCCGCCAGAAAGGCCTGGCGAAGAAAGCCTGAGATGATCGCAGAAGAGAGGTGATTTGACAATGAAAACATTTTTCAGGATCATCTGGAAGACGTTCAAGGTCCTTGCCGCGGCGACCGGCATACTGTTCGTCATTTATTTCTGGAACCTTGACCAGAAGCTCATGGAGTGGGCTTACCGCAGGGTGAACGAACTGTTCGACCGCAAGAAGGAAGACCTGAATTTCTGATGGTAAAGCTATGAACATATACGATAAGATCATTAAGGAGACGATGCTGGAGGTCGGGAAAGGAGACGTGCGCCGCATCGGCGGCGCCTCCGCCCTGCCCTGGCCGGACAGCGGCAGCAGCGAGCTTGTCATGCAGCGGGAGGCCGCGTTCGAGCTGGGAGGCAGCGGAAAGCCCTCGGTCAACTATACCTGCGTGACGACGGCCCCGGACTTTTCGGAGGACGAGATCCTGATCGTCGGCCGGGACCTTCCGGCTGTCAGGTCCGACACGGCCTTCGCCCGCATCGCCATTCTCGGCACGGAGGAGCTCGGGGAGGACGAGGCGGCCCATGACGCCATCCGGAAGATGGAGTTTGTGAGATATCACGTCTTTCCGAAGGGCTACATGGTCAGGGTCTCGACGACCTCCTACAAGGAGCAGGTCCGGGTGAGTGCGAAGGCGGCCCGCGCGGGAATTTCATTTTCATCAGTCGGGGCGGACTATATCGCTCGCTACAAGGAGATCCCGGGTGTTAAGAAAGTCCGCATGATCTTCATCACGGATGAGCAGATCGTCGAGGCGCTCGCGCCGAACGCAAAGAAGGTGGACGACATCACGAAGACGCTCACCCACATCATGGACGGGTTGAACCTTGACTGCAGTCACTGCAGCATGAAGCCGGTCTGCGATGAGGTGGACGGAATGCGGGAAGAGCACCTGAAGGCTCTCAAAAAAGGAAAATGAGGTGATTGAGATGGGATATGAGGAAGCACACAGGCATGAACATGAGCACGGGCACGGACATCATCACGGGGAAGAGCTCCCCGGCGGCATGAGTGAACAGGAAAAGAGAAAAACCATGCTGGGTTACCTCTTAAGCCACAACGAGCATCACGCGGAGGAGATCCGGGAGATGGCCGAAGCGCTTGCCGCAGACGGCTGTGCGGAGGCGGCGGAACTCATCAGGCAGGCGGCCGAAAGCTTCAAAGAAGGAAATGAGAAGCTTAAGAAAGCGGCTGAATTGCTCTGAAAAGGGGGTATGTTGACATGTGTCTGGCAAATGTTTATACTGATATCGACAAAAAACTTATCATGAGCAGTACATCCTCTGTGAAGGTGGAGGGAGACAAGCTCGTTTTTCGGGATCTGTTCGGCGTCCGGAAGGAGATAATCGGAACCATAAAAAGCATCGATCTTGAAAACAACGTTGTAATTATCCATCAGAACAGCCTCCCTTAAAAAGGGAGGCTGTCAGTTAGGGGGCAGGATGAAAGACGGTAAGAAAAAATTCATGACATCAAAGGAGATGAAAAAGGCCGCTCTTGGGACTCTGAAGCAGCATTATGCCTTGCTGGTCATGGTTTGCATATTGGCGGCGCTTCTCCATACATCCTTTATAGACGCATTTAACGGTCTTAAGAGCCTGGCTACCGGTCAGAACGAGATCATTGCTCAATTGACAGGTGATTCTGATGAAGCCGGGGAAGATGTGGCCAGCACCGGCATGCTGGCGAGCCAGACGCCTTCTGATGTACTGCTTGAGCTTCTGACCGACGGTGTGGAAAAAGGCGACGAGATGTCGCAGCAGATCCAGGCACAGGTTATCGAGAACGCCAAGGATTCTGCCTTCGGAAGGACAAGAGGCTATCTTTCCGCTGCAATCAATTCTTTCTCGTCAGGCGCTCTCTGGGTTAAAGTCGTTTCAGCCATGCGGCAGATCAGCCGCTCGGACACGGTCTCCACTCTGATTGCAATCCTCGGAGCCCTTCTGGTTTATCTTTTCTACTGGGCGTTTATCCAGAGATTTTACGAGGCAGTCATGTGTCGATTTTTCCTGGAAGCCCGCATATATAAGAGGGTGCCGTATACCCGCTTTCTGTATTTTCATCAGGTACGGCGCTGGTTCAGAACAACCAAAACTCTTGTTCTGACGACAATTCTGGTGACCCTGTGGTCCTTCACGATCATAGGCGGCGTGATTAAATATTTTCAGTACTATATGGTTCCGTATATCGTTGCGGAGAATCCGGATATAAGGACGAGAGAAGCACTCAGACTGTCGCGGGATATGATGAAGGGTCATAAATGGGATCTCTTCGTAAAACAGCTCTCGTTTATAGGCTGGAATTTGCTGGATATGTTTACTTTCGGACTGTTAAGAATTCTTTTTATAAATCCTTACTTTACTGCAGCTATGGCAGAGTACTACGTCAAGCTGAGGGATGAGGCGAAAGCCAAATACGTTCTGAACGCCGAATTGCTGAACGATACCTGGCTCTACAAGAAAGCGGATGACGGGAGCCTGATCGGAGTCTATGCTGTGGAGAGAGCTGAACTGGAATCTCCTCAGCCTGAGGAGCCGCCCAGAATGGGATTCTTCAACTTCATGGCAGACTGGTTCGGCATAGTCTTAAAACAGACCCGGGAAGAGGAGGCCTACGAGAGAAGCCAGGCGACAAAAGCCCGCCTGAAAGAAGCGCAGAGCGTTCTGGCGAAGGAATCCTACCCGATGCGGCTGGTGGTTGCTCCCGGACGCGTGAAGGATCCGAGAGCGGAAGGCATTTACTATATGAGAAACTATTCCCTCACGACGATCTGCTTCCTGTTCCTGACACTTTCGTTTGTGGGCTGGCTCTGGGAGGTGTCTCTGCACCTTATTGAGACCGGTAAATTTGTCAACCGCGGCGTACTGCACGGACCGTGGCTTCCGATTTACGGCACAGGCGCCGTGATCGTGTTGCTGCTCCTTAAGAAGCTCCGCAACAATCTGCCGGTTCATTTTGCAGCGTCCATCATCCTCTGCGGATTCGTTGAATACTTTACGGGATGGTATCTTGAGCTGACGCATGACGGTCAGAAGTGGTGGGATTATTCCGGATACTTCCTGAATATTCAGGGCAGGGTCTGTGCGGAAGGCCTGCTTGCATTCGGAATCCTGGGCTCGGTCATCATCTACCTGCTGGCGCCGGCCCTTGACACGATGACGAGACAGCTTCCGGTTAAGGCCTTTACGATCGCGGTGGCGGTTGTTATGTGCGTATTCCTCGTGGACAATACGTATTCATCGAAGCATCCCAACATGGGCGAAGGCATCACGGATATCGAGCCCGGCGGCGCCGAGACAACAAATGAAGGAGAGGAGAGTCGGACAGACCAGGCAATTGCCGGGGTAATCTGGCCGGGAGGACTGACATAAATGTATACATACTTAATACCATCTGCTTATGTAGTGACTTATATTCTGATGACTTTGATGCTGCACGGCCTGTTTCTATTTGCATTTCCCTCCTACAGGGACCAGAAGGGGTTTGCCGTGGCGGTGGTATTGCTGCTTCTTATCGGCGTACTGCCTCCCGTTCTGGGGGCATTTCTTCCGGATTCCGCGTTCAAATTCTTCATGATGCGGATCGGAAATGTGATCCTGGGCTTCCTTTTCTACCTGATACTCCTTGAGCTTGCTGCCTGGCTTCTGCTGCTTCTCATTTTCCTCTTTGGAAGCGGTAAGAGAGAGGCGCTTATGGCGGCGGCAAGGGTGCTTCTTGCAGTGGTCTGCCTGGGGACGATCCTCGTGAATGCGTACGGTCTCGTCCATGCGCAGGATGTGAAGGTGCACTCGCTCGATGTGACGATCGATAAGGAGCTGAAAACGGATCTGGGTGACCGGCCGCTCAAGGTTGTCCTGCTCGGTGACCTGCACATGAGCGTCAACTCGCATCCCGAGACCATGCAGAAGATGGTCGACCTCGTCAATGCACAGGATGCGGACCTGGTGCTCACCGCCGGGGACTTCCTGACGAGCACTTATTACGGCCTGAGAGAGCCGGAAGTCTACCAGGAGATCTTGAAGGGAATCAAAGCCAGATACGGCAGCTACGGCGTCTACGGGAATCACGATGTCGAGGAGCCTCTTTTCGGAGGATTCCCCATGACGGCGGTCGAGGACGCCGTGAGAAGCAAGGAAGTGACGGATTTCATCTGCGGCTGCGGTATGGAGGTGCTTTCGGATGAGGTCGTAAAGGTCGTGGACGATTCAATCGTTCTGGTTCTGCGTGAGGACGGCGAGAAGTCCGGCAGAGGCACTGAGGAGCGCCTTACGGCTTCGGAGCTCATGAAGGGGATCGATACCTCGCTGCCGGTTCTGGTGCTGGAGCATGAGCCGGTTGATTATAAGAACCTGAAGGCAAACGGCGCCGACCTTGCGCTGAGCGGCCACACGCATGCCGGCCAGATGTTCCCTGCGACCCTGTTCACGCCGTTCTTCAATGAGAACAATTACGGGTTCAAGGTTGTGGATGACCTCCAGACGGTCGTCACATCGGGTGTCGGCTATTACGGTCCGCCTCTTCGGGTAGGCTGCGACAGCGAGATCATGGTGGTAAATGTTTATTTTAAGAAATAATGTATCGGAGAAGGACTGTCCGTTTGGGCAGCCCTTTTATTGCTTATAAAGGTTAAATATGTTAGAATAAATTACAGAAAACTGCTGATAGGGAGGATGAGATGACTGAGAAAATGTACGTTATGGCTGAAGAAATCCGCTCTGAGATGGAGCATATACCGAACTGCACGGTTATCTTCTATGTCCGGGAAGGTAAGTACGAACTTGTCATGATCACGGATCGGTTCCTTGAGGTTCTGCAGCTTCAGAGGGAGACTTTTGAGGAATTTTTTTTCAATAACCTGAATGTGTTCTTCCATCCGGACGACAGGATCAGCCTTGAGAGCAAGCTGTATGAGATGCTCAGGGCTCCCGGAACGCTTTATCCGTTCCGCATGCGGCTCAACGTGAACGGAGAGTACCGCTGGTTCCGGGGAAATATGGAAGCCCGGGAGGCGGACGACGGCGGGAAGCTGATCTATGTCACGACCATGGATATCACGGAGGACCACAACCGGCATGCCCGGGACAAGATCCGGGATATTCTTCTCGCAAAAGTTCTGGACACCACCCAGACCTGCATGTTCTGGAAGGATACGGAGCGCAGGTTCGTGGGCGTCAATCAGGCATTCCTCGATTTCTACGGCTTTCCTTCGGAGGACGTTCTGATCGGCAAGACGGACGAGGATATGGGCTGGCATGACGATCCGGAGCCCTTCCGCGAGGACGAGGAGAGAGTCCTTAAGGGCGCCAGCGTGAGGCTTGTCCGGGGTACGTGCCGGGTCCACGGGGAAAACAGGGATATCTTTGCGACCAAGGCGCCTGCCTATGACGGGGATACGATCATCGGTCTCGTGGGAACGTTTCTGGATGCGACGGAGACGCTCACGCAGCAAAGAAAGATAGAGGAGCTCTCGAAAGAACTCGCCCGCTCTCTTGAGAAGGAGAAGCAGTTGAATGCGGATATGGGGCGGTTTATGTCCCGCCTGAGCCACGAGCTTCGGACCCCGATGAACGCGGTGATCGGCCTCTCGGCGCTCGGACTTGAGCAGGAGACGCTGGAAGGAGCAAAAAATTATCTGGAAAATATCCGCATCTCCGGCCGGTACCTGCTCTCCATCATCAACGAGGTGCTGGAGCTCAACAAGGCGGAAGCCGGCGATGTGAAGCTGAATCCGGTGGAGTCAAACCTCAAGAGTCTTTTCAGGGAGATGCATGCAATCATCGATCCGCTGGCTCTCAAGAAGGGCATCTCGGTGGTCATGGATGAGGAGGGGATCCTCTACGAGGACATGTGCTTCGATATTGTGCGCCTGAAGCAGATCCTCATCAACCTGCTCAACAACGCCGTGAAATTCACGGAGCGGGGCGGCCACATAAACCTCTCTGTCGGGCAGGAGCTTTTGGAGGGCAATGTCAGAAATACGTTTATGATAACAGACGACGGCTGCGGGATCAGCGAGTCGTTCCTGCCCAGCATATTTGTTCCGTTTGCCCAGGAGAACCGGAATCCGTCCAAATACGGCAGCGGGACGGGCCTCGGGCTCACGATCACAAGGACGCTCATACAGATGATGGGCGGAGACATCCGGGTGGAGAGCAAGGAGGGAGAGGGAACTGTATTTTACGTAACCGTTGATTTTCCTGCCTGCTGTCCGGTCTCGCCTGCCGTGGAAAAAGAGCGCCGGGAGCCGAAAACATATGACCTGATCCGGGGGATGAGGGTTCTTCTGGCGGAGGACAATGTGATCAACCAGAAGGTGGCCTGCGGTATTCTCGGGCGTGTCGATATCTGCGTCGATGTGGCGGACAACGGTGAGGCTGCGGCCGACATGTTCCAAAACTCGCCGGAAGGCTGCTACGGGGCGATCCTGATGGATATCCACATGCCTGTCATGAACGGACTCATGGCTACCCGGAAGATCCGGGCGATGGACAGGGACGACGCGAAAACAGTCCCGATCATCGCGATGTCCGCGGATGTATTTGACGAATCGATCATCAAAGCCAGGGAGTGCGGGATGACGGGGTATATCACCAAGCCGCTGGACATGGAAGCGCTTTATGATGAGCTGGAGACACAGATCAAAATATTTAAAGATTTGACAGACATAAAGGAGTAAAAGCCATGACATTTATGACCGAAATGCTGAGGAGATCCTTCAAGGCAGGCGACGACAAGCGCGATAAGGGCCTCACAACGCCCCCGGACATCGAGCGCCGCGACAACATCCTCTACGGGACGGATGCGGCCTGGCAGAAGCTGGATGTCTACCGCCCGAAGGGAACGGCAGGAAAACTCCCGGTGATCGTGAGCATTCACGGCGGCGGATGGACCTACGGGGACAAGGAGCGCTACCAGTGGTACTGCATGAACCTTGCCCAGAGGGGATTCGCGGTTGTCAATTTCACCTACCGGGTGGCGCCTGAGTTCAAGTTCCCTGCAGGCCTGGTCGACACAAATCTGGTGTTTGAGTGGATGTTTCGGAATGATGAGTGGTTTGATATGGAGAAAATCTATGCGGTCGGAGATTCGGCCGGCGCCCATATGCTGACGATCTACTCGGCGGCCTGCACGGATCCCTCCTATGCGGCCCGTATGGGCTTTGAGACGCCGAGATACCCGGACGGGCGGCCGTTCGTGCCAACGGCGGTCGGACTCAACTGCGGAATCTATGAGATCGACCTCAGGAGCAAGGACACGTCCACCCTGACGAAAGGCCTGATGGATGCCCTGCTTGCGGACCACGGAAGCGATGAGGAGATCGCACTCATCAATCCGATTCCCTTTATCAATGAGAAATTCCCCAGAGCGTATATCATGACGGCAAATAATGATTCGCTCGCGGGGCCGCCGGCGCAGAAGCATCTTGCGGAGAAACTGGCGGCTTTGGGCGTTTCATTTGTCGATAAGACCTACGGGACGGAGGAAGAGCCGCTTAATCATGTTTTCCACTGCAACATCAAGACGGAAGAGGCGAAGATCTGCAACGACGACGAGTGCAGGTTCTTCCTGGAGGGCTAAGGGATGGAAGAGAAGAATCTTATCAACGCGGAACCGCGGGTGAAGAAAGTACTGACGGTTGTGATTCCTCTCATTATCGCATGCCTGTCATTTTTCGTAGTTGCAAAATGGGCGACAAATGTAGACACCTATGCGAAGACGATCGCATCGCTCGATGAAAAGAAGCAGAACGTGATGGAACTCACGGCGGCTTCCACGGCGGCCTCGGCGGCGATCACGCTGATCCCGGGGGATGTGGCGACCCCAATCGCGACCAAGCTGGCCGATATCAGCGGGTATTTTGTGATCGTGATCTGTGCGCTCTATCTGGAGAAATATTTGCTCACGATCCTTGGAGCTGCGGCGTGCAAAGTTCTGATACCGCTGGGATGCGTTATGTGGGCTCTGACGCCCTTCTGGAAAAAGCCTTTTCTTAAAGCGACGGCGCTGAAACTGTTTGCATTTGCGGCAGCGATCATGCTGATCGTACCCGCAAGCGCATGGGTTTCGGATATGATCGAGACAACCTACGGGGAGTCGATCAACGCGACGCTGGAGGCCGCCACGGAGACCGTGGAGGACCTTGAGTCCAACGCGGAGTCCGCAGTCACGGAGGCGGCCGAAAATGCCTCAGACGGGGCGGAGAGCACCGAATCGGAGCTTTCCTGGTGGGATAAGCTCACGGGGACCGTGACGTCCGCTGCGGGCGATATCATCGAGGCGGCGAAGGACAAGGTCACGGTGGCGACCTCCACCTTTGAGAGGGTCCTGAACAACATGATCGAGGCGCTGGCGGTGATGATCGTGACCTCCTGCGTGATTCCGATCCTGGTGCTGATGTTCTTTGTCTGGCTGATCAAGCTGGTGTTCAATGTGAGCGTGCCGATGCCGCCGATGGGGAGGCCGCCTGTTCCGGGGAAGTGAACGGGGAAGAAACTTAAAAAAACAGCTCTCATAATGTGAGAGCTGTTTTTTATGGTTCTCCGGGGACGGTTCTGGAGAAACGATTCTCTTTGAGAATCATTTTTCCGAGAACCGTCCCGGAGATTCATATTTTATTTTCCGGTGATCTTCTTGATCGCGATCTTCGCGCCGCGCTTCGCCGCATAGGAGGCGATGAGCGGAAGCTTGTCCTCGCACCGGATCATGTGAGTCGCATTCGGATGCGTCCTCTCGAGGTGGATCGCGTCGAAGTTGCAGCGGGTCGTGCAGAGTCCGCAGCCGATGCAGCGGTTCTCGTCGACCTTGGAGGCGCCGCAGCCGAGGCATCTTGCAGCCTCCGTCTTCACCTGCTCCTCGGTGAGGGTCAGGCGGAGATCGTCGAAGGTCTTCGAGGCGACGCCGGCCTTTCTGCCCGGGATCTGGCGCTTCGCGTTGTCGAAGGTCTCCACGTAGATATCATCCTTGTTGAGCTCCTTGAAGAGGCGGAGGTCACGGTTGATCGTGAGAGAGTTGCCCGGGTGGACGAAGCGGTTGATGGAGACCATGCCCTCGCGGCCTGCCGCGATCGCGTCGATCGCGAACTTCGGTCCGGAGTAGACATCGCCGCCGACAAAGATGTCCGGCTCAGCGGTCTGGTAGGTCACCGGGTCCGCCTTGGCCGTGCCGTTGCGGTTGAGCTCGACCTTAGATCCCTTGAGGAGATCGCCCCACTCGATGCTCTGGCCGATAGAGAGAAGGATGTTCTCGCACTCGATGGTGATGGTTTCATTTTCATCATAGACCGGGCTGAAGCGGTGATCCGCATCGTAGACGGAGACGCACTTCTTGAAGACGATGCCGGTCACGCGGCCGTCCTTCGTGAGGACCTCCTTCGGACCCCAGCCGTTCATGACCCTGATGCCTTCCTCGCGGGCTTCCTCGACCTCGTCGCGGGCGGCGGGCATTTCATTTTCGGACTCAAGGCAGAGCATCGTGACGGACTCCGTGCCGGTGCGGAGGGCAGTGCGGGCGACGTCGACCGCGACATTGCCGCCGCCGACAACGACCGTGCGGCCTTCAAGGCGAACCGTGTGGTCAAGGTTCACGCGGCGCAGGAAATGAACACCGGTCTCAACGCCCTCGGCATCCTCGCCCGGAACGCCGGTCATGCGGCCGCCCTGGGCACCGATCGCGATGTAGAAGGCCTTGTAGCCTTCAGCGCGGAGCTCGTCGAGCGTTACGTCCTTGCCGACCTCAACGCCGCAGCGGATCTCGGCGCCCATCTCGCGGATGACGTCGATCTCAGCCTTCAGGATGTCCTTCTCGAGGCGGAAGCTCGGAATGCCGTTGATCAGCATGCCGCCCGGAACCGGCTCCTTCTCGAAGACGGTGACCGGGTAACCTTCACGGCGGAGATAGTAAGCTGCGGAGAGCCCTGCAGGGCCGGAGCCGATGACCGCGATCTTGTAGTCGGTCCACTCCTTGCCTTCACCGTTCTCGCAGAGCGGGATGTAGCGGTCCTCGGCGTTCAGATCGAGGGAGGCGATGTATTTCTTGATCTCGTCGATTGCCAGCGGCTGGTCGATCGTGCCGCGCGTGCAGGCGTCCTCGCAGCGGCGGTTGCAGACGGAGCCGCAGACTGCCGGGAACGGGTTGTCCTGCTTGATAAGCTCGAGCGCCTCGCGGTAGCGGCCTTCGGCGGCCATCTTGATGTAGCCCTGGATCGCCAGGTGAGCCGGACATGCGGTCTTGCAGGGCGCCGTACCGGTGTCGTAGACGTTCAGCTTGGATGTGTCGCGGTAGTTGTAGTTCCACTTGTCCGGACCCCAGACATTGCTGTTCGGGAGCTCACTGACCGGATACGTGACCTCGCCGTGTTTCGTGCACAGCTTCTGGCCGAGACGGGCGGCTCCCACCGGACATACTTCGACGCATTTGCCGCAGGCGACGCATTTCTCCTTGTCGACCTTGGCGCGGTAGGCGGAGGCGGACATATTCGGGGTGTTGTAGAGCTGGGAGGTGCGGAGCGCGTTGCAGACGCCCGGAGCGCAGTTGCAGATCGCGACGATCTTGTCCTCACCGTCGATGTTGGTGACCTGGTGGACGAAGCCCTTGCGCTCGGCGCGGGCCAGGATTTCCAGAGCCTCCTCCTTGGTGACGTAGCGGCCCATGTCGCGGCTGATCATCCACTCGGCGAGGTCGCCGAGGCCCATGCAGTACTCGCCCTCAATCTCGCCGGAGCCTTCGCCTCGGTGGGTCTGCTGCTTGCGGCAGGTGCAGATGCCGATGGAGATCTTGTCGTACTTGTCGAGCCAGTGGGAGATGTGCTCGAGGTTCACGGACTTGTTCTCGGTCTCGATGGCCTTCTCGACCGGGATGACGTGCATGCCGATGCCGGCGCCGCCTTCCGGAACCATCTGGGTGACGCCCGCGAGCGGGAGCTGGGTCATCAGGTTGAAGAATGTGAAGAGCTCCGGATGCTCGTCCGTCAGCTTGTCGTTCATGACCATGAATTCGGCGCTGCCCGGCACGAAAATCGGAAGGTTCCACATCTTGACATGGGGCGGTTTCTTGCGGCGGGTCATTTCGATCATGCCGATCCAGCTTAAGCGCTCGATCATTTTCTTCGTGTCCTCGAAGCTCATGCCGTTCATTTTCGCGAGCTGGCTGACCGTGTAGGGCACGCGGGTCTTCTTGAAGTTCAGGAGGAAGCGGACCTCATCCTTGGTCAGGATGCGGTCGAGGGCCCAGTACTCCGGGTCGCGGTTGTTGACCGTGCGGGTGTAGCGCTTGATGTACCGGTCGGTGATCATCATGGCGAGCTTCAGGACCATTTTTTCCTTTTCCTTGTCAGGGGCGACGTAGTTCTCGTCCTGCCAGAAGTCCCGCTCGTTGATCATCGGGTCGCCGAGCTTCCATTTGGCCAGGCGCTCCTTGTTTTTCGGGTCATTTTCGAACATTACAGGCATATGAGGCCTCCTTTATATAAAAAGTGAAATACATAACATTCCATTATTTATTTTACCATTTATGCGCATAATAATCAATTTGAATTGTGGTATCTGAACAAAATTGCATGGAAGCGGAGTGATGGATTTGTGGTATTTAACCGAAATACAGGCTCGGTAAAAGAAAAATCAGAATCCGAAAAAAATTTCAAAAAAAGTGTTGACAAAAGAGAGCAGGGTGACTATAATAGCATTTGTTGACGCGGTAAACAAAAACAAGTCAACGGTTCGCGGAAGTGTCGGAATTGGCAGACGAGCTAGACTAAGGATCTAGTGGCTATTGCAGTCGTGAGGGTTCAAGTCCCTTCTTCCGCACGAGGAAGTCCTGAGGAGTCAGGACTTCTTTTTTTGCTGTTTTAAGTTAAAAGAAAGCGCGGGGCTTTTAGCTCCGCGCTTTCTTAAGAATAAATTTCACTTCTGTGACCGACTGAAAGGGCAAGGATAACAAGCCGGCTATCCTCGATGGAGCAAATCAGACGGTAGTCACCTATGCGGTATCTCCATTGACCGCTCCGGTTGGCTGTCAGTCCTTTTCCGTGAATTCGTGGATCTGTGCAACCGATAAGATTTTTCTCGATCCATGCCTTAATCATTCTTTGGATGTAGCGGTCCAGTTTTTTGAACTCCTTATCAAAACGTGAGGTAGTTTCCAGAGTATAGGTCATAAGTCGCATTCCTTCCAGAGTTCTTCGATCGGACGGCTTTTCCGTCCGTCTGCGACGTATTCGTCATATGCTTCCTGACCGACAGTGATATCATATTCGTCCTCTATTTTTTCAAAGAGGGCTTTTTTGAATGCCTCAGACAGGGAAAAGGAATGGAGTTTTGCATAACTTTCTGCTAATGCTCGTTCTTCATCAGTGAGTCTGATTGAAAATGCCATAGTATCACCTCCTTGGAGTACATTGTACTACAAGCGGCGGATTTTGTCAATTTTGCGAAATATAAAGACGACGAAAAACGAACACCAGAAGAGAAGTGAAATAATGACGGCCAGGTAAACCGCCTCACCTGCAGCGCCGCTGTTCCATGTCAGAACAGAGTGCTGCAGGTTTTTTGTCAGTTCGACAGAATCAAATACATATTTGATCAGCATGTGTATCAGATAGATCGGAAATGTATAAGACGCGAGATAACAGATCAATCTGGCGGAAGCCGTTGCCTTTTTGTCCCGGATGAGCGCCATACAGAAAATCAGTATACAGGATGCCGCTATGAGGCCGAACAAAGTGTACCAGTACATAATAGACTTGTCGTCGACATATCCTGCCGCCTCCCTGTGCAGCTGGACGACTTCCCGCAAAATATTTGTGACAATAAATACGGCAGGCGCAATGATCAAAAAGATTCTCTTTTTGAAAAATGCCCGGACCTGATAGAGATAATATCCGATCAGCGTGATGAGACAAGCCCCCGCCAGCCCGCGAAGCCTGTAGAGACTGAATCCGGCCAGCCTGTTGCGGGAGAGATCATTTACTGCCAGGATGAGAATTATTCCGCCGACCAATAAGATTTTCCGCCGGCGATTACGATCTGCAAATTTTACCGTGTATTTTAATACCGGAAGCGTAACCATAAGCAGCATATATACATAAATGTACCAGGAGTGATCGTACCCCGGGATTCCGTTTTTCCATTTAAGAAGGTTGTCAATTACGTTTTTATAACCGGCTTCGTAATGAAAAATCAGGTCATGAACGGTTCTGTTTCCCTCTTTGTAAGACGCGTAAAGGAAATAGAGCAGCCCGACTGCGAACATGGGAAGCAGCACCTTTTTTATACGGCCGGCCAGTAATTTTTTATAGTCGGTGTAATTGAGAAGAAAAGCGCCGCCGATCAGCCAGAAGACAGCTACTCCGTCCGCAAAAAGCATACCGAAAAACAGCCTGCCGGGTTCAAAGTGATCATTGACCTTCAGCGGCAGGTATGTGTGGCAGCCGATCACAATCAGACAGCCGATCAATCGGGCTAATTCGATCGCGGGATCACGTTTTAATTCGGTTTGATGTTCCTTGAGAGCGGGCATGATGATGTAAACCTTTCTGAAATTGAAATGTATTTTTAGCAAACCGGCCTTCCTGTGTAGTAAATCAAGCCTGGAGATGTTTGTCAATGCATAAACGCTGAAAGTATGGTACAATATCAACAAATCGAGATGATGGAAGGAGCCCTCATGGAAAAATACGCCCTCAACCCCTACCTCCCCTGCTACGAATACATCCCGGACGGCGAGCCGCACGTCTTCGGCGACCGCGTCTACATCTACGGGAGCCACGACCGCTTCGCTGGGAAGAAGTTCTGCATGAACGACTATGTCTGCTACTCGGCGGATGTGAAGGACCTTGCGAACTGGCGCTATGAGGGGGTCATTTACCAGAGAAATGTCGATCCCCGCATGGCGGACGGAAAGCACCAGCTCTGGGCCCCGGATGTCTGCCGCGGGAAGGACGGAAGATACTACCTGTTCTACTGCCCGGACGACTCGATCAAGTCGATCGGGGTAGCGGTGGCGGACAGCCCGGCGGGGGAGTTTCATTTTTACGGAATCGTCTCGGATAAGAACGGCGGCGCGCTGGGCGAGCGGCCGGGCGACACGATCGCCTTCGACCCGGGCGTCTTTGTGGATGACGACGGGCAGATCTACCTTTACTCGGGCAACGGACCGCGCACGAAGCAGGCAATCGGCAAGGAACCAAAGGCCTCGATGGTTGTGCGGCTCATGGATGACATGAAAACCATGGCGGAGGAGCCGAAGAAGCTTCTGCCGACGCTGGGAGAGTCCGAGGGGACCGGCTTAGAGGGCCATGAGTTCTTCGAGGCCAGCTCGATCCGGAAGATAGGCGGGAAATACTACCTCGTCTACTCGTCGGTGACGCTCCATGAGCTCTGTTACGCGGTGAGTGATAAGCCTGATGAGGGGTTCGTCTACGGCGGCGTGGTGGTGAGCAATGCGGACATCTTCCCGGAAAATGAAGACCAGACCCCAAAAAACTGCTACGGCAACGACCACGGCGGGATCGAGTGCATCAACGGGGGGTATTACATTTTCTATCACAGGCAGACCAACAGGAGCATGTTCTCGCGTCAGGGCTGTGCGGAGAGAATTAAGATCGGGGAGGACGGGAGCATCAAGCAGGTGCTCATGACCTCCCAGGGCCTGAACGGAGGGCCGCTGCCGGGGCAGGGCGTATTTCCTGCCAACTGCTGCGCGGAGCTTATGGGAAAGCACACGCCGGTCATTTCCTTCTGGCTTTCGATGGGGAAAAAGCATCCGTATCTCACCCAGGACCTGCCGGACACGGATCCGGTGATTGACTGGGATCGGATGCCGGTGAGGGCGGCCCAGGGTCTCCCGAAGCAGTACATCGCGAACGGCAAGGACGGGATGCGGGCGGTTTACCGCTATTTTGCCTTTGAAAATACAAAGCGGGCCGCGGTGAAGGTCCGCGGTACCGCTGTCGGCGTTATGAAGGTGTTTACTGGAGAAGGACAGGACGAGGTTCTGATCGGGGAGATTCCGGTTCGCTGCGAGAAGAACTGGAAGGTGTTTGATGCGAGGATGCATTTCCCGGACGGGGTGAATAGTTTGAGCTTCGTGTTTGAGGGAAAAGGTGTGCTGGAGTTTCTGGCGTTCGGGCTGAGTAAGAAGGCCTGATGAAGATTCGGGGACGGTTCTCGGATTCTCCGGGGACGGTTCTTGAAAATCGCTTCATGAAGAAGCGCTTTTCTGAGAACCGTCCCGGAGAGTTTTACCTTTAGACCAGACCGATCATCGGGAAGACAAAGCAGACGATCCCGCCGATCAGGGCGAAAAGAACCGTGTAGAGGATCGTCTTCGAGAGGATCTTGCTCTCCGCGTTGGAGAGCCCGACCGCGGCCGTGCCGATCGCGATGCTCTGCGGGCAGATCATCTTGCCGATGCCCGCGCCCATGAGGTTCGCGGCCGCAAGCCAGAGCGGTTCGGCGCCGATCGCGTTGGCGGTCTCGACCTGCAGGGCTCCGAAGAGAGCGGTCGTGGAGGTGCCGGATCCGGTGACGAAGCCGCCGATCGTCCCGATGAGCGGGGAGATGAGCGGGAAATAGCTCCCGGTCACCGCAACCAGCACCGAGGCGATGTCGCTGATCATGCCGCTGTAGCCCATGATCTTGGCGACGGCCAGGACGGAGCAGATCGTGACGATGGTCTTGATATTATTTTTTACCGTCTTTGTCAGGACGCCGAACATGGCCTTAAAGGAGGCACCCTGGATCGCACCGCCGATGAAGCCTGCGATGAGGATCAGGACGCCGGGCGTGTTGATCCAGTAGAAGGTCAGGGTGGCGGGATTCTCACCGGAGTAGAACTGTATTCTCGAGTTGACGGACGCCAGCGGATCGTGGATGAACGGCACCAGAGTCGAGGAGAAGAGCAGGAAAATGAAAATCAGAATGAACGGCGACCAGGCCCTGACAGCATCTGCCGGGGTCATATTTTTGAGGCCGTCGCCTGCTTCCACCTCATACTCCGGATACTTTTTGAGCGGGAGAAGTCTCGCCGCGGCGATCATGGCGGCCATCGAGACGATCGCCCCTAAGATATCCGGCAGATCGGGGCCGATGAGCTGGGCTGCAATGTACTGGGGGACCAGAAACGCGATGTCCGCGATCAGCACAAACGGGACAAGCCCCTTCAGCGCCTTGACGCCGCCTCCGATGATGATAACGGCGAGGAAGGGCAGCAGGAAGGACACGACGAGCTGGATCAGCGCGACGTGGCCGGAGATGGAGATCACGTTCATGCCCGTGATGTTGGCCATCGTCGTCGTCGGGACACCGACCGAACCGAATGCGGTCGGCGTGGAGTTGATCAGCAGGCAGGTCACGACGGAGAGCAGCGGGTCAAAGCCCAGGCCGACGAGGATGCCGGCCGGGATGGCGACCGCCGTGCCGAAGCCGGCCATGCCCTCCATGAAGTTGCCGAAACCGAAGGCGATGATCAGCATCAGGATGCGCTTGTCAGTGGAGACGCCGGCGAGCATGGCCTTGATCTTGTCCATGGCCTTGGTCTCCAGCGTGAGATTGTAGGTGAAGAGCGCGGCCAGAATGACGATGATGATCGGCCAGAGCGCGTTGCAGATGCCTTCCAGGGCAGCCGTACCCATATTGAGGATCGGCATCCGCCAGAAGGCAACGGCCGTGACCGCGGTGATGAGGAAAGCGATGAGGCAGGCTCTGTAGCCGGGCATCTTGAGGACGCTCATGGCGACGATCAGCCAGATGATCGGGAGCAGAGCAAGCAGAAATTTAATCATTATGGATACCTCCGAAAATACTGTTTGGCACATTATAACATTTTTCAATGATTATTACGATAATAAATGTAAAAAAAGCATAAAAATAAAGGGATGCAAAGCATCCCTTCATGAAATATCCGATTAAAGCTGGAGGTATTTATGCCTGCTCCATATAGTCATCGACTGTGTCCTGGAGCTCGAGCAGAACTTCGGCCTGATTCGGGTCATTTTCGCTGCACTGGGTAAGAAGCATATTTGCAAGGAAGCCGCCGAAAATATTCTGTGCGCTGTAAACCATCGATTCTTTCATTTTAAAACACCTCCGTGTGCTTGATTATCGCTGTCATTTCTTATAGGATAACTATAACACACGGAGGCATTTTCGTAAAATTCAATTATTTCCCTTAAAATGTTCCGTCTGGGAATTATTCGGCCAGCCTGCCGAAATACTCTGCGTACATCTTCTCGTAGATCGCGTTGTATTTTTCATCCTGGCCGGTGTGGAGCTCGTGATAATAGCGGTGCTCCCGGGCGGCGATCTCCGGGTTCACGCGGACCATGATCGCTGCACCGACGTTGGAGCAGGCATCGGCGATGCGCTCCGCCTGGGTCAGCAGGTTCGTGTAGTTGACATCCGCGTAGGCGTTGCAGATACCCTGACTGAGGCGGTTCAGGTGATTTTCCTTCATCTGCAGGAGCAGAGCCTCGGCGACGCGGGTCAGGGCCTCGATCTCATAGGATTTCTCGACATCGCGCTTCTCGAATGCCTGACCGGTGATTGCAAGGAGGTTTGAGAAGAGCTCGATCAGAGTCTGAAGCTCTTTCTTAGCCGCGTCGGAAAGGTGCATGCCGGCGGAAGAGAGGGCCTCGGCGTTGTTGGCGATATCTTCGGCAAAGTCGCCCAGATGCTCGAAGTCGTTTGTGGCGCGGTAGTATTGGTTAACAATCGAGAGATGATAAGGATCCGTTAAGTGCGGCAGAAGATCGACAATGTAGCGGCTCACACTGTCCGTCATGCGGTCGATGTGTTTTTCCTCGGCTAAGATCTCGGCGTGAACGGCCGGATCAAAGGTGTCCATGAGCGGGAAGGCCTTGCGAATATTGTCGCTGGAGGCCTTAAACATGGTCATGAGCACGTCGTAGCAGCTGCGGAGCGCAAGGGCCGGTGTGCTGAAGAAGGCAGGACTGAGCTCGTCCAGAGTATTTTTGTATTTGTCTTCCTTGACGGGGGCATCCTTGATAATTCTTTTACTGGCTCTCTCGTAGATCCCGAGGATCGGAAGCAGCGTGATGGAGCAGGCAAGGTTGAAGATGGTATTGGCGTTTGCGATGATACTGGAGTTGGCCGGGGCATCCCAGAGAGCGTCGAGGAACCCGAACTGGTGCACGATGGTGACGCCGATGAGGACCAGGGCCGATTTGCTCAGGTTGAAGAGGATGTTGACGATACCGACGCGCTGGGCATCCTTCTCCGCGCCGATAGAACAGACGATGGCGGTCGTCACGCAGTCGCCCAGGTAGACGCCGACGATAACGGCATAGATGGATTTGAAGGTTAAGAGGCCGGATGTGGAAAATGCCTGCAGGATACCGATCGTCGCGGATGAACTCTGGAGGACGAAGGCGATGCCGGCACCGGTCACATAGCCGATGAACGGATTGGAGAGACCGGAGAGGAGAGTCCCAATCATGGGAGATTCCTGGATCCCCTTGACCGCTGCGGTCATGTTCATGAGGCCCGAGAAGAGAATACCGAAACCGAGCAGGATGTTGCCGATCGATTTGGAGTTCTTGAAATTTAAGGCCATGACGCAGATGATGCCGATGATCAGGGCTACGGGAGCCAGCGTCGACGGCTGGAAGAGCCTTAAAAATGAACCGGAGGAGGCGTCCACGTCGAGAAGCCGGATGATCTGACCGGTGACGGTCGTACCGACGTTCGCACCGACGATGATGCCGAGGGACTGGTGAAGTGAGAGGATGCCCGCACCGACGAGACCGGATGTGATGACGATTGTGGCGGTGGAGGACTGGATGACGGCAGTGATGAGAAAACCGAGGACAAAGGCTTTGACGGGGTTGTCCGTGACGTGCTCGATAGCGACCTTTAAGGTGCCGGACGAGCTTTCTTTCAGCGAGTCTCCCATGAGGCGCATGCCGTAGAGGAACATGGAAAGACCGCCGAAAAGGGTGAGAATATTGAAGATATCCATAGTTTCCCTTTCATTTGATTTAGTGCAAACACCTCTATTATAGTATATTCGGGTGGATTTGTCATCCGGTAAATTTCCCGCACGCTTGTCTGCACAGTGTTTGGCTGTTAAAAGTATGTAAAAAAAAAGCAGCTCCTGCTTTCGAAGCTGCCTGTTGAGTCTGGTAAGGACCGTCCCCTCGCCGTCGAAGGGACAGTCCCCGCAACGTTGAAGGGACAGTCCCTGCAACGTCGAAGGGACAGTCCCCGCCGCGGCGGATCAGCCCTTCAAAAGATCACGGGTTTCGTGCTGGACCGCGTAGTAGATGTACTGCTGCAGGATCCCGGCGGTGTCCCCGTAGCGGGGAAACGGATTCCTGCCGCCGTAATAAAGGTCCATGACCCTGCGAATCCAGACATCGATCGGGGCAAATGAGGTGCGGCCGTAGGCGAAGAGGGCCACGCACCCCGCCACCTTGGGTCCGACACCCTTTATCCGCATGAGCATGGCCTCGACCAGCTCGTCGGGAAGAGAAGAGAGCTGCGTAAGGTCGACGGTGCCGTCCGTGACCGCCCGGGCAGCGTCGAACACGTAGGGGACCCGGTAGCCCAGGCGGCAGATCGCCTCGATCTCCCGGGAGTGGGAGAGGATGGCTTCCGGCGCCGGAAAATAGTGCAGCGACTCCCGGCCGCTCTCGACGGCCTCCCCGCAGACATTTGCGATGGCGCCCACCGAGGAGCGGATGGAGGGGATGGACTTGCGCTGGGAAATAATGAAGGAGATCAGAGTCTCAAACGGATCCTGGCGCAGCACGCGGATGCCGGCGCCGCAGGCGGCGGCATTTCTCATCGGGATATCGTCGGCCGGAATCGCGTCCCGGATAGCCGCGTAGTTACGGCCGAGATCAAAATAGGGGGTCCAGACCCTCTCCCAGTCCTCATCCGTGCAGTCTGCCTCGAAGCGGCCGGGGGTATCCGTGCCCCGGATATAGAGCAGAGAGTGCCCGGTGATAAAGCGGAAGCTTCCGTCCTCCAGTTTCTTAACGCGGAAGCACTGACCGCTGTTCATGATTTTCTCAAGGTCAAAATCGTCCTGAATCGTTACAAACATAAAAACACCTTCCTTTGTGATAATTTGTCCATACGGTAAAAGAGGAAGCTGCAGTTATAAGTGTAGTGGATTGATGTGCCCGGCGCAAGCATAAAAATGCATAAATCTTGAGAACGTCTTTAAAGTGTGCTATACTGAACGGAAATTCCCGGAAAGGATTGTATTAAGGAAGGAATTTGTAATGAATTTTGTTTTTATTTCCCCCAATTTCCCTGAAAACTATGCCGGATTCTGCGTCGGACTCAAGGAGAACGGCGTGAATGTCCTGGGGATCGGCGACTGTCCCTACGAGCACCTCTCCGACGATCTGAAGCTTGCACTGACCGAGTATTACCTGGTGGATTCACTTGAAAACTACGACGATATGATCCGGGCAGTCGGCTATTTCACAGGCCGCTACGGGAAAATTGACTGGATCGAGAGCAACAACGAATACTGGCTGACGCTGGACGCCGCCCTGAGGACGGACTTCAACGTGCCGACCGGCTACAAGACGGAGGACATTGTTCCGTTGCGCCGCAAATCGAAAATGAAAGAATACTACGAGAGCGCCGGCATCCCGACCGCAAGATGGATCATGGCGGGAGACGAGGCGGAGGCGCTTTCTTTTGCCGCAAAGACCGGGTACCCCCTGGTCGCAAAGCCGGACAGCGGCGTCGGAGCGGAGGACACCTTCCGGCTTGACAACGAAAAACAGCTCCGCGGTTTCTTCGCGGACAGGCCCGAAACCCCTTATATAATAGAAGAGTATGTGAAGGGAGAAGTCACGACCTTCGACGGGATCGCAAACAGCAAGGGTGAAGTGCTCTTTTCGGTGAGCCACATCACGCCGGAGTCCATCATGGACATGGTGAACGAGCACAAGCCGGTCTACTATTACGTGGACAGGGAAGTTCCGGCGGACGTTAAGGACGCCGGCATGCGGGCGCTAAAGGCCTTCGGCATCAGGAGGCGCTTTTTTCACCTGGAGTTCTTCAGGCTCACGGAGGGCAAGGAGGGGCTCGGAAAGGCCGGCGACATCATCGGCCTTGAGGCGAACCTCCGGCCGGCGGGCGGCTTCACACCAGATATGATCAATTTCAGCCAGAGCTGCGACTGCTTCCGCATCTGGGCGGACATGGTCGCCTTCGATGAATGCCGCCACGTCTATGACGGAGAGAAGCGCTACTGCCTCTGCGTCGGAAGGCGGGACGATGTGACCTATAAAAATGACACCGCCATGCTCCGCGAGAAATACGGCAGCCGCATCGTTCTGGACAAGTTCCTCGCTCCGGCCCTCGCGCGGGCCATGGGAAACCGCATTCTTCTGGTTCTTCTTGACACAAAGGAGGAGATGGATGAATTCCTTAGGGATGCATTTTCGCCGATGAAGATACGGGCAATCGGAAAGGAGAAGAAGAAAAATGGCAGAAGAAGCAAAAAAACAGTCCTCACGGGAGAGGATCATCATTAAAACCAGCGTGATCGGCATCGCCGCGAACATCTTCCTGACTGCATTCAAGGCAGCCGTCGGACTTGCATCCAACTCGATCGCAATCGTCCTCGACGCCGTCAACAACCTCTCGGATGCGCTGTCCTCGGTCATCACGATCATCGGGACCAGGCTGGCGGGCAAGCCGGCGGACAAAAAGCACCCGTTCGGGCACGGCCGGATCGAATATATCACGGCCATGATCATCGCGGTCATCATTCTCTATGCCGGTATCACCTCGCTCCTCGAATCCGTGAAGAAGATCATACACCCGGAGACCGCGGAATACACGGTGACGGCGCTCATCATCGTAGTTGTGGCGGTTATTGTAAAGCTGGTGCTCGGCAGATATGTCTTCACGGTCGGCAAGAGAGTACACTCGGACTCGCTGGTCGCTTCCGGACAGGACGCCTCCTTTGACGCGATCATCTCGGCATCGACGCTGGTGGCGGCGCTTATTTTCATTTTCCTGCATATCAGCCTCGAGTCCTGGCTCGGCGCGGCGATCTCCATCGTGATCATCAAATCCGGCTTCGAGATGCTCTCGGACACCATCGCGGAGGTCCTCGGGAAGAGGGTCGAGCCGGAAATCGCTGAGACCGTCAAGCGGATGGTCGAGGAGACGCCGGAGGTGCGGGGCGCCTATGACCTCACACTGCACAACTACGGGCCCGAGAAGCTGATCGGTTCGGTGCACGTCGAGGTGGACGAGGATGTGCCGATCAGCCGGATCGACGAGATGAGCCGTGAGATCCAGCACCGGGTCTACGAGAACAGCGGCGTTGCGATCGAGGCGGTCGGCATCTACGCGGTGAGCTCCCATGACCCGGAAGTGCTTGCGATGAAGAAAAAGATCCTGGCTCTCATCTGGACCCACGATTTCATCCTTGAGACCCACGGGTTCCACGTGAACAAGAAGGAAAAGAAGATCAGCGTCGATTTCGTCGCGGATTTCAACTGCCCGGACCGCCAGGCACTCTATGCGGATATCTGCAGAGAAATAAAAGAAGCCTATCCGGACTACGAACTCATGCTGCAGATGGATATTGACGTGAGCGACGGGAGAAAATAATGGATTTTTATTTCGCTCCCATGGAAGGCATCACGGGCTATGTCCTCCGGAATGTGCATGCAAAGCTTTTTCCGGGGGTCGACAGGTATTATCTGCCGTTTATCGCGGCCCAGAGCAGCCACCGGCTTAAAAATAAAGAAAAGGCGGATGTCTCGCCGGAGCATAACGCCGGTATCCGCGCGGTTCCGCAGGTCTTAACGAAGAGCGCGGAGGATTTTGTCGCGACGGCGGAGATCCTCCGGGAGCTGGGCTACAGGGAGGTCAACCTGAATCTCGGCTGTCCCTCGCCGACAGTGACGGTGAAGGGCAAAGGTGCGGGCATGCTGCGGGACCCGGAGGTGCTGGACCGGTTTCTTGACGGGATCTTTGAGGGGATGGCCGGCTCGGACACCGAGGTCTCCGTGAAGACCAGGATCGGCTGCGAGGACATAGCGGAGGCGGAGAAGATCTTCGATGTCTACGCGAAGTATCCCTTCTCCGAGGTCATCATCCACCCGAGGACGCTTAAGGAGTTCTACAACGGGGATGTCCACAGGGACATATTTTTTGAACTGGCGGGAAAATTACAGGCGAAAACGGTCTTCAACGGAAATATATTTACCGCAGAGGACTATAAGTCGCTGATGGACGGCACGCCGCACCCTAATGCGGTCATGTGCGGCCGGGGGCTGCTCCGAAACCCGGCACTTGTCCGGGAAATGCAGGGCGGGCCGGCGCTTTCGATGGAGGAGCTTTTCATTTTCCAGAAGGAAGTGTATGAGGAGTTCAGGGAGACGCTCTCAGGGCCTGTTCCCGTGCTCTCGAAGATGAAGGAGCTCTGGTGGTACATGCGGGTGAATTTTCCGGAAAAGGAAAGAGAGTACTATAATATAAAGAAGGCGAAGAGCTTCGCGGAGTATGAGGAAGCGGTTCGCGGGATATTCAGATAAGTAATATAAGTAAGAAAGGACCCGGTGTGACCGGGTCCTTTTAATATCAGCTGTATTCAGCACATCATTTGCAGTCGCTTTGCAGCTTGCGCATGCTTACATGCAAGTGTAACCGCCGTCGACCGGAAGCTGAACGCCCGTGACGTAGGAGGATGCCGGGGAGGCGAGGAAGATCGCCGCGGTGTCCAGCTCGCCCTCGTTGCCGTATCTTTCCTCCGGGATCATGGTCTTCGCGTTCTGCTGGAAGAAATCGGAGTTCAGGGTGTCAACCGTCAGCGGGGTGTAGAAGTAGCCCGGGCAGATGGAGTTGACGGTGATGCCGTACTTGCCCCATTCAGCGGCGAGCGCGCGGGTCAGGTTGACGACGCCGCCCTTGGCTGCGTGGTACGGAGCGGAGCCGGCGATCTTGTTGCCGACGAGACCGTACATGGAGGCGATGTTGATGATGCGGCCGTACTTAGCCGGGATCATGGCCTTCTTGGCGACTGCGCGGGCGACCTTGAAGGTGCCGAAGAGGTCGATCTGCATCTCATTGTTGAACTGCGGATCCGTGATATCCTCAGCCGGGGCAACGGCGCCCGTTCCGGCGTTGTTGATCAGGATGTCGATGCGGCCGAACTTCTCGAGGATCGCGTCGACAGCGGCGTTAACCTTGTCGGTATCGGTGATATCGCAGGGGACATAGAAGGTCTCAACGCCGAATTCGGCGGCGATGTCCTCGGCGACCTGCTTGATCATATTCTCACGGCGGGCAAGAGCGACGATTTTGGCGCCCTGGTTGGCAAGAGCCTTCGCCATCTGAACACCGAGGCCTGTAGAGCAGCCGGTGACGAGAGCGACCTGTCCGGTGAGATCGAAATAATTTTTCATTGGTTTGTCCTCCTTGTGTGTGATTGGGATCTTGATTCCTTCCTTCATTCTAACATTTTGAATATAATTGTCAAGTTTTATAAATTTATGGAGATGATAACCTGTTTATTATAGTTATATGAAGGGAAAAGACTTGCGATGATTGATTATTTCCCCGGGAAATGGTATGATAGGAGCAGTAATAATCAGGAGGAAAATGAAATGCCGAATGAGAAAAACTACCTGGATGACCTGCCGGGTGTATCCGGCTACGCGTTCGGAAAATTTCATCTTGATGATCTGGATTTTGCGGACGACCCGTTAAAGCGGAAGATCGACTTCATCGACGACGCGCTTCTCGCACCGCCGAAGCCCAGTGCGGACATCACTTCGGGCATAAGAACCAGCCGGGAGATGATGGGGGAGCGGAAGCCCCAGCCGACGGACAAGGTCGGCATGAGGCCGGAGGATTATGTCAGGAAGAAGCCTGCTCCTTCGCATGTGCACGAAGCGCCCGCGCCGCAGGCGAAGAAGGAGAGCGCGCCGTCCCGCTTCGAATATGAGGAGGTGAAGCCGGCACGGGCGCCGCAAAGACCGGCGGATAAGAACCGCACGCGCCCGTCGGGCGATGCGCTTGAGGAAGCGTATGCCCGCTATAAGGAGAAGAAACAGCTCGAGGAAGCGAGGATGCAGGCGGCGAATTCAAAAGCGGCGGCTCTCTTTGGAACACTTGCGGGAGCGAGCAATGCTGCCCGGAGCGGAGGGTTTTCCGGCCGGGTTCAGGGGCCTTCCAACCGGGTCCCGGGTACTTCCTACGAGGGCGCGAAGGCGGCGTTCGGCAAGACGAAAACGGCGGCGAGAGGCAGAAGGATGCTTACAATCGCCTTTTTTGTAATCATGGCCATCGTCATATCGGCGGTCATGGAGATATTCAGCAGCCTGAGCAGTGAATTCTCGTCCGGGGCGCATGAACCCTCCGGGTTCGCCGGACAGACCGGCGGGTATACCGTATCGGATGAGGATTATGCGGAACTGTGGATCGAGCAGCAGGACTATTTCCGTGAGATCTGTGAGAACCCTGACGAGGCGAAGAATCTTGTCGGGACGACGGTCTATGATATCGGGATCACGGATGAGATGATATACTATCTTAAATCCGAGTCCCGTACATCCACCTCGAAAGATGACTGCAGGATTTACGAGACCGAGATCGGCGAATACGATATCGATTACTATGAATATGAAGACTATGCGTGGCTCCGTTTCTGGTCGAGCGGCTATGAAGAGGTCGCGGATATCGCGTTCTACTACAATGACATGGTGATCCAGGTGGTTGACGTGAACAATGAGAGGGTGGCAGAACTGGAATGAACGAAAAACCGGGTCCGATCGGGACCCGGTTTTTTAACTTCACGGCGGACTTTGAACCTCATGAGGGCTGTATCTGGTTAGCATCTCTGAACTCTTTCGGGGTCATATGGACATATTCCCGGAAGGCCCGGTTGAAGGTCCTCTGGCTTCCGAAGCCGGCATTTTCAAAGATCTCCGTCACGGACTGGTCGGTGTAGGCCAGGAGATGCTTTGCGTAGTCGATGCGCATTTCATTTACATACCGGCTGAAATTCATGTGGAAGGTCCCCGAGAATACCCTCGAGAGCGCAAAGGGACTTATGTAGAGATCGCGGGCCATCCCGGTGAGAGAGAGGTCCTCCTCCGTGAAATGCGCCGAGATGTAGGAGACCGTGCGGTAGATGAGATCTCCGTCACCGGGCGTCGGCTTCTCGATGAGCTTTAAGAGGGGGAGAGTCCTTGCCAGGATGATCGTGAGGTAGGCCTGGCGGATGACATCATCCTCCGGCTTTTTTTTGCGGCGTCCGGTCAGCGTCTCGAGTGCGTAGGCCACGTCGGCATGGACCTTTTTCGCGGGGATGACCGGGTTTTCGGGGCAGAGCTGCTGCAGCGTCTTCTGGTAAGGCCCCGCCATCACGGGCGAGGCGAGAAGATAGAGCGAACGACAGGGGTTCGTATCGAATACCTGATAGTGGTGGATAAGCTCCGGAAATACAAGGCCCAGATCACCCTTCTCCATGTGGTAGAGTTCCTGTCCGATGCCGAGCTCGAGTGAGCCTTCAAGTACAAGCACGAGCTCGAGGGATTTATGCAGGTGGGGACCGATGTGGACGGATCTGCGGCGGTACAGTTCAAAATCTTTTTCGTCTTTATAAAGAGGATACATAGACATCTCCTTCCGTGTCCTAATAATAACACATAAAAAGGTTCATTGAAAAGTAGATTGACAAAATTGAAAGGAATGGTTATATTCTTTATGTTAGTTATATCAAACTATAAAAAGGCGGATAGTTTATTGAAAATGAAAAAATTTACGGCATGTCTCACCGCAGGCGTCCTGTCGGCGGCCTTCCTTGCCAGCTGCTCCGGCACTCCCGCAGGGAAGGCGGAGAGCGCTCCGGATACGAATCCGGCGCAGTCTCATTTGGAAACGGCGGCGGAGGATGCGCGCTTTGACGAGACCTTTCTTGCGATGGATACGGTCATGACCGTGTCCGCGTTCGGACCGAGCGGGGAGGAAGGGGTGAAGGCCGCCAGGGAGAGAATCGAGGCCCTGGACGCACTTTTATCCACAGGCTCTGCGAGCAGTGAAGTCTCAAGGCTCAATGCGGAGGGAGGCGGCAGCCTCTCGGAGGATACCCTCGCGCTTGCGAAAGCGTCCCTGGCGCTCTATGAGGATACGGACGGCGCGTTTGACATCAGCATTTATCCGGTTATGAAGCTCTGGGGCTTTGACCGGCTGGATGATCTGAGCGCCGATAATCCGGATATCCCGACAAAGGAGGAGCTTGCGGAGACGCTCGCGCTGGTCGATGCGGGAGAGCTTTCACTCGATACGGAAAATGCAGTTCTCACCTACGGCCTGCCCGGCATGGCGGTCGACTTCGGCGGCATCACGAAAGGCTACGCATCCGATACGGTGATCGATATGCTCCGCGAGATGGGCGTTACACATGCTCTTTTAAACCTCGGCGGAAACGTGCAGGCGCTGGGCGCAAAGCCGGACGGCAGCAAGTGGCGGGTCGGCATCCGGTATCCCGATCTTCAGAGCAGCGATATCGTCGGCGTAGTTTCCGTGGAGAACAAGGCGGTCATCACATCAGGCGACTATGAGCGGACGATCCCCGGCACCGACTATCACCACATCATCGATCCGGCGACCGGATGGCCGGTGGAGAACGGACTCCGCTCTGTCACCATCGTCTCGGAGGACGGAACGCTGGCGGACGGCCTCTCCACATCTCTCTTCGTCATGGGTATGGAGAAGGCGGAGGAGTACTGGAGAAGTCACAGGGAGGCATTTGATGTCATTTTCCTGACGGAGGACCTGAAACTTCATGTGACGGAAGGCATCGCGGAGGATTTCAAGCCGGCAGACGGCTATAAGATGGACATCATCAGTTAGAAAGGTATTCAGAAATGACAGATTTTAAGAGACTACTTGCGACATATGCACCGCTTGTTCCGGCTGCGGCCGTCGCGGCAGCGGTTGTGATCGGGCTCTCGGGCTATGAGACGCCGACCTACGCGGTGACGGAGTACTACGCGGAGGAGAGCGTTATCGAGGAAACCTCCTCAAAGACGGTGAAGCAGAAAGAGGATAAACCGGCAATCGGGACGGGGGCATTTGACGTGCCGGACGGAACCTATCAGGGCTCGGGCACAGGCTTCGGGGGGCACCGTGACGGTATCCGTCACGATCCGGGAGAAGACCATCACGGCCGTCGATATCCTGTCCCATTCGGACACACCGTCCTTCTTTTCGAGGGCTGAGGCCCGGGTCGTGGCCGCGATCCTGGCGGAACAGAAGGCGGATGTCGATGCGGTCTCGGGGCGACGTTCAGCTCCACCGGCATCCGGGATGCCGCGGCGGAAGCCCTCGCCGGCGCTTCTTCGTGAGGTGGCGCATGGAAAGTAAGGAACTCAAAGCTTCCGGGGCCGGTGCTAAGGCCGCACCGGCCAAAAAGAAGCTGACAAAGAAACAGATCAACCAGATCCATGCGTGGGTGCGGGTTTTTGTGCAGCTGATGTTTTTCATTTTCCTGCCGTCGGCCTACTCGTCGGCGTTTGCGGGAATCAAGTATATGTTCACGAGGCTCGGGGCCGGCGAGGTGATCGAAGTCACGGCCTTCGTCAAGGTGCTGCTGCTTCTTCTTATCTATACGGTGGTCTTCGGACGCTTCTTCTGCGGGTTTGCCTGCGCGTTCGGAAGTCTCGGGGACTGGGTGTATACGGGAATTTATCCGGCACGAGTCCCTGGGATGTGTTCTCGATGCTGCACGCATTTAATTTCCGTTTCGGGAAATAAGCGGTCGGCATCGTGCTTCTCGTCCTCATTGTGGTCGGGATGGCGTTCGAGGAGCGGTTTTTCTGCAAATTTTTCTGCCCGATGGGGGCGGTATTCTCGCTGATGCCGGTTCTTACGCCCTTTTCTCTGCGGCGGAACCGTTCAGCCTGCCTTAAAAAATGCAGTGCCTGCTCAAAAGTGTGCCCGTCGAAAATCGGGCTCCCGAATGACGGCGCTCTTGCCGTCGAGGGGGACTGCTTTATGTGCGGGAAGTGCGTCGGCGTCTGCCAGAAGACCAATATCCACTGCGGCGCGGGCAGGATACAGGGTGATGCGTACTGGTTCACCGCGGTGAGGGCGGTGCTTCTTGCGGTGCTGATGATCGTGATGGGGGTGTGAAAACACCCCTTTCTTTTTTGTGAAACGATGTTGCGAAATTCAGGAAAAAGAAGTATGATGAGTGTATCAAACTTTTTTGAAGAAAGGCGGTACCACAATGGCTGCAGAGAAGAAATACGATGTAACAGCACTCGGAGAGCTTCTTATCGACTTCACGGAAAGCGGACTTTCACCGCAGGGCAACAAGCTCCTCGAAGTTAACCCGGGCGGAGCCCCCTGCAATGTGCTTGCCATGCTGACAAAAGCCGGCCGCAAGACCGCGTTTATCGGCAAGGTCGGCAACGATATGTTCGGCCGTATGCTGAAGGCCAGGACAGAAGAGCAGGGCATCGACATGAGCGCGCTCATGATGGATGACGAGATCAAGACGACGCTGGCATTCGTGGAGAAGCTGCCGAACGGAGACCGTGACTTTTCATTTTACAGAAAACCCGGCGCGGACATCATGCTCACGAAGGATGAGGTCATCGCGCACAGGGACGTGATCGAAGGTGCGAAGATCTTCCATTTCGGGACACTCTCGATGACGGACGAGGGCGTCGAGGCAGCCACGATTGAAGCGGTCAGGATCGCGAAGGAGAGCGGCTGCATCATTTCCTTTGACCCGAACCTCCGTCCGCCTCTCTGGGAATCCGAGGAGAAGGCGAAGGAGAAGATCGCATGGGGCCTTTCCCAGTGCGACGTTCTCAAGATCTCCGACAATGAGATCACCTTCATGACCGGTGAGACCGATCTGGACAAGGGAATCCATACACTTATCGATACATACAAGATTCCGCTCGTGTTCGCGACCTTCGGTCCGGACGGCAGCAAGGCTTACTGCGGCGGCATCGAAGTCTTCGAGGACGGCTTCAAGAACCCGGCGACGATCGAGACGACCGGCGCGGGCGACACCTTCTGTGCGAGCGCGCTGCACCATGTGCTGAAGTACGGGCTTGCCATGAACAAGGCGCAGCTTAAGGAGCTCCTTACGTTTGCGAACGCGGCGGCGTCGCTGGTCACGACCAGAAAGGGCGCGCTGTGCGTGATGCCGAACCTGGAGGAGGTCTTAAACTATGCGAAGGAGGCCGGGAGACCGGTTGAGTAAGTAATATCGGGGACGGTTCTTAGGACACAAAAGGAGACGATTTTCGTTTGAGAAAATCGTCTCCTTTTGTGATCTTGAGAACCGTCCCGTTTCGCTCAGTAATCAAGCAGCTCAAGCGGTGCGGCAATCGCCGGCGTGCCGGCAGGAACCTCGCCGAACCCGTAGGAGGCGTGAATGAAGGGGCAGCCGGCAGATGCGGCAGCAGTGTAATCCCCCATCGTATCCCCGACATAGACCGGGTCCGTGAGAGAGTAGCGGCGGATGATCTCCTTTATATTTCCGGCCTTGTCAAGACCGGTGTCGTCCGGGCAGAGATGATCCTTCACATAATCCTCAAGGTCGTTCGTCATGAGAAGATCCTCGATATAGCCGGCCTGGCAGTTGGAGACGATGAAGAGCGGGATGTTCCGTTCCGTGAGGGCGAGGAAGAGCTCGCGGACTCCGCCGTAGACATTCGGGAAATGGGTCTTTAAGTACTCGACCTCAAAGTCGCAGAGCTCCTTGCACAGGGGGAGCAGTTCATTTTCCGAAAGATCCGGAAAGAGGGACCTCGCAATCTCGATCATGGGCTTCCCGAACTCCTCCTTCAGACGCTCGGGCGTGATATGGGTATACGGGAGACGATGGACACTGGTGACGAGCCTCCACGCGTCCGCGACCTCCCTGCGGGAGTCCCAAAGTGTTCCGTCCACATCAAAGATTACAGCATCCATGCGAATCCTCCTTTATAAGCAGTTGAAATTTGCGTATCTTTACGCTATGATAGACAAAGTTAAATCAGGAGATGGATAGATGTCAAGAGAAGAAGAGAAAAGAATTCGGGAAAAATACGAAAAATGGGCCGCGGAGGAGGAAGCGAAAGCCAACCGTGCCAAAAAGAACGTCTCAAAAAAGCCCGAAAAGAAGAATCTGAAGGAAAATAAGCCGGAAGAGAATAAAAAGCCGGAAGAAAATTCCGCCGCGGAGCCGCCAAAACCCGCAAAGGTCCGGCATGAGCTGCCGGAAGGCGCCCCTCGCTGTCCCATCGCAAAGCGCTGCGGCGGCTGCGACTACATCGGGCGGGACTACGCCTGGTCCCTGGGCTACAAGGAGATGCAGGTGAGGAAGCTCCTTAAGCCCTTCGTGGAGCTCTCCGGCATCGTCGGCATGGACGACCCCTACCACTACCGCAACAAGGTTCACGCGGCCTTTGCCCACGTGAAGGACGGGAAGAAGGAGCGGAATGTCGCCGGGATCTACGAGGAGGGCACCCACAAGGTCGTGCCGGTCACGGAGTGCCTGATCGAGGACAAAAAGGCGGATGCGATCATCCAGGATGTCCTCGATATGCTGCGCTCCTTTAAAATAAAAGTCTACGACGAGGATTCGGACTACGGACTCCTCCGGCACGTCCTGGTGCGGACCGCAAGGGCTACCGGGCAGATCATGGTCGTGCTCGTGCTGGTCTCGCCGGTCCTCCCGGGTAAGAACAACTTTGTGAAGGAGCTTGTGCGCCGCCACCCGGAGATCACGACGATCCTCATCAACGTGAACGATGAGAAAACCTCCATGGTGCTGGGCGAGCGGGAGACGGTCATTTACGGAAAAGGCTACATCGAGGATGTGCTGATGGGCAGGAAGTTCCGCATTTCCGCGAAGTCCTTCTACCAGATCAACCCGGTCCAGACCGAGAAGCTCTACAAAAAGGCGATCGTGCTTGCGAACCTGACCGGACGCGAGCGCGTGATCGACGCCTACTGCGGGATCGGAACGATCGGGATCTGCGCCTCTGCCCGGGCGAAGGAAGTGATCGGGGTCGAATTGAACCCGGATGCGGTGCGTGACGCGGTGAAAAATGCGCGGGCGAACGATGTGAAGAACATTTCATTTTATAAAAATGACGCCGGCGTCTTCCTGAGCGCGATGGCGGAGCAGCGGGAGAAGGCGGAGGTCGTCTTCATGGACCCGCCGAGGTCCGGCTCGACGAAGGAGTTTATGGATTCGGCGGCAGCCATGTCGCCCGGCCGCATTGTTTACATTTCCTGCGAGCCGGAGACGCTCGCAAGGGACCTTGCGTACCTCAATGAAAAAGGGTACCGCGCAAGAGAGGCCTGGGCCTTTGATATGTTCCCGTTTACAAAAAATGTAGAGGCTGTGGTTTTGCTCAGCAAGGGCGGGAAAAAGTAAAACACCCGTGAGGTTTTTGATAGGAGAGTTTTGCCGGTGAATAAAATGAGACAAAAAGAAGCGCCGCTCTATGCTGCAATGGAGCATTTCAGGAGGCTCAGGGTCGTCCCTTTTGACGTGCCGGGCCACAAGAGAGGCAGGGGCAACCCGCAGCTTGTGGACTTTCTGGGCCAGCAGTGCGTTGAGGTGGACGTCAACTCGATGAAGCCGCTCGACAATCTCTGCCACCCGGTTTCGGTGATCCGGGAGGCGGAAGAGCTGGCGGCGGACGCGTTCGGCGCGGCGCATGCATTTTTCATGGTCGGAGGGACGACCAGCGCGGTCCAGAGCATGGTCTTTACCGCCTGCAAGCACGGCGATAAGATCATTATGCCGCGGAACGTGCACAAGAGCGCGATCAACGCGCTGGTCCTCTGCGGTGCGATCCCGGTCTATATCGACCCCAAGGTGGACGTCAAGCTGGGGATCCCCCTCGGCATGGAGCTCGAGGATGTGCGGAAAGCGGTTAAAGAGAATCCGGACGCGAAGGCGATCCTGATCAACAACCCCTCCTACTATGGAATCTGCTCGGATCTTCAGTCCATCGTGAATCTGGCCCATGAAAACGGGATGATGGCCCTAGTGGACGAGGCTCACGGGACCCATCTCTACTTCGGGAAGGGTCTGCCGAAGAACGGCATGGCCGCCGGCGCGGACATGTGCGCGATCAGCATGCACAAGTCGGGCGGGTCTCTCACCCAGAGCTCCCTTCTTCTGCTCGGTGAAAATGTCAACGAAGGCTACGTCAGCAACATCATCAACCTGACCCAGACGACGAGCGCGTCCTACCTGCTGCTCGGGAGTCTCGATATCAGCCGGCGGAATCTCGCCCTGCACGGGGAGGAGAGCTTCGGGAAGGTCTCGGAGATGGCTGACTACGCGCGGTCCGAGATCAACGACATCGACGGCTACTATGCGTTCGGGACCGAGCTCATCAACGGCGGCAGCGTCTTTGATTTCGACCGGACCAAGCTGGTCGTGAACACCCGCGGCATCGGCCTCACTGGCATCGAGGTCTACGACCTTCTCCGGGAGGAGTACGATATTCAGATGGAGTTCGGCGACCTCTCCAACGTGCTCGCCTATATCTCCATCGGCGACCGTCTGCAGGACATCGAGCGCCTGGCCGGCGCGCTGGACGACATCGCGCGGCTCTACTCGAAGCCGGAGGCGAGCTTCTTCAGCGCGGAGTATGTGACGCCGATCGTCATGGCGACGCCGCAGGAGGCATTTTATGCGGAGAAGATAAAGCTCCCCCTCGATGAGACCGTCGGAAGGATCTGCGCGGAATCTGTCATGTGTTATCCGCCGGGAATTCCGATCCTCGCGCCCGGGGAGATGATCACCCGCGACATTCTCGACTACATCAAGACGGCCAAGGAGAAGGGCTGCTCGATGCAGGGACCCGAGAGCGAGGATATCTCTGAACTCGGCGTGCTGAAGTAACGGTTTTCATTTTTTAAAGAAAGGATCTTCTGATGGCAGAGAACAGGATGGAATACTGGTTCGAGGAAATGCACACCTCCAATGTGAAGATGGCGATCCGCGTCAACCAGCACCTTTACAGCGGGACCAGCGAATTTCGAAGGATTGACGTGTTCGACTCACCGGAATTCGGGAAGTTTCTGACCTCGAACGGGAATGTCATTTTCTCGGAGCAGGAGGAGTTCACCTACGACGAGATGGTCGTCCACGTGCCGATGGCAGTCCACCCTGACGTAAAGCGGGTCCTGGTCATCGGAGGCGGCGACGGCGGCGTGGCGCGCGAGCTCTCCCATTACAAGGAAATCGAGGTGATCGACATCGCGGAGCCGGACAAGATGTTCGTGGACGTGTGCCGGAAGTATTTTCCGGACAATGCGATCGGGCTCGAGGACGTGCGCGTCCGCATCTACTACGAGGACGGGCTCAGGTTCCTCCGCAGATGCAAGGACAAATACGACCTCATCATCAACGACGCGACGGATCCGCTCGGGCATGAGGCGGGCCTCTTCACGAAGGAGTTCTACGGGAACTGCTACAAGGCCCTGCACGAGGACGGAATCATGGTTTACCAGCACGGGAGCCCCTTCTTTGACGAGGATGAGGAGAACTGCCGGGCGATGCACCGGAAGGCGTTCAAGTCGTTCCCGATCCTGCGCGTCTACCAGGCGCACATTCCGACGTGCCCGGCGGGATACTGGCTGTTCGGGTTCGCCTCGAAGAAGTACCATCCGCTGAAGGATTTCGATCCGGAGCGATGGGAGAAAAGGGGAATCAAGACCTGGTATTACACGACCCATCTGCATCAGGGAGCGTTTATGCTGCCGAAGTATGTTGAGGATATTTTAAGAGAAGAAGAGTAACTGAAGGCTGGCAACGGCTGAGAAGTCTCCGGGGACGGTTCTTGAGAATCGATTCTCTTTGAGAATCGATTTTCTGAGAACCGTCCCGGAACCGGACAGAATGAAAGGAGAAAACAATGAGCAGATTACTTGTCATCGGCTGCGGAGGCGTAGCCCAGGTCGCTATCCAGAAGTGCTGCCAGAACAGCGAGACCTTTACGGAGCTCATGATCGCGAGCCGCACGGAAGAAAAATGCATCGCGCTGAAAGAGAAGATCGAGAAGGCCGGAACCACCGTGAAGCTCTCGACCGCAAAGGTCGATGCGGACAACGTGGATGAGCTGATCGCGCTCATTTCCGCCTACAAGCCGGACGCGGTCCTGAACGTCGCGCTTCCCTACCAGGATCTCACGATCATGGACGCCTGCCTTGCATGCAAGGTGGACTATATCGACACCGCCAACTACGAGCCGGAGGACACCGATGATCCGGAGTGGCGAAAGATCTATGAGAAGCGCATTGAAGAGAAGGGCTTCACTGCCTACTTCGACTACAGCTGGCAGTGGGCCTACCAGGATAAGTTCAGGGAGGCCGGCCTCACCGCGCTCCTCGGCACCGGTTTCGATCCGGGCGTGACCAGCGTCTTCACGGCCTACGCAGCGAAGCACTACTTCGACGAGATCGACACGATCGACATTCTGGACTGCAACGGCGGCGACCACGGCTACCCGTTCGCGACCAACTTCAACCCGGAGATCAACCTCCGCGAGGTTTCCGCCAACGGAAGCTACATGGAGAACGGAAAATGGATCGAGACGAAGCCCATGGAGATCAAGCGCGTCTACAATTTCCCGGAAGTCGGCGAGAAGGATATGTATCTTCTCCACCACGAGGAGATCGAGGCATTGGGCCGCAACTTCCCGGGCGTGAAGCGCATCCGCTTCTTCATGACCTTCGGCCAGAGCTATCTTACCCATATGAAATGTCTTGAGAATGTCGGCATGCTCTCGACGAGCCCCATCAATTTCGAGGGACACGAGATCGTTCCGATCCAGTTCCTGAAAGCCCTGCTGCCGGATCCGGCCAGCCTCGGTCCGAGGACGGTCGGCAAGACCAACATCGGCTGCATTTTCACCGGACGGAAGGACGGTAAGGAGCGCAAAATCTATATCTATAATGTCTGCGACCATCAGGAGTGCTACAGGGAGCTGGGCAGCCAGGCCATCAGCTACACGACGGGCGTTCCGGCCATGATCGGCACCGCTCTGGTCGTAAAGGGCCTCTGGAAGAAGCCGGGCGTCTTCACGACGGACGAGTTTGATCCGGATCCCTACATGGAGATGCTGAATCAGTACGGCCTCCCGTGGGTTGTCGACGAGAACCCTGTTCTGGTGGACTGATAATGAAATATCATGAACTTAAGACCCCCTCCTACATTGTGCAGGAGGGGGAACTCATAAAAAACCTGAAAATCCTGAATCGGGTGCAGCGGGAAGCCGGCTGCAAGGTGCTGCTGGCGGAGAAGGCTTTCTCGATGTTCCGCGTCTATCCGCTGATCGCGGATTATCTCGCCGGGACGACCGCTTCGGGGATCTACGAGGCCCGTCTTGCCCACGAGGAGTTCGGAAGTGCGGTAAATCCTCACCCGGAAAACCACGTCTTTGAGCCGGCGTTCAAGCCGGACGAGATGATTGAGCTCTGCGGGATCGCGGACCACCTTTATTTCAATTCTCTCGCGCAGCTTGAGGCCCACAGACCTGTCTGGGAGCCTTACGAAAAAGCGGGGAAAATGAAAATCGCCCTCCGCATCAACCCGGAGCACTCGACCCAGGAAGGACACGCAATTTATGATCCCTGCGGTCCGGGCTCCCGGCTCGGCATCCGAAGGAGCAAGATGCCGGAGAGGCTCCCTGCAGGGGTGAGCGGGCTTCATTTTCATACGCTCTGCGAGCAGGGGCTGGAACCGCTCATCGAGACGTTCCGGAGTGTCGAGGAGAACTTTGCGCCTTACCTCACGGAGGCGGAGTGGATCAATCTGGGCGGCGGCCACCACATCACGCGGGACGACTATGATGTCGAAGGCCTGATCGCTTTCATTGAGGAAATTAAAGAAAAATGGCAGGTGGAAGTCTACCTGGAGCCCGGGGAGGCGATCGCGCTTAACGCGGGGACGCTCATCACCCGTGTGCTTGACATCGTGGAGACCTCGGATCTGCCGACGCTGATCCTGGATGCATCCGCGGCCTGCCACATGCCGGACGTGCTGGAAATGCCCTACACGCCGCCGCTTTTTAAGGCTCTCGCGAGCCGCGGCGGGACGGAGAGCGCACCTGAAACCTGTGAGGAGGGCGTCTGGGTGCGTCTCGCCTCGAGAACCTGCCTTGCGGGGGATGTGATCGGGATCTACCGTCTGCCGGCGCTGCCGAGGATCGGGGATATCCTGACTTTCGGGGACATGGCGATCTACAGCATGGTGAAGAACAACACCTTCAACGGGATGGCGCTCCCGGATATCGTCCTGGAGCGAGACGCAGATGCTGAAGACCGCTTCGAGCTCGTGAAGCGTTTTGGCTATGAGGATTTTAAGGGGAGACTTTCCTGAATGAGTTTGCAGAATAGTAAAGAAATCCCGGCAGGAATACGTTTTCCGGGAGAATTCGAGCCCCACGAGGGCACTCTCATGGTCTGGCCGGAGCGGCCGGGCAGCTGGGGGAAGGACCCTTCGGGGGCGGAGCGGGCCTTTACCGATATCATCGAGGCTCTGCTAAAGGTCGAGAAGGTCTGGCTTATCGTGAGTCCGAAGGCGGCTCCGGCGGTCAGAGAGAGATTTGCGGGGCAGGAAAGGCTTACAATCATCGAGGCGGAGACGGACGACTCCTGGGCTAGGGATATCGGACCGACCTTTGTCTTCTCTAAAGAAGGGCGCCTTGCGGTCAACTGGTCCTTCAACGCCTGGGGCGGCGAAGTGGACGGCCTCTACGCAAGCTGGGAGAAGGATGACCGGCTCGCGCGGACATTTGCCGCAGCGATCGGAAATGAAGTGCTCGACGCGGCCCCGTTCGTGCTCGAGGGCGGCAGCATCCACACGGACGGCGAGGGTACCCTCATGGTCACGGAGAGCTGCCTTATGTCGGCAGGGCGAAATCCTTCGCTCACAAAGGAGGAAATCGAGGAACGACTGAAGACATACCTGGGTGTCGGGAAGGTTCTCTGGCTCCCGCGGGGCATCTATATGGACGAGACTAACGAGCACGTAGACAATGTCGCGGCCTTTATAAGGCCCGGTGAGGTGGTGCTTGCGTGGACGGACAACAGGGAGGATCCCCAGTACGAGCTCTCGGCGCAGGATCTTGCGTATCTTGAGGGCGAGACGGACGCGAAGGGGAGAAAAATTAAAGTGCACAAGCTGCCGATCCCGGATGTGCCTGTGTGCTGCAGTGCAGAGGATATCGATAACTATGTGTTTGAACCGGGGGAGGACACCCGGGAAGCCGGCGAGAGGCTGGCGGCGAGCTACGTGAATTTTTATTTTGCGAACGGGATCGCGCTTGTACCCCAGTTCGGCGGCGAGAATGCGGAGAGCGACGCCCGGGCGGTCAGGATCCTTGCGGAGCTCTGCCCCGAGAGGCGGATCGTGCCGATTTCGGCGAGAGATATCCTGCTCGGCGGGGGAAATATTCACTGTATCACGCAGCAGGTGCCCGGGGAGGGGAATCGGACAATCCGGGGACAGTTCTTGATAATCGATTCTCTTTGAGAATCGATTATCTGAGAACCGTCCCGGAGAATCAGTAAAGGAGGAGGTAAAACATGGCAACAACCAGAGTCGCAGCCATCCAGATGAGCTGCACCACCGATATCACTGAGAACCTCGACAAGGCGGAGCGGCTGGTCAGGAAGGCCGCGGCGGAAGGCGCGAAGATCATACTCCTTCCGGAGCTCTTCGAGCGGCAGTACTTCTGCCAGGAGAGACGGTACGACTATTACAGGTTCGCGAAACCGGTCGCCGAGAATGACGCGGTGAGGCGCTTTAAGGAAGTCTCCAAAGAACTCTCGGTCGTACTGCCGGTCAGCATCTATGAGCGGGACGTGACAACCCTCTACAACACGGTTGTCATGCTGGACTCCGGTGAAAATCTCGGCATTTACCGGAAGACCCATATTCCGGATGACCATTTTTATCAGGAGAAGTTCTATTTTACGCCCGGCGACACCGGGTTTAAGGTGTTTGACACATCCGCCGGCCGGGTTGGAATCGGCATCTGCTGGGACCAGTGGTTCCCGGAGACCGCGAGGAGCCTCGCGCTCCTCGGGGCGGACATCATCCTGTATCCGACCGCGATCGGGAGCGAGCCGATCCTTGAGGTTGACAGTGCCGGCCACTGGACCCGAACCATGCAGGGCCACTCGGCGGCCAACATCATTCCCGTGGCGGCTGCAAACCGGTACGGGCTCGAGGAAGTTCTGCCCTGTGAGGAAAACGCACATCAGGAGAGCGCTCTTTCATTTTACGGATCGAGCTTCATGACGGACGAGACCGGCGAGATTATCGCAAAGGCGGGAAGGGACACGGAGGAGATACTTCTTGCGGACTATGATTTTCCGAAGCTTCGGGATGTAAGGCTTGAGTGGGGCACGTTTCGGGACAGGAGGCCGGAGATGTACGGCATCTTAAGCGGCCGGAAATGAACCGCGTCCCGCAGGATGAAAGGTATATATTCAGACAAGTAGTCAATTTTTATAAAAAACCGCCCGCACGGGGCGGTTTTTTAGTGAGTTAGAATCCTTTACAGAATCCCTTTTTTTTAATAGAATGGGACTTGTCCGTGCTTGTTCATATAATGATATAATGACAACGCGGTATGAGAATTTTATTTACCCACATAGACTAAAAGGGAGGAAAATTATGAAAAAGATCACAGCATTACTTCTTACGGGTGTGATGGCTCTTTCGCTCGCAGCATGCGGCGGCGGATCCGCTTCTCAGACGGCTCCGGCTGAATCCACGGCAGCTGAGTCCACGAAGGCAGAATCCACGGCAGCCGAGTCCACGAAGGCAGAATCCACGGCAGCCGAGTCCGCTGCGGGAGAGAAAAAGGATGCTTCCGGCATGAAGGTCGGTTTCATCTTCCTGCATGACGAAAACTCCACCTACGACAACAACTTCATCGTCGGCGCAAAGGCAGCCTGCGAGAAGCTCGGCGTCGAGTACGTCGGCAAGACCAACATCCCGGAATCCAACGAGTGCTACGAGGCAGCGGCCGACCTTGCCGATTCCGGCTGCTCGCTCGTTTTCGCCGACTCCTTCGGCCATGAGTCCTTCATGGTGCAGGCAGCTGAGGAGTTCCCGGAGGTCGAGTTCTGCCACGCAACCGGCACGACCGCTCACACGGAGAATCTTCCGAACTTCCACAACGCGTTTGCCGAGATCTACAACGGCAGATATCTTGCCGGTGTCGCTGCGGGCATGAAGCTTAACGAGATGATCGCCGACGGCAAGATCACGGCTGACCAGGCAAAGATGGGCTATGTCGGCGCCTACACCTACGCTGAGGTTATCTCCGGCTACACATCCTTCTATCTCGGCGCAAAGAGCGTCTGCCCGAGCGTCACGATGGAAGTCCAGTTCACAGGTTCCTGGTACGATGAGACCCTTGAGAAGGAAGCCGCCGAGGTTCTTATCAAGAACGGCTGCGTCCTGATCTCCCAGCACGCTGACTCCATGGGCGCTCCGACCGCCTGCGAGAACGCCGGCGTTCCGAACGTCTCCTACAACGGTTCCACCGAGGCAGCCTGCCCGAACACCTACATCGTCTCCTCCAGAATCAACTGGGAGCCGTACTTCGAGTACATCATCGGCTGCGTCATGGACGGTCAGGCGATCGACACCGACTGGACCGGCACGATCGATACCGAGTCCGTCCTTCTGACCGACCTCAACACGGCTGTCGCCGCCGAAGGCACCGCCGAGAAGATCGAGGAGGTCAAGGCAGGTCTTATGGACGGTTCCATCCATGCATTTGACACATCTCTCTTCACGGTCGGCGGTGAGACCCTCACCTCCTACAAGGCAGATGTCGACACGGATGCTGCATACGAAGCCGACACGGAAGTCATCGCTGACGGCTACTTCCATGAGTCCGAGTACCGCTCGGCTCCGTACTTCGATGTCCGCATCGACGGCATCACAACTCTGAACGAGAAATTCTGATTCCGTATTAAATTTCGGGCGGAGCACCTCAAAAAGTGTTCCGCCTGTTTTCAATCTTTTTGAGGAGAGAGGATAAGAGTTTGAGCGTACCGGCTATTGAACTTCAGAATATCACTAAGACGTTCGGACATATCGTCGCGAACAAAAATGTAAATCTCGTCGTTAACCGGGGTGAGATCCTGTCCATCCTGGGTGAAAACGGCAGCGGCAAGACGACCCTGATGAACATGATCTCCGGCATTTACTATCCGGACAACGGCAGGATCCTGATCGACGGCGAGGAGGTAGTCATCCGCTCGCCGAAGGACGCATTTCGCTACAAGATCGGCATGATCCACCAGCATTTCAAGCTTGTGGATGTCTTCTCGGCGGCCGACAATATCGTCCTCGGACTGGATGAGAAATTCAATATGAAGGAAGCCTCCGCCAAGGTCGCGAAAATTGCGGCCCAGTACGGGTTCGACATCGATCCGGCAAAGAAGATCTATGAGATGTCCGTCTCCGAGAAGCAGACGGTCGAGATCATCAAGGTCCTCTACCGGGGTGCGGATATTCTGATCCTCGATGAGCCGACGGCGGTCCTGACCCCGCAGGAGACGGAGAAGCTGTTCTCTGTCCTCCGCCGCATGAAAGCGGACGGGAAGGCCATCATCATCATTACCCACAAGCTTCACGAGGTGCTTTCGCTCTCCGACAAGGTCGCGGTTCTCCGCAAGGGCGAGTACATCGGCACGGTCGAGACGAAGGATGCGACCGAGACCAGTCTTACCGAGATGATGGTCGGCAAGAAGGTCAGCCTCAACATCGACCGCAGCGAGCCTCATGAAAATGAAGACCGCCTCACCGTCCGCGGCATCGACTGCATAAGCCCCGAGGGTGTGAGAATCCTTGACGACGTCTCCTTCACGGCAAGAGCCGGAGAGATCCTCGGCATCGCGGGCGTCGCGGGCAGCGGCCAGAGGGAGCTCCTCGAGGCGATCGCGGGCCTTTCTCCGCTCACCGGCGGCGAGATTATCTACAACAATCCGAAGACCGGCGAGAAGGAAGACCTCCGCAACAAGACGCCGATGCAGATCCGCGAACTCGGCGTCCGCCTGTCCTTTGTTCCCGAGGACCGTCTCGGCATGGGCCTCGTCGGCGACATGGATATCATCGACAACATGATGCTTCGCTCCTACGGCAAGGGAAAATCAATGTTTGTCCACCGGAAAGATCCGAAAGCGCTGGCGGAGAAGATCATCAAGGATCTCGAGGTCAACACACCCTCGGCGACCACGCCTGTCCGCCGCCTCTCCGGTGGCAACGTTCAGAAGGTTCTGGTCGGCCGTGAGATCTCTGTCCGCCCGACCGTCCTCATGGCGGCTTACCCGGTGCGCGGTCTTGACATCAATTCCTCGTACCTGATCTACAACCTGCTCAATCAGCAGAAGGAGAACGGCGTCGCGGTCATTTTCGTCGGGGAAGATCTTGACGTCCTCCTCGAGCTCTGCGACCGCATTGTGGTCCTCTGTGCAGGGCGCGTGACCGGCGTCGTGGACGCCAGAACCGCAAAGAAGGAGGAGCTCGGTCTCCTCATGACAAGGACAGGAGAGAAGGAGAAAGCACATGCATAAAAATGAAAACCACGTAAGAGAACCTCTCTTCCATATCGTAAAGAGAGCTGCGCTGCCGGGCTGGCAGAGCGCGGCGATACGGGTGCTGGCGGTTCTCATTTCCCTCATTGTCTGCGGCATCATCATCGTACTCTTCACCGGGGAGAACCCGATAAGCGTCTATGCGACCATGATCAAGGGCGCGGTCGGAACCAACCGCCGCCTCTGGAACCTCCTGCAGAGCGTCGCGATCCTGCTCTGCATCTCCCTGGCGGTCACGCCGGCCTTCCGGATGCGGTTCTGGAACACCGGGGCCGAGGGGCAGGCGCTCATCGGCGGCCTCGCGACGGCGGCCTGCATGATCTTCTTCGGCGGCAAGATGCCGACGGCGCTGCTGCTCATCGTGACGGTGATCGCGAGTGTCGCAGCCGGCGCGATATGGGGCCTGATCCCGGCTCTTTTCAAGGCTTACTGGGGCACCAATGAGACCCTTTTCACGCTGATGATGAACTATGTGGCGATACAGATCGTTTCATTTTTCACCTATCGGTTCTCGGTGCCGAAGGGCTCCGGCCAGATCGGCATCATCAACCGCGATACGAGAGCGGGCTGGCTCCCGGTCATCGGCAACAACTACCTGCTCAACATCCTGATCGTCGTCGTGCTGACCATCCTCATTTACATCTACCTGAACTACAGCAAGCACGGGTATGAGATCTCGGTCGTCGGCCAGAGCGAGAACACCGCCCGCTACATCGGCATCGACGTGAAGAAGGTCATCATCCGGACCATGCTGATCTCGGGCGCGATCTGCGGCCTGGCGGGCCTTCTGCTGGTCGCCGGCACGGACCACACGATCACCCGCGACACCATCGCGGGGCGCGGCTTCACCGCGATCATGGTGAGCTGGATGGCGAAATTCAACCCGATCTACATGATCATCACGTCGTTCCTGATCTGCTTCATGTCGAAGGGATCCGTGGAGATCGCGACGGTCTTCGGGTTCAACGATTCGTTTGCAGACATTATCACGGGCATTATCATTTTCTTCATCATCGGCAGTGAATTCTTCATCAACTACCAGATCAAACGCACACACAGGGAAGGAGGCAAGGCATAATGGGCGCATTGTTTGCATTTCTTCACCGCGCGATCATGCAGGGAATCCCGCTTATGCTGGGCTCGACAGGTGAGATCCTGACCGAGAAATCCGGCCATCTGAACCTCGGTATCCCGGGCATCATGTATGTCGGCGGCATCAGCGGCGTCATCGGCTCCTTCCTCTACGAGCAGGGTGTGGGCCCGGCCAACATCAATCCGGCACTGGCGATCCTGATTCCGCTGCTCTGCAGCCTCGTGGGCTCGCTTCTCATGGGCCTCATCTACTGCTTCCTGACGGTCACGCTGCGCGCGAACCAGAACGTCACGGGCCTTGCGCTGACAACCTTCGGCACGGGCTTCGGCAACTTCTTCGGCGGGTCCCTCATCAAGCTTTCGGGAAATGACGTTCCCTCCATCACCCTGACGGCGACCTCCAATGTGTTCCGCACGACGTTCCCGTTCGCAAATAAGCTCGGCCCGATCGGAACACTGTTCTTCTCCTACAGCTTTCTTGCCTACGCGGCGGTCATCATCGCGATCCTGACAGCCTGGGTGCTCGGCAGGACCCGCGTCGGCCTGAACCTCCGCGCGGTGGGAGAGAGCCCGGCGACCGCGGACGCGGCCGGCATCAACGTCAACCGCTACAAATATGTTGCCACCTGCGTCGGCTCCATGATCGCCGGTCTCGGAGGACTCTACTATGTCTTCGACTACGCGAACGGCGTCTGGTCCAACAACGCGTTCGGCGACAGAGGCTGGCTTGCGATCGCGCTCGTCATTTTCTGCGTGTGGAGGCCGAATATCTCCATCTTCGGATCGATCCTGTTCGGCGGACTCTTCATCGTCCACAACTACATCCCGAACATCGATGTCTCGACCCAGGAGCTCATCAAGATGACCCCGTATCTGGTCACGATCATCGTGCTGGTGGCGACCAGCATGCGCAAGAAGAGAGAGACGCAGCCGCCGGCATCGCTGGGTCTGTCGTATTTCAGAGAGGATCGATAAAAATGAAGAACGAGAGTGCGGGGCGGTCCGCACTCTTTTTTTAGTTTAGGGTGAAACAATTGCAAATACTGTAATATCATGATAAAGTATAGTCATAATAACTATATTTACCGATTATGAAAGGGGGATGTTTATATGAAAATGAGAATTTACAGAACTGTTTTGGCAGCTTTACTTGCTGCAGTTTTGGCAGTCGGATCAGCGGTTCTTGCTTTAGCCTCAACTGATATAGAGACATCTGAGGATATTATAGAGATGAGTGAGGAGGCTCCTTTGGTTGGGCTTTCCTCGAGTGGATCTTGCGGTTCTAATGCTACGTACAGGTGGAATTCGAGCACGGGCGAGCTGGTCATAAGCGGCTCCGGCTCCATAGAATTCAGCGATTTCTTCAGCCAGCCGTTCCGCCATAATACACAGATCAAAAGTGTTGTGATCAATGAAGGTATTACAAAAGTCGGGATGGGCGCATTTCAAGGGTCAACGAACATTAAAAAGCTGACGCTGCCAGTGAGCCTGAAAGAGATCATGAGCAAAGCATTCAACAATATACCCAATCTGAAAGTCTATTATAAGGGCTCCAGAGAGAGTTTTTGGAACATCGATGTTGCTGACTCTAATCAGGGACTGCTCCAGGCAGAGCTTCACTTCAGCAACGGAAAACAGCATATGTTTAAAGATGTCAGCAACTACAGCGTCTATTACTACAATGCGGTTGACTGGGCGGCGACGAAGAGGGTCATAAACGGTATCGGTGATGAATTTGCCCCGAACAGAGCCTGCACCAGAGCAATGATCGTCACAATGCTTCATAATATGGCAGGCTCGCCGACAGTAAACAGCTCGATCAGTTTCAAAGACGTCAAGAAGGGGGCATGGTACTACAATGCGGTTCGTTGGGCAGTCGCAAATGGAATAACAAAAGGATATGGTTCGGGATCATTTCAGCCAGATGCCATTTGCACACGCGCCATGGTTGTCACTTTCATCCATAATTATGCCGGCGGAACCACAACTCCTTACTGGTGGGGGTTGTACAGGAAGCCATTTCCGGATGTTAAGAAGAGCGACTGGTTTTACAACAGTGTAAACTGGGCTTACTGTGAGAGCCAGATCGTAAACGGAAAGGGTGATGGAAAATTCCATCCCTATGATCCCTGCACCAGAGGACAGGTGGCGGCTATTCTGTTCAATTATTATAATAAAGGGACATATAGTTCTCCATTTGATCAGTTTGCCGAATATTGATGTGACAGTGAAACATATCAACAAAATCTATGACAATAAAGTAGATGAATAGGAGAGCAAGTACATACAATGAATGAGGCAAACGCAACCGTAATCCTCAAAAAAGGCGAAGGGAGGCTCCTCAAATCAGGGGGGCTCTGGATATTTGACAACGAGATCGATCGGATCGAGGGAACCTTTATCAACGGAGATGTGGTGAAAGTCGCCGATTTCGACGGCTGGCCGCTCGGAAAAGGCTACATCAACATGAACTCCAAGATCCGTGTGCGGGTCCTGACCCGCAGTAAGGAGGATGTGATTGACACCGCTTTCTTAAGGAGGCGCCTTGCCGCTGCCTGGGACTATCGGAAGCACACGGTGGACACCTCGTCCTGCCGAGTGGTCTTCGGGGAGGCGGACTTCCTGCCGGGCATCACGATCGACAAGTACGAGGATGTCCTGGTCGTCGAGTCGCTGGCTCTCGGAATCGACCGCATGAAGGGGCAGATCATCGATCTCTTAAAGGAGATCCTGGCGGAGGACGGTATCACGATTCGCGGCGTCTACGAGCGGTCGGATGCGAAGGAGCGGCTGAAGGAAGGCATGGAGCGGATCTCCGGGTTCATCGGTGAGCCGTTTGACACCCAGGTGCCGATCACGGAGAACGGTGTGCGGTACCTCGTCGACGTGGCGGAGGGCCAGAAGACAGGCTTTTTCCTCGACCAGAAATACAATCGGAAGGCCATCTGGCCGATGGCGAAGGGCGCAAGAGTCCTCGACTGTTTCACCCACACCGGGTCCTTTGCTCTTAACGCGGCAGCGGCTGGCGCGGCGGATGTCACGGCGGTGGACGCCTCGGAGACAGCCCTCTGCCAGGCCGAGAGAAATGCGGAGCTGAACGGATACTCGTTTGTGTCCGGGAAGAAGGCAGGAGAGAGCTTTAGCGGGGAAGAGATGGTCAATGAAACCGGCAATAAGCTGCGGTTTAAGGCGGCGGACCTCGTGGAGCTTCTGCCCGCGATGGAGGCGGAGGGCGATGAGTTTGATCTCGTGATCCTCGATCCGCCCGCATTTGCGAAATCGAGACAGAATGTGAAAAATGCGGAGAAGGGCTACCGCAAGATCAACCGTGCCGGGATGAAGCTGGTGAAGGACGGGGGATATTTTGCGACGTGCTCATGTTCGCATTTTATGACAAGGGAGCTCTTTGAGAAGATGCTGCGCGAGGCGGCCAGGGAGGCCCATGTGAGGCTCCGGCAGATTGAGGCCCGGACCCAGGGGCCGGATCACCCGATCCTGTGGACCTCGGCGGAGAGCTCGTATCTTAAGTTTTACATCTTTCAGGTGATTAAAAACTGAATAATGAACGGTAAAGTGACAGATGAGAGTACATGGATTCATGTACTCTCTTTTTTGTTGCACAAAGCACAATAAAATGTTAAACTATCAGTAAGAAATGTGCAAAATGTCAGAAAGGAGTGGGGATCATGGGCTGATTATTCAGAATAGTTTTCGGCGCAGAATGACATACATAAGAGTTATTATTATTGCGGAAAGGGGAAATGTAATGAAAAGGATATCTATCAGAAAATTAATTGCAGGATTTCTGGCTGTTATCCTAATCATTGCTGCCGCTGTCCCGACCCGCGCGGATGATTATCTGGAAGGGGAACCTGACGAAATAGATACGGGTATGGTTCTTCCTGAAATGTGGGAATTGAAGGACGAGGGACAGTGCGGTGACAATGTCTTCTACAAATTCGACAATAAAACCGGGGTTGTGAGGATTTACGGGACAGGTGAGACATGGGATTATGATTCTATGTGGGGGCCGAATATCTGGAGCAAGATCTTTCAGGTCAACGGGGATGTCTATACGCTGAAGATCGATTCCGGAATCACTGAAATTAAGTCGACCTTTATTCCCGAGAGCGGTACGCTGGTCAACACTATTCTGCCAAAAAGCCTGAAAAAAATCGGACCTTATAATTTCTGGTACTCCAATCTTCCCGAATATCTCTTTTATGAAGGAACCCTGAATGACTGGGTCAAGGTCACAATCGACAGCGGAAATAATTTTGATGGTGTGAAAATACTCTTTCAGGGTAAGTGGTTCACGGATGTGACGGAGGGCAAGAAATTTTTCTTCAAACCGGTTTACTGGGCTATCGATAGAGGCATCACCAAAGGACACGGACCCGGTACCTTTCAGCCGTATGAGGCCTGCACCAGAGCTATGATCGTGACCTTCCTCTGGAATTATGCGGGGCAGCCGAAAGTCCCGGGGACAACCGCATTTTCAGATGTAAAGCCGTCTGACTGGTTCTATCAGGCGGTCTCCTGGGCTGTGAAGAACGGTATCACCTCCGGTTACGGAGCAGGTACATTCCAGCCGAATGCGAAGTGCACCAGAGCCATGATCGTGACATTTATTAAAAATTATCTGGCAAAAGGCACGAAAGTGGAATACAAAAATGTATTTCCGGACGTTAAAAAGGGCGACTGGTTTGCCGAAGCGGCAATATGGGCTAAAGAAAACGGCATCACATCCGGCAAGGGCGGTTATTTCAAGCCGAACGATCCCTGCACCAGGGGTGAGGCGGTTTCATTTCTTTATAATGTAGAGAAGGCAAAGTAAACACAAGACAGAATGAATCAAAAACCCGCTTCTCACACGAGAAGCGGGTTTTAATAATCTGAGCTCGATTATTTGCGGTAGACAACCTTCCGATCCGTCTTGTCCCCCTTCACGGAGAGGGAGGGAATCGAATCGATGAAGCGGTAGAGCTGGGAGTAGCCGTAGACTTTCACGTTGAAGTTCTCGTGGCGCTTGCGGATCTCCTGGCCGAGCGTTCCGAGGGCGATGCCCTTCGCACCGCGTTTCCTCACAATGTCGACGATGTCGGCGATGAGGCGGTCCTCGGCGGTATCCTCCTCGCGGAGGGCAACCGTGATCTGGTTATTCTCCTTCCGGACCACGATCGACGGGAGGTCCTCAAGGAACTTCGAGAGCTGGCTGTAGCCGAACGTGCGGATGTCGAAATCCGGGTACTTGTTCTGGAGCTTGGAGCCGATCTCGCCGGATCCGGTCGGCTTGCCCTTGTTGTCGTTTTGCGTGATGATATTGACGATGTCGGCCTCGATGGCTTCCTTGTCGGTGCCGCTGCGTGTGTTTTCATTTTCAAGGAGGTTTTCAAGCTCCGTGAAGATCGTGCAGGCCGCGCGGAAGGAATCCGGGGTCTTCTTCTCGCCCATGCCGATGACGATCTTGCCGGACTCGCGGAGGCGGCTCGCCAGGCGGGTGAAATCACTGTCGGAGGAGACGATGCAGAACCCGTCCACATTGGAGGTGTAGAGGAGGTCCATCGCGTCGATGATGAGGGCCGAGTCGGTGGCATTTTTGCCGGTTGTGTTCGAGAACTGCTGGATCGGGATGATCGATTTCTCGAGCAGCCGGTCGGACCAGCGGGCGTTGGCCGAGGTGGTGAAATCGCCGTAGATACGGCGGTAGGTTATCGTTCCGTACTGCGCGAGCTCATCGAAGATACCGTTCAGGTATTTCGCGGACACGTTGTCCGAGTCGATGAGCAGCGCAAGCTTTCTTTCTTCCTGTTCCATATAATTTCCTTTCAAATCAGAGCTCGATTCCGTTCAGACGGCAGAGCTCTCTTGCCGAATCCACGGAATCGACGCCGGTCTTGTTCTTGATCGGAGCAAACTCCTTCTCACGGACGACCTCGTAGGGCAGGCAGCCCGGCAGCTTTTTGACGAGGTCTAGAATAAAGAGCTCGAATTTGATCCCGTTCGGCTCTTCCGGGGCAATCCTGTTCCCGGCTTCGTCGATGTGGGGGATCTTTTTGCGGGCGATATGATAAGAGAGGTCTTCATTTGCCACACGGATGAGCTCTTCCATATTAAAGAGATAGTTCAGGATCACTCCGAAATTGTAGGCGGGTTCCCCGTTTTCGTCCTTCGCGTCGAGGAGCTCGTCGGTCATCTCCGTGTACTCGATGACCGAGGGGCGGCCGTCCTCGAGGCACATGACGCCGGTCTTCTCGTCGCGGTTTGCCTTGCGGACGACCTTGGAGCCCGAGGCACAGCCGGAGAGGAGGACGGCTCCGATGAACGCCGGGTCGGCGATCTTCTGGAGCACGTTGTCGACGGCGAAGACATTGAGCCATTTCACACCTGCTTTTTTGAGCTCATCGACGATCCCGAGCCGCAGCATCGTGGCGAACCAGCCGCCGTTGCCGTTCGGGGAGGTTGCGATGCGGTCGGGCGCTTCGAGGAGGATCTTTCCCTCAAAATCCGTGCAGGGAGCCGCGTCCTGCATGAAGAAGGTGACGCATTCCGGGTTATACCCGAAAAAGTCATGTTCCCTAAAGAAGGCGCGGGTCGCCTCATCGTTCTTCTCGCTGGTCATGACAAGGAGGCGGATCCAGGTGCCTGTCTCTTTGACGACCGCAAGAAGATTTGTGACCAGTCTCTCGAAAATGAAAACCGGGCGGGTCACCCCGATGTCGTACATGCCCTTGGGATCGCTCGAACCGAGGCGGGTGCCCATGCCCCCGGCAAGGAGTACGGCTGCGATCTCCCCGTTTTTGATCGACCGGGTGCCGGCGGCGACAAATTCATCGCGGCGCGCTTCGATCTCGGGGAGCTGCATCGCGGTTAAGGGTGTGATAACGCCGCGGCCTTCGGCGGGGTTTTCATTTTTAAGAGTCCGAAGGCAGGAAAAATCAAGGGAGAGCACCTGATTTAAGAGCCCGGCCTGCTCAGCCCCGGAGAGCCGGTCGTAAAATGCAAGGACATGCTCCTGGTCCAGGGACGCAAGGAGCTCCCGTGCGGTTTCAAAGTTATCCATGATCCATTCTCCTTTAAAAATCAGTCTTCGCTGCGGAATGTAAGCATATCGTCGCTCATGGAGTCCACGATTGCGAGGGAGTGCAGGTTTACGTTCATCGCGCGAAGCTCTTTTCCGCCAGGCTGGAAGCCCTTCTCGATGACGATGCCGACGCCTTCGAGGGTCGCTCCAGCGGCGTTGATGATCTCAATGAGCCCTTTCACGGCGCAGCCGTTGGCGAGGAAGTCGTCGATGATGAGGACATGGTCTTCGGGAGTCAGAAACTGTTTGGAGAGGATGATATCGTAGGTGATGCCCTTGGTGTAGGAGTGGACACTGGCGGTGTACTGGTCACCGTCGAGGTTGAGACTCTTGGTCTTCTTGGCGAAGACGACCGGGCAGCAGTCAAAGTACTGGGCGGCAATGCAGGCGATCCCGATGCCGGAGGCCTCGATCGTGACGATCTTGTTGACCGGGCGGTCGGCGAAGAGCCGTTTGAACTCCTTTCCGAGCTCATTGATGAATGCGATGTCCATCTGATGGTTTAAGAAACTGCCTACCTTGAGTATTTCTCCGGGGCGAACCTGGCCGTCCCTTAAGATTCTTTCTTCCAGAAGCTTCATGGCGTTCCTCCTTGAGATGTGAAATGGTTATTGACACTGTAGCACGGAATGAGGAAAATTACAACTTAAAATGAGGGAGGAGAACCGTCCCCGGCTTTCCTCTCATTGCGGTTGTATCGCCACTCTGCTATAATCAGGCTATGGACAAACACGAAAAAACCACCGTCCGCATCTCCGTGCGCGCCCTGGTCGAATTCCTCCTCCGGTCCGGCGACATCGACACACGGCTCGGCAGCGGATTTGACCGGGAAGCGATGCTCGCGGGCGGCCGCATCCATCGAAAACTGCAGAAGAAAGAGACGGGAGATTACCGTGCGGAGGTCCCTCTGGTCCGCGAGACGGACGAGGGGGCTTTTGTGCTGCACATCGAAGGACGAGCGGACGGGATTTACACGGCGGAAGACGGCACCCGGACGGTCGACGAGATCAAGGGTGTCTACGCGGACGTTGAAAAAATGGAAGAGCCCATCCCGGTCCATCTCGCCCAGGCAAAATGCTACGCCGCGATTCTCGCGGAGGACGAGGACCTTAAGGCGGTCGGCGTCCGCATGACCTATGTGAACCTCGAGACCGAGCTTATCAAATACATGTCTTTCTCCTATGCGAGGGAGGAGCTCATTAAGTGGTACGATGATCTTGTCATGGAATACGGCCGCTGGGCCGCTGCCGCGGAGGAGCGCAGAAGGGCGCGCGATGAGTCGATTCAGAGCCTTACATTTCCCTTTCCCTACCGGAAAGGACAGAAGGGCCTCGTCGCCTCCGTCTACCGGACGATCAAGAACAGTGAAACTCTCTTTCTCATGGCGCCGACCGGCGTCGGCAAGACGCTCTCCGTCATCTATCCGGCGGTGCAGGCGCTCCGGGAAGGCGCGGGCAGCCGCATTTTCTATCTGGCGGCCAAGAATCAGGCGCTTGCGGCGCCCGAGGAGGCATTTTCGATCCTCAAAGAGCGCGGACTTCACATGACGACGGTTCGGATCACCGCGAAGGAGAAGGTCTGTCCCTTCTCGGAGCCGAAGTGCAATCCCGAGGAGTGCCCCTATGCGAAGGGTCATTTCGACCGGGTGAATGAAGCCCTCTTCGATGCGCTCGCGCGGGAGGAGACGTTTGACCGGGCAGCCATCCTTCGCTGGGCAGAGGAGCGGGCGGTCTGCCCCTTTGAGTTCACGCTGGACCTCTGCACGTTTGCGGATGCGGTCTTCTGCGATTACAACTATGCGTTCGATCCGGATGCGTCCCTTAAGCGGTTCTTCGCGGAAGGAGTGAAGTCAGACGCGGTTTTTCTGGTCGACGAAGCTCACAACCTCGTTGACCGGGCCCGGGAGATGTTCTCCGCCCGCATCGTCAAGGAGGAGGTCCTGGCCGCCAAAAAGCTGGTTAAGCCGGTGAGCCGCAAGGCCGAGAAGGCGCTCGAAAAGCTCAACAAGGCCCTCCTTGGCCGGAAAAAGGAGCTCAACGAAGAGAGCGAGACGCTGGTGATCGAGAATCCGGCGCCTGAGGCCGAGGCGGCTTTGCGGGCATTTGAGGCGCTCGAGGAGCTCTTTAAGGAGAAGAAGGATGCGAAGCTCTTTGAGGGTCTGAGAGATTTTTATTTTTCCTTAAGAACGTTCGTCAGGGTGTACGAGGAGGCCGACGGCGGATACGTAAACCATGCGGAACTCGATGAGGACGGGCATTTTGCGCTGGAGCTCATGAATGTCGATCCCTCAAAGCTTCTGCAGAAAACGATCGACAAAGGGCGGGCGGCCGTATTCTTCTCGGCGACCCTGCTGCCGGTCTCTTATTATAAGAAGCTTCTTTGTGCCGACGAGGACGCGAAGGCGGTCTATGCGGAGAGCTCCTTTAAAAATGAACAGCGCTGCATCGTCATAGGAGATGACGTCACGACCCGCTACAAGGCCAGGGGACGCGCGGTGTATGAGAGGATAGCCCGCTATATCCGTGATACGGCTCTCGCAAAGAGAGGAAACTACATGGTGTTTTTCCCCTCCTACAAGTTCCTTGCGGATGTCCTTGCGGTTTACAGGGAGACCATGGAGTGCGAGGAGGTCAACTGGGTCGCCCAGAGCCGCTACATGACGGAGATGGACCGGGAGATTTTCCTTGAAAACTTCTATGAGGAGCCGGAAAAATCGCTGGTCGGCTTTACCGTCATGGGGGGAGTCTTTGCGGAGGGGATCGATCTCACCGGAACCAGGCTTGTAGGGGCGATCGTTGTCGGGACCGGGCTGCCTCAGGTGGGAAGGCGGACGGAGCTTCTTCGGAACTATTTTGATCAGGCTGAGGAAGGAAGCGGGTTTTCATTTGCCTACCAGTATCCCGGGATCAATAAGGTCCTCCAGGCGGCCGGACGTGTGATCCGGACCGCGGAGGATGAGGGGGTCATCGTGCTCCTCGACTCCCGGTTTCTGGAAAAACGGACCCTTATGCTTTTCCCGCGGGAGTGGGAGGAGTATACGGTCTGCACGGCTGAGAATGTCAGGGAAGTTCTGACGGATTTCTGGAGGGAGAAAGATGGAGAATAATTTCAATGAGCTTGTCCACCGCTATGAACCTGCGGAAATCTTTTACAAAGATCTGGCGGAGAAGAAGAGCGAAGGCGGGGAGATCTACAGACGGTACCTGGAAACGCTCGACGCCGAGGAACTGAAACGGAAAGGGCTTGTCGTGCCGGATCTTTTTCCGCCGTTTAAGAAGTATCCGGAATACAGGGCGATCTTCCCCGAAAATAACGACATCGCCGTGTGGAAGCACAGCCGTTATACCCCGGTCTACATGCATTCCCACGAGTATTTTGAGATCATCTGTGTGACGGAAGGGGAGGTCTACAATCGCTTCGAAGAAGGAGAGCCCATGACGATGGCGGCCGGCGATATCCTGATCCTTCCGGACGGAATCAGACATGAGCTCTCCGTGATGAGCGATGACGGGATCGTGATCAACATCATGATCAAGAAGAGCACATTTAAATATGTGTTTTTCGATGTGATTTCTTCGGACGATCTTCTCTCCAGGTTCTTCCAGGATGCGCTCTACGGGGAGTCCGGGATGCCGTACCTGTATTTCAGAACCGGGTGTGATCCGAATGTCAGAAAATGCATAGAGGATGCATTCCTTGAGTACTACAACCACCGAAAATACTATGAAAAGGTAACGAAAAGTCAAGTCAATTGTCTTTTCGCCTATCTGCTCCGCAGCAGGGAGTCCTATCTCATAGCCGGCGGCGAGCATAAGGAGCTCGAGATATATGAGTACATCCGCAGACATTTTATGGATATGTCGCTGGAGAGCGCCGCGAAGGATTTCGGCTACAGCAGCGCGTATTTCAGTCGATATATCCGAAAAATCACCGGGAGAACCTACTCGGATTTGGTAACGGAGTACAGAATGGAGACTGCGGTGAGGCTCCTTCGAACGACGGCACTTTCGGTGAGCCAGATCAGCGAGATTACGGGCTACGGGAGCGAGGAACATTTCATAAGGCAGTTTAAGAAACTGAACGGAAAAACTCCCGCCGCCTACCGAAAAGAGAATCGAAACATCTGAATGTCAAAATAAATCAAGTTTAACGGCAAGCGGCCTCCTTATAAAAGATTTTCCAAAAGGGTATAATCTCTTTGATACTACTATCTTTTAAGGAGGTAACGCTATGAAAAAAATCATGAGTATCCTGCTTACTGCGGCGCTGACCATCGGGCTTCTTCCGGCTGTCGCGCTTGCGGACACGGACACAGAGGGCGGTTCCGCTGTCATTGAGGAAGCTGTTCTCTCGTCCGAAGGGGATGCCGCCCTTGTCGGCGGAGGTGTCGGCGATGATGCGGTCGGCACCACCTACAAGATTTATCTTCCTGACGGCTACGATGAAGGACAGAAGTATCCCGCGGTTTACCTTATGCCCTACGACGGGTATTCATCCGCGCAGTACATGGCGGACGGTATTCAGGGCAAGCTCGATGAGATCTTCGCGACCGAAGATGCGGTTGACATGATCGTTGTCATGCCGACCTTCCAGCAGGGGGCGGATTATACGACGGAGCTTGAAGCGCTCGTCGCGAACGTTGAGAGCAAGTATCCGGTCATTCCGGACAGCAGATACCGCGCGATCCTCGGCGTAAACGTCGGCGGTTACATGGCGGTGGAGACAGCGGTTCTTACCAATTCAAGTACGTTCTATTCGGTCGGCAGCCACATGGGTGACTTCACGTCGGAGACGAATCCGTATGTTGCATCCAAGGGCAATATTTTCGACTATTTAAAGGGACTGAACAACCGTGCCGGCGCGCAGGCTGCGAATGCTCATTATTTCTATATCGATGCTCCGAACGGTGATGCCTTAAGCACGGCCGCGGGCGGAACATCTGACATCGGCGCTGCGCTTGAAAAGGCTTCCAACCCCTACTGGCCTTATGGCGGCAGCTACTACCTCTACAGCACACCGAATCCGGACAGCGTCGAGTACGCCATCCTGGACGGGGAGGGCAATGCCGACTTCTATCTGAATTCCCTTGCGAGATCCTTAAACCGCTTCAGCAAGCGCTTTACGGAGAGTCTTTTCAAAGGCAGCCTCTCGGTCACCCCGCAGGCTGTCACATCCTCCGACAATGAGATGACCGCGACTGTCTCCTTCACGATGACGGATTCGATCGCCAGGTATCTTGAGACGGTTCCGGAAGTTGAAATCACGATCTCTATGTCGGATCCGGCGGACGGAACGGTCCTTTACACGGATTCGGCTGTCATCTCCGGTCTTGCGGCAGGGGAGGAGAGAGAGCAGACCTTCACGCTCTCCCGCTCAAATATGGCCTCCGGCATCAACACGACGCTCTCCGCGACGGCTTCCTTCCTCGGCATGACCCAGGATCTGGCAAGTCTCTCCATGGTCAGCGTTCAGGATACCGGCGAAGCGGACGACGAGCAGCTCGTTGACCTGATGGGCAACTGGTATTTCAAGGCATACAAGACCTATAAGAGGAACGATACAAGCGTTGTGGAACTTGACCAGATCGCCAACATCACCCCGGATGTCTATGAGACATGGGGCGTTGTCCAGCCGGCACTCGGCTGGTGGACGGGCGATTTCGACGAATCCCTCGGCGGCCAGGACAACTACGGCGGCTATGCGTGGTATGTCCGCACGTTTGAGCTGGCTGAAGACTTCCCGAAGGACGGACTCCTCTTCACGATCGGTTATTTCGATGAGGCGAACGAAGTCTATGTCAACGGCAATCTCATCGGATCTCTCGGCATGCGCTACGATATCGCACCGGGCATCGGCGTCTACGACGGCTCCAATCCGTGGGATGTGAACTGTGTCTATGATATCGATTCCTCGATTCTGAACTATGGCGGCACGAACACGATCGCTGTCCGCATGTGCAACTCTACGGGCGCCGGCGGCTGGTACGAAGGCCCGGTCGGTCTCTACTCCGTGGCGGCCTACAACAAGGCTTCCGGAAAGCCGTCCGTCTATGCGGGCGAGGCGGAGACCAATGCCGTTCTCGATGCCGTTCAGGTTGAGAAGGCAGCGATTGAAGCGAAGGATCTGGATGCGTACCTTGCAACGCTTTCTCCGGATTTCTTCGAATCCGGCTATGACCGCACCCGCCAGGCAGACATGATCGGCGCCTGGTTCGAGAATTATGATTCGATTGCCATCACCGATACGGGCGTAGGTGTCTTTGTGGACGGAGACCTCTTCGACTATCAGGCAACGAGAAAAGTTGTCGGAACCAGGGACGGCGCTGAGACAGTCATTTCCGAAGGCGAAATCAACGATTATTACAAGGTTGAGGACGGCACCGCGAAGCTGTACGGCAGCCACAGCCGCTTCTTCCTCGACAGCTATTATTCAGAATCGACCGGTAATGAGGAGACCGCCCGCATCTATCTGCCGGAAGGTTACTTTGATGCGGACAACGTAAAGCGTTATCCGACGCTCTATCTTTTCCACGGCATCAACTCGAGCTCGATGACCTACGCGATCGACCGGATCAACGAGGTCCTCGATAAAGCGATCGCAAACGGCGAGATCCGCGAGATGATCGTGGTCATCCCGGATGACCCGACCAAGTCCAGCTTCTGGCGCGGTCAGTACGCGAGCATGGTCACGGATGACCTTCTGCCGGTCGTCGATGAGCGCTACCGCACGATCGACGACGAGCGCTACCGTTTCACCGCGGGCTGCTCGATGGGCGGCGCGGGCTCCTTCGGCCTCGGCCTTACGAACCCGAACCTGTTCTCCGGCATGATCAGCTTCTACGGCGCCATCAACTATGTGGGCGGCACGGATGTTGCAAACGCACTTCCGAAGGAATACTTTGACCAGTACGCGCTCTTCATGGCCTGCGGCAACCAGGATATGTACAACTTCTATGATGTCCAGGAGCAGGTGAGCCGTATCTTCACGGCCAAGGGCGTTGAGCATTATCACTTTGTCGACAACGGCACGCACTCGACGACCTTCTATCTGCCGCTGTTTATCCCGGCGGTACAGTACGTCCAGGAAAGACAGTATCGGACATCCGAATCCGGCTCGATCCTGAGCGGCAGCGTCTCTGCGGAAAAGAACGGCGGAGAGATCACGGTTTCCTTCGATGTCAATGTGAGCGCTGCGATCGCCGATTACCTCAATACGATCGTCGATTCCGAGTACACGAAGAACACGAATCCGGAGCTCGCGATCCCGGTTGAAGCGGTCATCATCAAGGACGGTGTCCGGGTTGCGGATAAGAGCGCTTTCTTCAGCACCGCGGGCGAGACCACGATCAGCGATACGATTACGCTCGATGTTCCGGCAGAGGAAGGCGAGTACACGGTTGACCTGTATGCATCGGCAGCGGAAAATACGGTTCTCATCGGCAGCGCAGCCGCAAGCGACGTAAGAGTTCTCTTTGCGGATGTTACGGATGAGAATGCCTGGTATTACGATTCTGTCTACTGGGCGGTTGACAACGGTGTCACATCCGGTATGGGAACCAACGAGGCAGGCGAGCCTCTCTTCCAGCCCGATGCGAAACTGACCAGAGCACAGGCTGTGGCATTCCTCTACAAGCTTGCCGGCGAGCCTGAGGCAGCGGCGGAAATCTTGTTCACGGATGTCAGGGATGATGACTGGTTTGCTTCTGCTGTCAAGTGGGCTGTCGCAAACGGCATCACATCCGGCTACGGTGAGGGAACATTCTCCCCGAACAAGGAATGCAGCCGCGCGATGATCGTTACATTCCTCAGGAACTATGTCGAAAAGGTCTGCGGACTCGATGTCTCGGCGGATGACGCGGAGAGCTTCCCGGATGTTAAGGAAGGCATCTGGTATGAAGCTTCCGTCAAGTGGGCCGTAAAGAACGGCATCACGAGCGGAATGGGCGGCAACTTTGTGCCCGACAGGATCTGCAACCGTGCACAGATGGTGACATTCCTTCACAACCTGGAAGGATATCTGGCCACAATGAGATAAGAATCAAACCTTTAAGAGAGCCCTGCTAGAAGCGGGGCTTTCTTCTTTTTTCGAATTTATTTGACAGAAAGAGTACTTCAAAGTATTATGAAGGTGCAAAGACCTGTCTTATGAAGAAGGAGAGCTTAAATGGTCAGAAGAATCTACGTTGAGAAGAAGAAAGCATTTGCGGTCAAGGCGAAGGAACTCCGCCACGAGGCCAGAAATTATCTGGGGCTCGCTAATGTGGATGATGTGCGCATCTTTATCCGCTACGATGTCGAGAACATTTCCGATGAAACCTGGGAAAAAGCGGTGAAGACCGTTTTCGCGGAGCCGCCGGTCGATGATGTCTATATGGAGACCCTGCCTGAGCCGGCGGAGGAGCACCGTGTGTTCTCCGTTGAATATCTGCCCGGTCAGTTTGACCAGCGGGCGGACTCGGCGGAGCAGTGCATCCGTTTCCTCAATGAAAATGAAAAGCCCACGGTCCGTTCCGCCACCACCTACATGGTGTTCGGCCAGCTTTCTTACGCGGATATCAAGAAGATCGAAGATCACTGCGTAAACCCGGTCGACTCCCGCACGACGGATGAGGTCAAGCCGGAGACTCTGGCGGCCGACTATCCGGAGCCGGAAGATGTAAAGATCTTTGACAACTTCCGCAAGATGCCGGAAGAGGAGCTGAAAGCCCTCTATGATTCTCTCAATCTGGCGATGACATACGCGGATTTCATTTTCATCCGCGATTATTTCAAAGATGAAGAGAAGCGCGACCCCTCCATCACCGAGATCCGCGTGCTTGACACCTACTGGTCGGATCACTGCCGCCACACGACCTTCCAGACCGAGCTCAAGAAGGTCACCTTCGGCGAGGGCGACATGAAGAAGCCGATCGAGGACACCTTCAAGCAGTACCTCGCGGACCACGACGAGATGTACAAGGGCAGAAGCGACAAGTTCGTCTGCCTTATGGACCTCGCAATCTTAGCTGCCAAGAAGCTCAAGAAGGAAGGCAAGCTGGACGACCAGGAGGAGTCCGATGAGATCAACGCATGCTCGATCGTCGTTCCGGTCGATGTAAACGGAAAGACGGAAGAGTGGCTGATCAATTTCAAAAATGAAACCCACAACCACCCGACCGAGATCGAGCCGTTCGGCGGCGCTGCCACCTGCCTCGGCGGCGCGATCCGCGACCCGCTTTCCGGCCGTACCTATGTCTACCAGGCGATGCGCGTGACCGGCGCAGCCGACCCGACCGTACTGCAGGCGGATACCCTGAAGGGCAAGCTGCCCCAGAAGAAGATCGTCCGCGAGGCGGCTCACGGCTACAGCTCCTACGGCAACCAGATCGGCCTTGCGACCGGCCATGTCCGCGAGATCTATCACCCGAACTATGTCGCCAAGCGCATGGAGATCGGCGCGGTCATCGCAGCGGCTCCGAGATCCGCGGTTCAGCGTCTCAACTCCGACCCGGGCGATATCATCATCCTGCTCGGCGGCCGCACCGGACGCGACGGCATCGGCGGCGCAACCGGATCCTCCAAGGCCCACAACGTGCAGTCCACAGAGGTCTGCGGCGCAGAGGTCCAGAAGGGCAACGCACCGACCGAGCGCAAGCTCCAGAGGTTGTTCCGCCGCAAGGATGCTGCCCATCTCATCAAAAAATGCAACGATTTCGGCGCCGGCGGCGTCTCAGTCGCAATCGGCGAGCTCGCCCGCGGCCTCGATATCGATCTTGACAAGGTCCCGAAGAAGTATGCCGGCCTCGACGGTACTGAGCTTGCGATCTCCGAGTCCCAGGAGCGCATGGCGGTCGTCGTGGACCCGAAAGACGTCGATACCTTCATGAAATATGCGGCTGAGGAGAACCTCGAGTCCACCGTGGTCGCGGTCGTCACCGAGAGCCCGAGACTTGTGATGCACTGGAGAGGGAAGACCATCGTTGATCTCTCCCGTGACTTCCTCGACACGAACGGTGCGCATCAGGAGACGGATGTATTTGTCGAGATCCCGAATTTCAACAATTCCGAGCTCAACCAGAACCCCTTTGCACCGACTGACGTAAATGATTCCGAATGGATCCGTTATCAGTGGCTCAAGACCCTCGCGGACCTCAACGTCTGCTCGCAGAAGGGTCTCATCGAGATGTTCGACTCCTCCATCGGAGCCGCAACCGTCACGATGCCCTACGGCGGCCAGTTCCAGCTCACCGAGACCCAGGCGATGGCTGCCAAGGTTCCGGTGCCGGGCGGCAAGACGAAGACGGTCACCCTCATGAGCTACGGCTTTGATCCGTACCTCTCCAGCTGGAGCCCGTATCACGGCGCGGCGTGGGCTGTCACCGAATCCATGGCGAAGATCGCGGCTTCCGGCGGCGATGTGAACAAGATCCGCTTCACCTTCCAGGAGTATTTCCGCCGCATGAGCGCGGATCCAGCCCGCTGGAGTCAGCCGTTCGCGGCTCTTCTGGGCGCCTACGCGGCTCAGCTCGGCTACGGTCTGCCGTCGATCGGCGGCAAGGACTCCATGTCCGGTACGTTTGAAAATATCGATGTCCCGCCGACGCTGGTCTCCTTCGCAATTGATGTCGCGGAGGACAAGGACATCATCACGCCGGAGTTCAAGAAGCCGGGCGACAAGATCCTCTGGATCCGCGTGCCGCGCGACGGTTACCAGCTTCCGAACTACAAGGGCGTACTTGAGGTCTATGACAAGCTGCACGAAGACATGCAGAAAGGCTATGTGAAGGCCGCCTACGCGCTGGCCCGCTTCGGCATCGCGCCGGCTGTGAGCAAGATGGCCTTCGGCAACCGCTTCGGCGTCAAGATCGAGCATGATCTCGATCCGCGCGACTTCTTCTCGCCGGCCTATGGCGACCTTGTGGTCGAGGTGGCGGGAGAGGATGTCCAGAAGCTGGCTTCCACCTACCGTGTGATCGGCGAGGTTCTCTCCGAGGACAATTTCCGTTACGGAAATGTCTGCATTTCCCTTGCGGAGGCGCTCGGCGCGAACGTCGAGACCCTCGAGAAGGTCTTCAAGACCCGCGCGAACCACGATACGACGCCGGTTGAGAGCCCGATCTACCGCGCGGACAGCATCTATGTCTGCAAGAATAAGAAGGCGAAACCGCACGTCTTCATCCCGGTCTTCCCGGGAACCAACTGCGAGTACGACTCCGCGAGAGCCTTTGAAAATGCCGGCGCGTCTGTCACGACCTGCATTTTCAGAAATCAGACCGCTGAAGACATCCGTGACTCCGTGGAGGAGTTCACCCGCAAGATCGCAAGAGCCCAGATCATCATGTTCCCGGGCGGCTTCTCGGCGGGCGATGAGCCGGACGGCTCCGCGAAGTTCTTCGCAACCGCGTTCCAGAACGAGAAGATCCGTGAGGCGGTCATGCGGCTCTTAAATAACCGCGACGGTCTTGCGCTCGGTGTCTGCAACGGCTTCCAGGCGCTCATCAAGCTCGGTCTTGTGCCGGGCGGCGAGATCGTCGGCCAGAACGCGGAGTCTCCAACACTGACATTCAACACGATCGGCAGACATATCTCCAGGATGGTCTACACGAAGGTCGTGTCCAACAAGTCTCCGTGGCTGAAAAATGCAGACCTCGGCGGCGTCTATGTCACGCCGGCATCCCACGGCGAGGGCCGCTTTGTCGCAAATGACGCATGGCTGAAGAAGCTCTTTGAGAACGGCCAGGTCGCGACCCAGTATTCCGACCCGTTCGGCAATGTTTCGATGGACGAGGAGTGGAACGTGAACGGCTCCTACTGCGCGATCGAGGGCATCACCTCTCCGGACGGCCGTGTCTTCGGCAAGATGGCGCACATTGAGCGCCGCGGTGACGGTGTGGCGGTCAACATCTACGGCGAGCAGGATATGAAGGTCTTTGAGGCCGGGGTGGAGTACTTTAGGTAACAGCAGCGGGGCGGTTCCCGGAAATCAAAAAAACTCTCCGATAGGAGAGTTTTTTTGATCTTAGGGAGTTGGGCATAGGAGGGCTCTCAGGTTCTCCGGGGACGGTTCTTGAGAGCCCGGGACGGTTCTCAGAGGATTGCTTCGCAATCCCCAAGAACCGTCCCTGGGCTTTCCGAGAACCGTCCCGGGGCTTTCCTCACTCATTCACCCCGGCCACCCGGACCACCTCGGCATACAGCCTCTGGGCCTCCGCCTCGGGATCCGCCTCCGCAGCCTCAAGGTCCATCAGGATCACCGGGACCCCGGTGGCCTGCACGGCCTTTTTTCCGGCGAAGCACTTTACGTCCGCATCCTCCGGCCAGGCAATCACATAGGCCGACGGATGGTCGCAGGTCATGTTCTTGAGCTGTGCGTTCTGCACCTCGGGCATCAGATGCGACATCTCGTAGTGGAGCCGGTAGCCACCCTCGGTGCAGAGGTCGGCGAGCCGGTTCGTCATGATATTGAGGTTGGACCCATCGTTGTCTCCGGGGGAGGAGATGGCGATGAGTTTATTTTTCTCGGTCATTCTGCCGCCTCCGCAGCCGGACAGAACCGGAAGGAGGCAGAGGCAGAAGATGAGCAGGATGGCAAATTTTTTCATTTTTTACACCTGACGGTAGGTGGAGAGGAAATCCTCGATCTTGTCGCAGGCCTCCCCGAGCACGGAGCGGCGCGGCAGGTACACGATACGGAAATGGTCCGGTGCGATCCAGTTGAAGCCGGTTCCCTGGACAAGCAGGACGTGCTCCTTCTTTAAGAGATCGTAGGCGAACTGCATGTCATCGTGGATGTTGAACTTCTCGACGTCGATCTTCGGGAAGCAGTAGAAGGCCGCCTTCGGCTTCACGACGGAGAGTCCCGGGATCTCGTTGATGCGCTTGTAAATGAAATCCCTCTGACGGGTCACGCGGCCGGTCTCGTTGACGTAGCCCTTGACGGACTGGGTGCCGCCGAGCGCGGTCTGGACGATGGACTGAGCCGGGACATTGGAGCAGAGACGCATGGAGGAGAGCATTTTGATGCCTTCGATGTAGTCTCTGGCCATGTCTTTATTTCCCGAAAGGATCATCCAGCCGATGCGGAAGCCCGCGATCATGTGGGACTTCGAGAGGCCGGAGAATGTCACGCAGAAGAGGTCCGGCGCGAGGGACGCGATGGAGGTGTGCTGATAGCCGTCCATGAGCAGGCGGTCATAGATCTCGTCCGCGAAGATGATCAGCTGATGGCGTCTTGCGATCTCCACGATGCGCTCGAGCAGATCCTTCGGATAGACGGCGCCGGTCGGGTTGTTCGGGTTGATGACGACGATGCCCTTGGTGCGGTCCGTGATCTTTTTCTCGATATCCTCGAGGTCCGGGTTCCACTCGCTCTCCTCATCGCAGATGTAGTGAACGACCTTGCCGCCGGCCAGTGTCGCGCAGGCGGTCCAGAGCGGGTAGTCCGGTGCGGGGATGAGGATCTCATCGCCGTCGTCCAGAAGGGCGGACATGGAGAGGTTGATGAGCTCGGAAGCGCCGTTGCCGGTGTAGATGTCTTCCATGGAAACATTCGGAATATTGAGGTTCTGGGCGTACTGCATGATCGCTTTTCTGGCCGGCCAGGTACCCTTGGAGTTGGAGTAGCCCTCGCAGTCGCGGAGATTCTCCGCCATGTCGGTGATGACCTCCTCGGGTGCGCGGAAACCGAACGGTGCCGGGTTGCCGATATTGAGCTTTAAAACCTCGATGCCGCGGGCGATCATTCTGTCCGCTTCCTCGACGACCGGTCCGCGGACGTCGTAAAGAACATTGTCAAGCTTTGATGATTTCTTAAACTCTCTCATAATAGTGCCTCCTCGCCGCAGTGCGCGGCTCTTCCGGCTATTATACCACTAATATTTTTTACTTGACAATAGTTAAAAGCTATACTATTATATTCCTCGAATCGAGAGTGCTGTCCAAGGGCGGGCAGATGCGCGGTTTTATTTCTGCGCGTTTTAGCCTTGGGATCAGCGCTCTTTATGTTTTTGGAAAATAAAAACATCAAAATAAGAGGAGGAAACAAAAATGTCGTATGTTGATGAGGTTATTGCCAGCGTAAAGAAAAAGAACGCCGCCGAGCCGGAATTCATCCAGGCCGTCGAGGAAGTTCTCGAGTCCATCCGCGTCGTCATCGAGGCTGATGAGGAGAACTACAGAAAGTTAGCGTTCCTTGAGAGAATCACCGAGCCGGAGAGAATCATCATGTTCCGCGTTCCGTGGATCGATGACAAGGGAAATGTTCAGGTCAACCGCGGCTACCGCGTCCAGTTCAACAGCGCGATCGGCCCGTACAAGGGAGGCCTTCGCCTTCATCCGTCGGTTTACCTCGGCATCATCAAGTTCCTGGGTTTCGAGCAGGTCTTCAAGAACAGCCTGACCGGTCTTCCGATCGGCGGCGGCAAGGGCGGCTCCGATTTCGACCCGAAGGGCAAATCCGACAACGAGATCATGCGCTTCTGCCAGTCCTTCATGACCGAGCTCTACAAGTACATCGGCGCTGACGAGGACGTTCCGGCCGGCGATATCGGCGTAGGCGGACGTGAGATCGGCTATCTGTACGGCCAGTACAAGAGAATCACGAACCTTTACGAAGGCGTCCTGACCGGCAAGGGCCTCAGCTACGGCGGCTCCCTCGCAAGAACACAGGCGACCGGCTACGGCCTTCTGTACCTCACCCAGGAGCTTCTCAAGCTCAACGGCATCGACATCGCAGGCAAGACCGCGGCTGTCACGGGCGCCGGCAACGTCGCCACCTACGCGATCGAGAAGGCATGGCAGCTCGGCGCCAAGCCGGTGACCTGCTCCGATTCCACGGGCTGGATCTATGATCCGGACGGAATCGATGTCGAGCTTCTTAAGCAGGTCAAGGAAGTTAAGCGTGCACGCCTCACCGAGTATGCGGCTGCCCGTCCGAGCGCAGAGTATCACGAGGGCAAGGGCGTCTGGAACGTCAAGACAGATCTGTATCTGCCGTGCGCAACCCAGAACGAGCTTCCGCTTGAGGGCGCCAAGAAGCTGGTCGAGAACGGCTGCATCGCTGTCTGCGAAGGCGCAAATATGCCGACCACTCTCGATGCTACCAAGTATCTGCAGGAGAACGGCGTGATCTTCGCACCGGGCAAGGCTGCGAACGCCGGTGGCGTCGCCACCTCCGCTCTTGAGATGAGCCAGAACTCCGAGAGACTTTCCTGGACATTCGAGGAAGTCGATGCGAAGCTGAAGCAGATCATGGTCAACATCACACACAACATCGACAATGCCGCCCGCAAGTACGGCATGGAGGGCAACTATGTCGCCGGCGCGAACATCGCGGGCTTCGAGAAGGTTGCCGAGGCGATGAAGGCTCAGGGCGTGGTATAATCGTTAACTAAGCAGACAGAGGACCCGGGGACGGGTTTTTACGGGGACGGTTCTTGCGGATTGCTTCGCAATCTGCTGAGAACCGTCCCGTTTTGCTCCCGGGACGGTTCTCGGCAGATCGCGAAGCGATCCGCAAGAACCGTCCCCAAATCCGTTGTTTTCGTGATTTCACAGAATTTTAACAATTTCCCGAAAGGAATTTCTGGATTTATCCGCAATAACTATTGTAGAGAACAAAAATGGGGAGGTGCGCTCATGATCCGTGAAGAACTCGAGATGCGGGAATGTGATATTTTAAGCCCGTTTGCCATGCGCGCAAAGGACACGCGCGGGCGCCTCGTGCCGGAGGAAGAGTGCGACATCCGGACCGCCTACATGCGGGACCGTGACCGGATCGTCCACTGCAAGTCCTTCCGGAGGCTCAAGGACAAGACCCAGGTCTTCCTGGCCCCCCAGGGCGACCACTACCGCACCCGCCTCATGCACACGCTGGAAGTCTCCCAGACCGCCAGGACCGCCGCAAAGGCTCTCCGGCTCAACGAGGACCTCGTCGAAGCCATCGCGCTGGGCCACGACCTCGGTCACACGCCCTTCGGCCACGCCGGCGAGAGGGCTCTAAACCGGGCGGCCCGGGTCGGATTTAAGCACGCAGAGCAGAGCCTCCGCATCGTGGATGTCCTCGAGAAGGACGGAACCGGCTTAAACCTCACCTGGGAGGTGCGGGACGGCATTTTAAACCACGGGACAGACTGCCACCCTGCGACCCTTGAGGGTCAGGTGGTCAGGTTCTGCGACAAGATCTCCTACGTCCACCATGATATGGACGACGCGGAGCGGGCAGGGCTCCTTTCCGAGAGCGACATCCCGGAGCGGCTTCGAAAGCTGCTTGGATACTCGACGAGAGAGCGGCTCAACACCTTCATCCACGACCTGGTAGAGAACTCCGAGGGAAAGGACCATATCGAGATGTCTGAGGAGATCGGCAGCGCGATGTTTGAGCTCCGGCAGTTCCTCTACGACAACCTCTACACCAACCCGGCCGCGAAGAGCGAGGAGAAGAAGGCGGAGGAGATGGTCGAGCAGCTGTTTCATTTCTATGCTGCACATCCGGAGGAGATGACTGCCGAATATGTCCGCCGCGTCCGCGAGGGCGAGACGGCGGAGCGAGCCGCACTCGACTACATCTCGGGCATGACGGACCAGTATTCGATGATGAAATTCAGAGAGATCTATATCCCGAAATCGTGGGACAAGCTGTGAGGACGGAGGAAGCAAGTGCGATATACGGATGATTTGATCGAGGAGGTGCGGAGCCGGAATGATATTGTGGATATCATCGGCGAAAATGTCCGTCTCACCCGGGCCGGCAACTCCTACAAGGGCCTCTGCCCCTTCCACAACGAGCGGACGCCCTCCTTCCACGTGGACCGCAGCAAGCAGATGTACTACTGCTTCGGGTGCCACGCCGGCGGGAATATATTTACATTTTTAAGAGAATACAACAACATGTCCTTCACCGAAGCGATGCAGTATCTGGCCGACCGGGCCGGCGTGACGCTTCCGAAGGAGGAGTACTCGGCGAAGGATAAGGAAAATGCAGACCGCCGCGCCCGCCTCATGGAGGTCAACAAGCGGGCGGCAGGGTATTTTCACTACCTTCTCAAAACCGAGGAGGGCCGCCTGGGACTTGCATACCTTAAGAAAAGGGAGCTCTCGGAGGAGACGATCAAAAAATTCGGCCTCGGGTTCTCCGGCAGGTCCGGCAACGGCCTCTACCGGTACCTTAAGAACAAGGGCTATGAGGATGACCTGCTTCTGGAGTCCGGACTCTTCAAGTTTGACGAGAAGAGAGGGGCCTACGACCTCTTCTTCAACCGGGTCATGTTCCCGATACCGGATTCGAGGGGCCGCGTGATCGCCTTCGGCGGGCGCGTGATGGGAGACGGGCAGCCCAAGTACCTGAACAGCCCCGAGACGTTCATTTTCAATAAGAGACGGAACCTCTTCGGACTGAACCTGGCCCGATCGACCCGGAGGAACTACCTGATCCTCTGCGAGGGCTACATGGATGTCATCTCCATGCACGCCGCAGGCTTTGACTGTGCGGTGGCCTCCCTCGGGACGGCGCTCACGGAGCAGCAGGCGTCCCTCATGAGGCGGTTCAAGGAGAATGTGCTGCTCATCTACGATTCGGACAATGCGGGCATAAACGCCGCTCTCCGGGCTATCCCGATCCTGGAGGCCGCCGGCATCAGCTCCCGCATCGTGAACCTCTCGCCCTACAAGGACCCGGATGAGTTCATCAAGGCCCGGGGAGCGGAGGAGATGGAGGAGCGGCTGAAGAACGCACGGGATGCATTTCTCTTCGTGATCGACCAGGCCGAGAAGGACTACGACAAGGGCGATCCGAAGGAGCGGACGAGGTTCCAGCATTTTGCGGCGGAGCGGCTCGCGTCCATCACGGACGATCTCGAGAGAAATAACTACCTCGAGACGGTCGCACGGGAAAAATACATACCGCTCGAAGCCCTGCGGCGGCTGGTGAACAAAAAGCTCGCGGCGGGAACGCCGGCGGAGACCTACAAGCCGCCGAAATCCGGCGACAGAAAGCCTCCGAAGGAGGATACGGGCCTCAAGGCCTCCGAAAAGCTCATGCTGTCCTACCTGGCAGCCTATCCGGAGGCATACGGGCAGGTTAAGGGGTTCATTTCCCCGAAGGACTTTACGGATCCGCTCATGCGGTCGGTCGCGGAGGGCCTCTTCCCGCAGCTGGAGCGGGGCAACCCGAACGAGGCGGCTCTCGTGGACCTTGCGGAGGAGACGGAGCTCCAGAGCGAGATCGCGGGCATCTTCCACGCGAACATCCCGGTGGAGACGTCCGCCGAGCTTGACCGGGCCTTCACGGACACGGCGATGAAGATCCTGGACGGCAGCATCGCCGCGATGGACCTCACCGATCAGGCGAGCATACAGGCAATGGTGAAAAAGAAGCAGCTTCTCGATAAATTCCGCTCCGGCGGTGTGACGCTGCATTTGAATTGGAAAGGAGAACAACATGACTGAAAATGATATCAAATTTGCGGAACGGCTGACACAGCTTCTTCTCATGGCAAAAAAGAAGAAAAATGTCCTCAACTACTCCGAGATCGGAGATGCGATGAAGGGACTGCCCTTCACGGCGGAGGACGCGGAGAAGACGCTGGACTTCCTCGAGGCAAACGGGGTTGACGTGCTCCGCATGGAGGACAATATCAAGGACGACGAGGTGCTTCTCATTTCCGATGATGATGAGATCAATATCGAAGACGATGAAGATCTCGACATCGACGTCGAGAAGATCGACCTCTCGATCCCGGAAGGCGTCTCCATCGAGGACCCGGTCCGTATGTATTTGAAGGAGATCGGCAAGGTGCCGCTTCTCACCGCCGAGGAGGAGATCGAGCTCTCCAAGCAGATGGAGGAGGGCGGCGAGGTCGGCAAGCAGGCCCAGAAGAGGCTCGCGGAGGCCAACCTTCGTCTGGTTGTCTCCATCGCGAAGCGCTATGTCGGCCGCGGCATGCTGTTCCTCGACCTGATCCAGGAAGGAAACCTCGGTCTCATCAAGGCTGTTGAAAAATACGACTACCGCAAAGGCTTCAAGTTCTCCACATACGCGACATGGTGGATCCGCCAGGCGATCACCCGCGCAATCGCGGACCAGGCCCGCACGATCCGCATCCCTGTCCACATGGTTGAGACGATCAACAAGCTGATCCGCGTCTCGAGACAGCTGCTGCAGGAGCTCGGCCGCGAACCAACCCCGGAAGAGATCGCCAAGGAGATGAATATGTCCGTCGACCGTGTCCGCGAGATCCTGAAGATCTCCCAGGAGCCGGTCTCCCTCGAGACCCCGATCGGCGAGGAGGAAGACAGCCATCTCGGCGATTTCATTCAGGACGACAATGTGCCGGTTCCGGCGGACGCCGCGGCATTCACGCTTCTCAAAGAGCAGCTTGACGAGGTCCTGGGGACCCTCACCGAGCGCGAGCAGAAGGTTCTTCGCCTCCGCTTCGGCCTCGACGACGGCCGTGCCCGCACCCTCGAGGAGGTCGGCAAGGAGTTCAACGTCACCCGTGAGCGTATCCGCCAGATCGAGGCGAAGGCGCTCCGCAAGCTCCGCCATCCGTCGAGAAGCCGCAAACTGAAGGATTATCTGGACTGATGATCAAATTATCAAAGAGACTTGACGCCGCGGTCTCACTCGTCCCGGAAGGCTTCGCCGCCCTTGATGTCGGGTGCGACCACGGCTACACATCCATAGCACTCTTGCAAAGCGGAAAGAGCCCGGCAGCCGTCGCCTCGGACGTCCGAAAGGGCCCGCTTGCGGCCGCGGCCGCCAACATCGAAACCTTCGGCCTGTCCGGGAAAATAAAAACCGTTCTCGCCGACGGCATCCCGGAAAATATAGCCGGTCTTCTGCCGGAAGATGTGCCCGCCGCCCTCGTCATCACAGGCATGGGCGGCCTGCTCATCCGTGATATCCTTGAACGGGCGAAAGAGCGGACTCGGCGTTTTGACGCGATGGTGCTCTCGCCCCAGTCGGACCTTGATGCCGTGCGGAAGGCTCTTTCGGGGTTTGGATTTTACATCAAGGACGAGATCTGTCTCACCGAGGACGGAAAGTTCTACGTGATGATCCTCGCGGAGAGAGGCAGCGCAAAGCCGCTCTCGGACGCTGAGGCTCTCTACGGGCCGGTGCTTCTTCGGAAAAAGGACCCGGTGCTTTATGAGGAACTTTTAAAGCAGCTTTCCGTGAGAGAGAAGATCAGGGAACAGCTTATCGCGAATCCGTCCGGTAAGACGGCGGAGAGGCTTACTGTCATCGAGAAGGAGGAGGCACTGATTAATGAAGCTCTCGGATATTATTCGCGAACTTGAAAATGAATTTCCGCCCGCGCTCGCGGAAGAGTGGGACAATGTCGGTCTGCTGGTCGGCGATACGGATGCAGAGATAGCCAAAGTCCTGATCAACCTCGACGTCACGGATGAGACGGTTGCAAGGGCCGAGGAGCTCGGCGCGAACCTCATCCTGACCCACCATCCGCTCATTTTTAAGCCGCTTTCGCGGGTCACCGAGCAGGATTTCATCGCAAGACGGATCCGGCGGATGATTCGGGCGGATATCAATTATTATGCGATGCACACGAATTTTGACCTGGCCCGGATGGCGGACTTAAACGCGCTGGATCTCGGGCTTTCGGACCCGGAGGTGCTCACGGAGACCGGGCATCCGGGGGTCGGCTACGGCCGGATCGGGACGCTCCCTCAGCCGATGACGCTGCGGGCGTTTGCGGAGCAGGTGCGGACAGCGGAGGATCTCCCGGCGATCCGGGTGTACGGAGATGCGGAGAGGCTTGTCAGGAAGGCGGCGGTGAGCTCCGGGGCGGGCAAGATGTCGATCCCGGACGCGCTCGCAAAAGGCGCCGACGTGCTGGTTACCGGCGACCTCGACTACCATTCCGCGATCGATGCGAACGCGCAGGGGCTTGCCATGATCGACGCGGGCCACTACGGGACCGAGTTCACCTACATCCGCTTTATGGAGTCTTTTGTGCGGGAGCGCTTTCCGGGCCTTGAGGTTCACACGATGGAGCCCCGCCAGCCGTATTTAGTGCTTTAAACCAAAGCGGTGAAGAAAGGAGCGACCATGAAGATCACAGTCGAAGGCAGAACGAAGAACGTCCGGAGGGGAATCCGGCTTATTGAGCTTGCCGAAAAATGCAGGGATCTCAAAGCCGCCCCCATCATCCTCGCCCTTGTGAACGGTGAGCTCCGGGAGCTCTACCACGAAGTGCCGGACGGAGCGGATATCCGCTTCATCACGACGGAGGAGGCCGCCGGACGGGACACGTACCTCCGCAGCTGCTCCATGCTCTTTTACGCCGCCCTCTATCAGGTGGCGGGAAGAGGCAATATCGACCGGGCGGTCCTGCATTTTACGGTTTCGGGCGGCTACTACTATACAATCGAAGGAAATGTGACCGTCGATGAAGCACTCGTCGCAAAAATCGAGAAGAAAATGAGAGAAATGGCGGCGGAACACCACTTCTTCAACAAGCGCCAGCTCCGGACGTCCGAGGCAATCAGGCTCTTTGAACGCTCCGGGTTCAGCGACAAGGCGGCGCTCTTCGAGACCCGGGTCGCCTCCACCGTCAACATCTACAACCTTGACGGCTACGAAGACTACAACTACGGCTACATGGCGCCGCATACGGGCAGCCTTACGCATTTTAAGCTGATGCCTTATCATGACGGGATCCTCATGCTGCTCCCGGACCGCATGCACCCGAATTCGCCGGCACCATTCAAGGCGGAGGAACAGCTCTTCGCCGCCCAGTGGGAGGGCGAGACCTGGGCCGCATCCCTCGGGATCGACACGATCGGGCGCCTAAACTCCCGCATCATCGCCGGAAATGCCCGCGAAGTCATCCTCATCGCCGAAGCCAAGCAGGAGGCGAAGATTGCTCAGATCGCCTCGGAGATAAAACAGCGGGAGAGTGTCCGGTTCATTTTGATCGCGGGACCGTCTTCCTCGGGCAAAACGACATTTTCCCAGAGGCTGCTCGTCCAGCTGGAGGCCCAGGGACTTAAGCCACATTACGTCGGTGTGGATAATTATTTTATACCGCGCGAGCTGCTCCCGACCGACGAGCACGGAAAGAAGGATTTTGAGAGCCTCAGCGCGATCGACGTCGAATATTTCAATCAGGATATGGAAGCGCTCCTGCGCGGTGAGACCATAAAAATGCCCACCTACAACTTCGTCACCGGCAAACGCGAATTCCGCGGCGAGATCATCTCGATGGGAGAGGGCGACGTCCTCATCATCGAGGGAATCCACTGCCTGAACGATGAGCTGACCTACAGCCTTCCGGTCGAGAGCAAGTACAAGATCTACATCAGCGCGCTTTCCCAGCTCAACGTCGATGAGCACAACCGCGTTGCATCCCGCGACGGCCGTCTCGTGCGGCGGATCATCCGCGACCACAAGACGCGCGGCTACTCCGCGTCCCAGACGATCATGATGTGGGATATGGTGCAGAACGGCGAGGAGAGGTTTATATTCCCGTTCCAGGAGACCGCCGACGTGTTCTTCAACTCGGCGCTTCCCTACGAGCTAGCGGTCATGAAGTCCTACGTTCAGCCGCTCCTTTTCTCTGTGGGAAATGAAGACCCCGCGCGCCACGAGGCCCGCCGGCTCCTCAAGTTCCTCGACTATTTCCTGCCGCTCCCGGCGGAGGATGTGCCGACGAACTCGATCCTTCGGGAGTTTATCGGGGGAGGGTGCTTCAGGCTGTGAATACGTATAAGATGACTGACAGAAACGGAAGTGATATGCATTGAAAGAGAAAAGAAAACGGATCAATAGAAAATGGCCATGCTTCCTTGCCGTCAGCCTGCTTCTGATTCTCATATTTCTTGCGGCAGGCAAGATCAAAAAAGGGTACCATGGCGATGAATTCTTTACGTTCATCCTGGCCAATCACACGTACAGTGATACAAACAGCATATTTGTCCAGGTAAAGGATGAGACCTCCTATACCGGCAAAGAACTCTGGGACGAATTTCTCTACGTAAATGACGGAAACCGTTTTGACTACAAAAATGTATGGGAAAATCAGATTCATGATGTCCACCCGCCGCTCTATTACGTTATTGTGCATACGGTATCTTCAATCTTCCCGGGACTGTCCGTGAAGAAGACAGGCATAATGGTAAATGCTCTTCTCGGCATAGTTGTATTCTGGCAGATGGTTCGGATATTTGAATTGTTGCGTCTGAAAAGAAGGAACGCGGTTATATTGGCGGCTGCCTTTATACTGAGCTGCGGCTTTATCGATTACGCGGTCATGTTCATCAGGATGTATGCATTGCTTGCAGTCTGGATGAACCTGCTGATCCTGGTCTTTTTACGGTATCCGCCGGAGGATAAGAGCGGGATATCGTATTATCTGCTTTTCGGCGCTGCTTTGATCGGCGGTATGCTGACGCAGTATTATTTTATTATATTTGCCTTCTTTACCTGCCTGCTGTATGCCGGATATGTAATCAAGAACAGAAACTGGAAAAAGCTGATCGCCAGTCTCGCGACTGCCGGCATCTCTTTTCTGATTGCGTATCTGATATTCCCAAGCATGATCGATCATATATTTTTCGGAACGAGGGGGCAGCAGGCTTTTGAGAACGTATCTTCATCCGGACTTATCAGGAATCTGTGGATTTTTATTGACCAGATAAATGTCAATATCTTCGGCGGACTACTGGTTGTTCTGCTTGCGATACTGTTCTGTCTGGCGATCATACTGTCCGGAAAAAATGAAAAGACAGACGTGTACCCCGGTCCGCTTCTGATCATCCCGGTGATCCTTTATGTGATCGTTGTCGCCAAGATCGCTCCTTACCAGACGCTGAGGTACTGCATTTCCTGCATGGGAGTCCTGTATGCCGGAGTGATGGGACTTTTGGTCGGTATGGCAGACCGGGTATCAAAGACAGCGTACAGGTATGTGCTTGTTCTGGCGATCCTAATGCTGTTTACCGGCTACAGAAAAGAACCGGTCAATATGTATGCTGACGAAGAAGCGAAGTGCTCGATGATACAGACAAATGCCGCTCTGCCCTGTGCATACATATATGATTTTCAGGGATATATAATGCTGAATTATCCGGAGCTCTGGTATTTAAATGATATTGTATTCGTAAATGCAGGCAAATGGGAGGAGGAGAAGAGCAGCATAACAAAGGAAGGACCGCTGCTTCTCTTTATCGATGACAAGAAAACCGATATGCTGGCCTCAGTAACGGAACAGACGGGGCACACAAAGAGCGAATACCTGTTTACTTCCGGACATGCAAAGGTTTATATATTGAGTTAGAAAATAAAAACAGGCACTTTCGAAAGAAGGCGCCTGTTTTTATAAGTGTGGCAGAACTGTAAGCCGGGTTCTGTCTTGTGCAGCCATCTGTCTAGACCTCGCGTTGCCGCGGGGCTCAAGCGGCCTACCTGAAGCACGGCGGGCAGCCGTATCGCTTCGTTTTGGCCTTGCACCGGATGGGGCTTGCACGGCTCCTCCCGTTACCGGTCGGACGGTAGTCTCTTACACTGCCTTTTCACCCTTACCGCTTGCGCGGCGGTCATTCTCTGTTGCGCTATCCCGAGGGTTACCCCTGCCGGACGTTATCCGGCATCCTGCCCTGTGGTGCCCGGACTTTCCTCGTCTGGCGATGCCAGCCGCGGCTGCATGTCCTGCCACGTACAGTAATTTAGCAAAAAAGGGAGAGAATTGCAAGAGGTTTTCCGGGAACCGTCCCGCTCTTGACAACCCCTCTCTATACTGGTATCATCATTTCGATGCACCAACCACGCACGAAAGGAAGGCAAAATGGCACCAAGACATTTAATCAGCCCCCTCGACTTCTCCGTCGAAGAGCTCGAAAAACTCATGGACCTCGCCGAGGACATGAAGAACAACAGAACCAAATATGCTCACGTATGTGACGACAAACGTATTGCCACCTTATTCTATGAGCCGAGCACAAGGACACGACTTTCGTTCGAAGCGGCTATGATGAATCTAGGTGGCAAAGTTTTGGGCTTTTCCAGCGCGGACAACTCCTCTGCAGCCAAGGGAGAGAGCGTGGCGGACACCGTCCGGGTCGTCTCCTGCTACGCGGACATCGTCGCGATGCGCCACCCGAAGGAAGGCGCCGCACTGGTCGCCTCCATGAAATCCCTCGTCCCGGTGATCAATGCCGGCGACGGCGGTCACCAGCACCCGACACAGACACTGACCGACCTTCTCACCATCAGGTCCTTAAAGGGCGGGTTCAACGGACTCACCTACGGTCTCTGCGGCGACCTCAAGTTCGGCCGCACCGTCCATTCCCTGATCGAGGCGCTTTCCCGCTACGAGAACGTGCGCTTTGTTCTCATTTCCCCGGAAGAGCTTCGGATTCCGAGCTACATCCGCGAGGAGATGCGCAGCAAAAACATCCCCTTCGAGGAAGTTGTCCGCCTTGACGAGTCGACGATGAAGGATCTCGACATCCTCTACATGACCCGCGTCCAGAAGGAGCGCTTCTTCAATGAGGAAGATTACGTCCGGATGAAAGACTTCTATATCCTCGACAAGGAGAAAATGAAGATCGCGCCCAAGAAAATGCTCATCCTCCATCCGCTCCCGCGCGTCAACGAGATCGCGGTCGAGGTGGACGAGGACCCGCGCGCGGCATATTTTGCGCAGGCCAATTACGGCGTATATATCCGCATGGCACTCATTTACACGCTGCTCGGCATAGGAGGTGAAGCGTAATGTCTGACATCCATGATTCCAAACTTTCAATCGGCGCGCTTGAGGAGGGATTCGTCCTCGATCATATCAAGGCCGGCAATGCGATGACCATCTACAGAGACCTTAAGCTCGGTAAGCTCGACTGCACGGTCGCGATCATCAAAAACGCCTCCTCGAACAAGATGGGGCGCAAGGACATCATCAAGGTCGCCTGCCCGATCGACTATCTGGACCTCGATGTCCTGGGCTACATCGACCACAACATCACTGTTAACGTCATCAAGGACAACAAGATCATCGAGAAAAAGCGTCTCGCCCTTCCGAAGAGGATCGTCAACGTGATCCGCTGCAAGAACCCCCGCTGCATCACATCGATCGAGCAGGGGCTTGACCATATTTTCTATCTGGCGGATGAGGAGACCGAGCTGTACCGCTGCCTCTACTGCGAGACAAGATATACGGGTAAAAAATAAATAAAAATACAGTATCTTGTAAGAATCCGGCAAAATATATGACCCGGGAAGCATGTTATTATTGTAATTTGAATAAATAAGTGGTAAAATGCCTTATCGGCAAAGGCGCCTTATCGGCAAGGGAAAAGGGTATACAAACCTCTTCCCTTGCTTTCGTGCGAGATTTAGAGGCAGAACATATCTGAATAAATATAATTAAACATTCCGGCAGGGGAATATATATGAGTGAGGAAGGCAGTAAAAAAAGAAAAAAAATGGAGCACTGGAAGGTGATACGAGTCTATCTTGTGCTCTATGATGCGTTCGTGGTGAACTTTGCGTACTTCGGTGCGCTCTGGCTTCGCTTTGATCTGATGTATTCGACGATTCCGTCACGGTATCTGAGCGCATGGATGCATTTTACACCGTTCTACACGGTGATCGCGGTAATCGTTTTCTGGCGGCTTCGCCTCTATAACAGTATATGGCGGTTTGCTAGCTATAACGAGCTTTCGCGCGTGATCGGCGCCACGATCATCACGACCGTGATTCACACGCTTGGAATAACGGTTTTCTGTATCCGCATGCCGATTTCCTACTATTTGATGGGGGCTATATTCCAGTTCATAGCTGTCCTCGGCGTGCGTTTCGCCTACCGATTTGTCCTGCTTCTCGGAAAGAGAAGACGTTCGGGGGCTTCCAGTGAAGCGACTCCCGTTATGCTGATCGGTGCAGGCTCCGCCGGCCAGATGATCTTGCGCGACATCACCCGCTCAAAGGAACTCAATGAGAGGGTCGTCTGCATCATCGACGACAATCCGAATAAATGGAATCGCGATGTGGACGGCGTCCCTGTCGTAGGCGGGCGCGATGAAATCATGGCCGCCGCGGTCAAATACGGGGTGAAGAAGATCTACCTCGCGATCCCGAGTGCGTCCATGCAGAATAAGAGAGATATCCTGAATATCTGCAACGAGACCGGCTGCGAGCTTAAACAGCTCCCGGGCATGTACCAGCTGGCGTCCGGTCAGCTGACCGTGAGCAACATGAAGAAGGTATCCGTCGAGGACCTGCTGGGCCGTGACCCGATCCGTGCGGACATGGAGGAGGTTTTTGATTTCATCAACGGCAAGGTGGTCCTTGTCACCGGCGGGGGCGGCTCGATCGGCTCCGAGCTCTGCCGGCAGATTGCGGCGCATTCGCCGAAGCAGCTGATCATCTTTGATATTTACGAAAACAACGCATACGACATTCAGCTCGAGCTCCGTGAGAAATATCCGAAGCTCGATTTGGTGACTCTGATCGGTTCGGTACGGGACAGCCGCAAGATATTCAAGGTCTTCCAGGATTATCATCCGGACATTGTCTACCACGCGGCGGCCCACAAGCACGTTCCGCTCATGGAGGACGCTCCGTGCGAGGCCATCAAGAACAACGCGCTCGGCACCTACAAGACCGCCTACGCGGCCATGGCCAACGGAACCAGCCGCTTCGTTCTGATCAGCACCGACAAGGCTGTCAATCCGACCAACATCATGGGTGCGTCCAAGCGGCTCTGTGAGATGATCATCCAGAGCTTTGACGCCAAGATCAAGGCCGGCAAGGCGGACGAGCTGCCCCAGCTCTTCACCCACAAAGGCGTGGAAAATGCAGACAAGGACGGCTCCGGCACCGTCTTCAAAAATGTGAAAACCGAGTTTGTTGCGGTTCGTTTCGGAAATGTCCTCGGATCCAACGGCTCCGTCATCCCGATCTTCAAAAGGCAGATCGAGAAGGGCGGCCCCGTAACGGTCACACATCCGGACATCATCCGCTACTTCATGACGATCCCGGAGGCAGTGAGCCTGGTCCTTCTGGCAGGTACCTACGCTCACGGAGGCGAGATTTTCGTCCTTGACATGGGAAGTCCGGTCAAGATCGCAGACCTCGCAAGAAACCTTATCCGCCTCTCCGGATACAAGCCCGGTGTCGACATCAAGATCGAATACACCGGACTTCGCCCGGGCGAGAAGCTCTACGAGGAGAAGCTGATGGCGGAGGAGGGCCTTAAAAAGACCGACAACGATCTGATTCACATCGGTCAGCCGATTCCGTTTGACACGGACACCTTCCTTTCGCAGCTGGGCGGCCTGATGGAGGCTGCGTATGCGAACAAGGAGGATATCCGAGCCAGAGTCCAGGAGATGGTGAGTACATACCATCCGACGGACGAGGCGCAGGGATCCGGACATCACTGACACTAAGAGGCTGCAATTAATTTTTATAGGAGCTGCGTTATGAGCAAGCACAATTTTTTGGAAGATTCCCGTTTTGAAGGCCTTCGGCCATTCGACAAGAAGATATGGCTGGCTTCCCCGACCATGCACGGCGACGAGCAGCACTGGGTCGACGAGGCCATTCGCACGAACTGGGTCTCCACGGTAGGCGCCAACATCAACGAGGTGGAGCGGCAGATGGCGGAGTACGTCGGTGTAAAATATGCCGTCGCTCTTTCCTGCGGCACAGCTGCCCTCCATCTGGCCACCAAGCTGGCCGGAGAGAGGCTGTACGGCCAGGCAAAGCCGAATCACGGCACCCTTGAGGGTCATAAGGTATTTTGCTCCGATATGACTTTTGACGCCAGCATCAACCCGGTCGCCTACGAGGACGGCGAGGCTGTCTTCATCGACACGGAGTATGATACCTGGAATATGAGCCCGGAGGCGCTGGAGAAGGCCTTCGAGATCTATCCGGACGTAAAACTGGTCGTTGTTGCCCACCTCTACGGAACTCCGGGCAAGATGGAAGAGATCAAGGCCATCTGCGACAAACATGGTGCCCTGATTGTGGAGGATGCGGCGGAGAGCCTCGGCGCGAAATACTGCCTGAACGGTCAGTGGGTCGAGACAGGCTCCCTCGGCGATTACAATGCGATCAGCTTCAACGGCAACAAGGTCATCACCGGTTCCGCCGGCGGAATGTTCCTGACCGACTCCAAAGAAGATGCCGAAAAGGTCCGCAAGTGGTCCACCCAGAGCCGCGAGGCGGCTCCCTGGTACCAGCACGAGGAGATCGGCTACAACTACCGCATGAGCAACATCATCGCGGGCGTCGTGAGAGGCCAGATCCCCTATCTTGAGGAGCACATCGCACAGAAGAAGGCGATCTATGAGCGCTACAAGGCAGGTCTTGCCGACCTTCCGGTGAAAATGAACCCCTTTGACGCTGAGAAGAGCATCCCGAACTACTGGCTTTCCTGCTGCGTCCTCGACGAGGAGGCCATGGCACCGATGGTACGCGGCGAGCAGGACTACCTCTATGTGAGCGAGAGCGGCAAGAGCTCCCCGCAGGAGATCCTGGACGCGATCGCGGCCTTCAACGCCGAGGGACGTCCGGTCTGGAAGCCGATGCATATGCAGCCGATTTATCGGACGCATCCTTTCATCACGGCCGAGGGCAACGGCCGCGGCCGCACGAACGCCTACATCGCCGGGAGCGGCGCGGATGTCGGGGCGGATATCTTTAGAAGAGGCCTGTGCCTGCCCAGTGATAATAAGATGACGGCGGAGGAGCAGGATGTGGTGATTGAGATTATTCACAGGTGCTTTACGTAAATTATTAATCGTGTTTCACGCTATCAAATTGAATAAGTGAGACTAACTATTAAAAGTCAAGCCTGAATTGAGAAATCTAATCGGGCAGAAAGTACATTGAAAACTGCATGACAAATAGAGCATCCATAAGGGTGCTCATACAGGAAAAGGAATGAGGAATATTTAAGTGGTTCGATATGACTCGCCGGTCAGCTGCATTCGGTAGATCACTCTGACAAGCTTCTTGCATGCGTGTGAAATCGCGACATAGTAGTGCTTGCCTTCTGCTCGCTTCTTGGCCAGATAGACCTTAAAGGTCGGATCCCAGATACAGACGTATTGAGTTGCATTGAACAGTGCATAGCGCAAGTATCGGGAATCGCGCTTCTCCATATGTGCATGGGAAGAAGTCATCTGGCCAGATTGGTAGGTGGTTGGTGAAAGACCAGCATAAGCCAGAATCTGATCCGGATTATCAAAACGGGAGAAATCACCGATCTCCGCGAGAATCATTGCACCCATTCGATTTTTGATTCCCGGGATTGTAGTGATGGGGGAATTGATCGTATCCATTATGATGTTGATAGCAGATTCAATTTCGTCAATCTCTTTGGTCAGTACTTCGATGAGATGGATGGTGTGTTTGAGTTCCAAAGACTTGGCCGGAAGGACAGAACCGATGGAAGAAGAGGCCGCATCACGAATAGATATAGCCATGTCCCTGCTATAATGACCCCTGGAAGCATCGTGAAGAAGGTGTTTCAAACGAGTCAGATGGGCAGAGGCAATGAAAGATGCACCGGGAAACTCAGAAAGCAGAGTATAGACAGAGGCCATGTGGAGAGTGGGAACCAATTTTTCAAGTTCTGGAAAGAGGATGCTGACCAGTCTGGAAACGGAGGTCTTTAGTCTGGCTCGCTCCTGTACCTTGTCGAAACGGTATCTTGTAAGTGACTTCAATTCTTCATTGTGGTATGATGTATCCGAGTAGGGCTTGAGCGTCCTATCGGTAAGCAGCAACATAGCAATCGAAGCAGCGTCAACTTTATCCGTTTTCGTCTTTCTAAGGCTTTGACCTTTTCTGTAAAGATTTGTGTGTAACGGGTTGATAACAAAGCTGGCCAGGCCGTTATCAAGGAGTGAACGCAAGAGGTTGAGATGGTAGTGTCCGGTAGCCTCAAGGCCTACTTTTATTTCTGTCAGGTCAGAGGTCAGGGACCAGATCTTCTCATACAGCTCATCGAATCCTTGCAGCGTGTTCGGGATGGTGAATGGAGAGAACAGGATCTCCCCATCGGAGCCCAGGATGCAGCAGTCGTGCTTATCCTTGGCAACATCGATGCCAACGTAGATCATAATCAGATCCTCCTTATAGTGTATTGATGCTGCTGTTGATCCACAGAACTCTCTGCCGGATGTAACCTCGTTCTACATAAACCGTCATGCGGTATCTAACTGATTAACATTGAGACAAAGAGGCTGTGGTCGGAGCCTCACTTAAACCGTCTATGCGGTAGGTGAAAAAACCAATCCACAGCATCTTCAACAGCATAGCCTAACCTGTAGAAAAGGTAAAGAAAAGGCTATGACACTATAATACGAGGATTATATAATGAATAGGAAACGCTTGTTGCAGACTATACGTTTGTGGTCGATGATGAGCAGCGTAAAGCGTGTTAACTATCTTAGAAAGAATCATATCTTTGGAGAGATAGGTGAAAATGTCACGATTATGGATAGAAAGATACCTTTATACGCGAAGCTGATCCGCATTCACAATAATGTTCGCATTGCTTCAAACGTGACTTTTGCTACGCATGATATTACACATTTTGTCTTAAACAAGATGCCGAATTCTCTTGGAAGATACAACGAAATAATTGGTTGTATAGAGTTAATGGATAATGTTTTTATTGGGACTAATTCCACAATCGTAGGTGGTGTGCGAATTGGCCCTAATGCAATTGTTGCGGCAGGAGCCGTGGTTACTAAAGATGTTCCGGAAAACTCAGTAGTTGGCGGAGTACCTGCAAAGTATATTTGCAGCTTTGATGAATGGCTTACCAGAAGAGAAGATAGATATCCGCCAGAACTTGCTCCTAAGCATCAGGAGGTATCTGAGGAACTAGTTAAGTACATGTGGCAGAAATTTGAGTCGGACAGACTGTGATAATTCGGAGTTATATTTATGGGATTTAAAGAAAAAGGCGAAAAACTTTACCAAAACTTTTATTCGTTCGTAAGACGAAAGTCAGCAATTAAAAGAAGGATAGACGAGTTCAATAACAAAAAGATTCCTCAGGTACTGACTCAGGAGCAAAAGAGGAAGGTGAAGGCTTTCTATTCTCCTTACAAGGTGCCAGACATGGTGTTTCATAATTATTTCACTGAGAGATCAGGAGATTTTTACGCCGAATATATTCCACAGGATATCTATGTGGGGTATATTGATCCTTATTTTAATGATATCATTGCGGCGAAGTATTTTGACAACAAGTGCATGTATTCTTCTTTGTTCCATGGTATTCCTCAGTGCGAAAATGTCCTCATGAGAGTCAATGGTATATGGCTTGATGGGAATGACATGCCTGTATCCATGAATAAACTTAATGAGGTTCTGAAAAAAGCTGATAGTGGTATTTTTGTGAAAGAAGCTCAGGTCACAGCAGGTGGAGCGGGGGTTACATACTTCGAAAAGAGTCGCCTTTCCGCTGAGAATATTCTGAAAATCATAGACACTATTCCTACTGATGTAGTTGTTCAGAAGGAGCTTATCCAGCACAGAGATATGGCTATGTTGAATCCCAGTTCAGTTAACTCTCTTAGAATGTATTCCGTTCTTGGGCTTAACGGGAAGGCAACGGTCTATTCTTCTGTTGTGCGTATGGGAGTGGGTGATTCAAAACTGGATAATTACAGCGCCGGCGGCATGACATGCGGCATTAGGGAAGATGGGACCCTTCGTAAATACGGATATAACAAGCTGGGGGAAAAGACAGAGGTACATCCAACAACCAGGACAGTTTTTGATGGATATGTGATACCATCATATGGTAAGGCAGTAGCTCTTATCAAAAAGGCGCACCCGATGATTCCTCATTTCCGCTCTATTGCGTGGGACATCGCTATCGATGAAAATGGAGAGGCCGTATTGATTGAAGCAAACTTCTGCCGTGGTGGGATTGATTCACTGCAGGTTAACAATGGACCTTTATATGGTAGGGATACAAAGAAGATTCTTGATGAGGTATTTGGTAAGTAAATACTCACCTGTTTTTGAGGATAAGAAGTGGAGGAAATACTATGGCAACCAATTACAATGTTTTGCTTGAAAAGATTAGAGCTTTGGGGATGGATTATAGATGGGCTGGAATGTTTGTGAAAAAGCTCCGTGATGATGAGAATGCATTTCCGGTTGAAGATGAAGAAAAGAAAAAATGGGCTTTAGAGCGCGGCTTCTATCCCGGAAGAATTGAACTTTATGGCCTTACAGAAGATAACTATATGGATTTTGTTCCGGATTATCAGTATTTTATGCTGCACCCGATGAACAATCATTTCCTGAAGTGGCTGGATAAGACAACTCTGAAGTATGTTCTGAACAGCAACGGATGCGAAGATACTATGCCGGATTATTATGTTTATGTTGAAAATGATCTTTGCGGCGGCCGATGGACATATCTTATGGATTGCCCGAGTGATATACCGAAAGATGAAAATTTTCTCTGGAATCTGCTGCAAAGACAAAAGGTTCTCGCAATGAAGCCGAATTCCGGCACATCCGGCGGTTTAGGTTTTATTAAGTTGGAACTTCAGGATGACGGGATCTATGAGAACAATAAGCCGATAGATATGGCACGTTTTACAGAGATTCGCGATACTATGCGCAATTATATCATTACGGAGTATGCGCATCAGCATCATGAGCTTGCAAAAGTTTGGCCGGACAGTGAGTGCACACTTCGCGTAATTATGTGCAAGGATCCTGCGGAAGATAAGTATGCTCTTACTACGTGGTCCTGTGCAGTGTCGTATGCCCGCTTTGGGACTGCTGTCAATGGCGGTGCCAGCAACCTTTCTTCCGGTGGTGTAGGAGTTGGCTTCGATTTTGAGACAGGCCGCTACAAAGATTTCTGCATTCGTTATAAGAGATTTACACCGGACGGAATTTGGATGCTGGACAAACATCCGGATACAAAGGCAGAGTGGAGAACCCTCGGTCTTCCTAATTGGGACCTCGTGAGAAAACAGATTGACGCAATTTGCCAGCACGTCTCTTCACTAGATTACATGGGTCTGGATATCATCATAACGGAAGAGGGTATGAAGCTCTGTGAAATCAATTCTCATCCGGCTATTGATTACGAGCAGGTAATGTGTGGCCCGACGCTTTCTCGTCCGAAAGTCAAAGCATTTTTCGAACATAAAGGACTGCGTAAGTTTGATGGAAAAGATTTTTATCAGGCATATATTGAAAGCCAGGAATAACAGATAGAGAGGGATAATACAATGTTTGCACGCCCGTACGATGATACTGTGATTCATACCGAAATTCCTCGGCCGAGGAAAACTATTTATTCGAAACATATAAAGAGGATGTTTGACGTTATACTGAGTGGGCTTGCAATCGTTGTTCTCAGCCCCCTTCTTCTTTTGTTATGTGTTCTTGAACTGATCATTCATGGGCGTCCGATATTCTATATTGATCAAAGACCCGGATTGAATGGAAAAATCTTTGGTCTGTATAAGTTTCGTTCTATGAATAATGCCTGCGATGAAAATGGAAAACTTTTACATCCAAGTAAGAGAATTACTCCTTTTGGAAGGTTTTTGAGACGTACTTCTCTGGATGAACTTGCAGGATTATTTAATATCTTCAACGGAACAATGTCTATTATCGGGCCGCGTCCTCTTATGAAGGATTATCTGCCTCTGTATAACGAGCGGCATAAATATCGCCATGCTGTAAAACCTGGTCTTGCCTGCTGGAAAGTTGGCGGTTCTGATGAACTGACCTCAAAAACCTGGACATGGAATGCCCAGTTTGAAAGTGATATTTATTATGTGGAACACGTCAGCTTATTGCTTGATATCTGGATGATTTTTAAAACAATAAAGATTCTCTTTTCCAAGAGTGAAATGAGAACCAATTCAGATCGTATCAAATTTGATGGAAAAAATCTTCTTGAAAACAGACCACGTCATGTAATCATTGCAGAACAGGAAGCTGCCAAACTATATGAAGAAAAGTGACTCTGCCATTTGATTACAAAGATGAATATGCTTTTTGATAGAAAGGACGGACAATAGACTGATGATCCGATTCAAAAGGGAATCTTTGCTCTCATTATTGCCGATGTTGTTTTATTTAGGCAATTTGTATAGAATGTTGAGCGGCTCAATGTCTATCTATTATCTGATCTTTATTACAGCGGGGATAATAGGCATTATAATAGGTTCCAATCTAAATAATAGTGATTTGAACAAATTGAGGATATTTGCTTTTGTATATTTGTTCACAATGTTCATTAATTGGATGGTAATCGGAAACACGTCTACTCTTACAATCTCTTTGAGTGTCTTGTTTATTGGCATAACCGTCCTAATGCTAACGATGAATTGGAGCATTGCCCAAGCTGGTTTTACATACTACATCACCTTTATTCTTTTAGCGCTAAGGCTTTACGGTCGAACCAGCAATGTTCTTACCATCAGCAGCAATAACTATGTTTCTGTTTTAATCCTGCTTGCGGCTGCACTTTATTATATCGCTGTTGAGACAAATTTACATACTGTTAGACTAGTGGATCTTTTGCCGGCAATATTGTCATTTCTGCTGTCCGTATTGGCACTGGGCCGTGGTGGAATATTATCCTCTGGCGTTTTGGTCGTTGGAGTTCTGCTGACATATATTGGAACGATAACAAATAAGCATTTCAAAAGATTATTAGTGATATTTGTTGTTAGTTTTTCTGTGGCGATACTGATGATTGGATTTGGGTTTAACATAGTGGATTGGTTTTTTAGTCTGGGAAGATGGTCTACAAGAGGCACATATAATACAGACCGACTACATATCTGGAATTCATATTTTGAGAAGACCTTTGAATCCCCATTATACATTTTGCTAGGTGCGCCTAAAAGTCAGATATACGTAATTGGGCGTTATGGAGGAAACCCTCATAATAGCTTTATTCAACTTCATGCTAATAACGGGCTGATTACGTTGACATTGTTCTTTGGATTTTTGATTCAAAGCATTATATATTACCTTAAATCGCATAATTTCCTTCGGCTGTCCGTTTTAATTGTTCTGATTGTACGAGGAGTGACAGATACATTTATTTTTGGCATGTATGGTATGCCGATAATGTTGTACTTGGTACTATATCCCACAATAAAAAGTTCAATAGTGCAGTTGATAAGGTCACCCAACTGAAATTGCTTCTTTAGAAGTGTGTTTTGGAGGAGAAAGCTGGATATATTTAATTTCATAGACCTCCGAAAAGGCGTGTTAACGTCAGAAAAGATAAATATATGGGTTGCGTTTTACGTCAAAGCTTTATCCTGGAAGGACTACAGACACTATATAAATGCGGGGTGTTGCTATCTATATATAGTCCCGCAACCGACCGCTTGGTTTCTGTGGTGCGCTGAAGCCTGAAGAGATAGTATAGCAAACTTATTATCTGACGAGAAACAGTATCAGGATTTTATAACTAAACAGGTGCTATTCGCAGAAAGGTGGTATTTATAAATGAAAAAGTATCAGAGAAGAGAAGCCTGCTTTGCATGTGTTGCACCGTTTCATATAGTTGAGGCAATCAGCATAGTTAAAGAGCAACAATTAGATGCAGATTTATATGTGTTTAATACCTTTCCAAAACATGATGTAATCGCGAAAAGTCTGGAGAAATATAATATTTTTTCTCATGTTTATGCAGTTGATTCCGCTAAACTGGGAAATCACACAAAGTTTAAAGCCGTAGAAAACTTTATTATGCCGAATCGGGTTGTATCAAAATTTATGCCTCGTGATATTTCCTACGATTATTATTATTCAACAAGCAGATCTTCTTACAGAGCATCACAAATTAAGGTGTTGTGGGACAGGAACCCAAATATGAAGCGTGTTATGTTTGATGATGGCCTCGGATCATATTCGGACAGAGGCGGTCTTCTTAGGACCTCAAAGCTGAGGTCAAAAGCTGAGCGGATACTGGGTTGGAGATTGGAACGGCCTGAAAGTATGAGCTTTCTGGCTTATATGCCAGAGCTTGTGAACCTTCCGGCTCCATTCGACAAATGTCCCGTGGAACGTATGCCAAAGTTCGAGTTGAATGAGGGGAATCAGAGACTTCTGGACGATATCTTTGCTATAGACCAAGAGAAGAAAATACCAGAAAAGAGTATTATTTTTGATTTGCCCAGAAGGGGAGATCCCTATATTGATCATGTTGACGACACACAGCTTGCACTTATGGACTCATTCTATACACTTGTGAAGAAATATGCCGGGGACGATGTGCTATGCAAGCCTCATCCTAAAAGTACGGTGAGAACCAAAGCTGACATACGGGTGTATCCGTATCAGGACATCCCTATGGAAATATTGTACGCCGGAATGGACAATCTGGATGATCATGTGCTTATCTCACTTGTTTCTTCGGCTGTTTTTACACCGAAAATTTTATTCGATGCAGAACCAACTGTTATATGTCTATATAAGGTGTTCGGCGTTGAGAGAACCATTCAGAGATTCGATGGAATATTTAATAAGTTTAGAAATACCTACCGCAATAAGGATAAGGTGCTGGCTCCAAATACCGCAGAGGAGCTGAAAAAGGAACTGAAAAGGATATATAGAACCTAAAGGGGATAGGCGGTAAAAAAAGCAAACGGAGTGTGATTAATGGTAAACGGCGCTGATAATAATAGAGATATTGAGCAGAGAGAGAGCAGGAATAAGGATAGAAATGCTAAGGCATTGAAATCCGGATTTTGGTACATTGTATCAAATGTGCTTGTTCGGGGCATGACTGTTATCACAACGCCCATTTTTTCCCGTCTGATGACTCATGAGCAGGTGGGCGAATATAGCAACTTTCACTCATGGCTGACAATAGCCGTAATAGTCGTGACCATGCGAATGGAATCGAGTCTTATTAGTGCAAAATTTGACTTTAAGGAAAATTTGGGAAAATACAATCGCTCTGTTATTACATTGACAGCTATTGTAACGGCAATCTGGGCATTGGTGTTAAATGCATTTCCTGATTTTTTTGGGGAGAAGCTGGGTTTCGGCCAGTTTTATATAAATCTCTTGCTGGTATACTGTTTATTTCATGCGATTATCAATATTTATCAGATAAACGAGAGGTATCATTTTCGCTATAAACGATCGGTTTTCATATCCATAACCGTGGCAATCAGCACTGCTTTGCTGTCGATAATTTTGGTGATTTTAATGACCGATAGGGTAACGGGACGTGTTCTGGGTGGGATAGTTCCAATAGCCGTTATTGGCATAATTCTTTTTTTGTATTTTTTTAGAAAAGAAAGATGTATTGACATAAAAACATGGCCTTATATTCTGAAAATCTGTATTCCATATATCCCTCATCTTTTGTCGCTTCAGGTTCTTAACTCTGTAGACAGAATTATGATTACGAGAATATGCGGTGCAGCGGACAATGCGCTGTATACAGTGGCTTACACCTGCGGTCATATGGTTACTTTGCTGATGGCTGCAATGAACAGCGCTTTTTCTCCATGGCTGGGTGAAAAATTGCATGAAGGGAGTACAAAAGAAATCCGGAGAGTCACCAAGTACTATATCTCACTGTTTTCTATCATGGCGTTAGGTATGATGTTGCTTGCTCCGGAGGTTTTGTTCGTCATGGGTGGGAGGAGTTATCTGGATGCAAGATTTGTAATGCCGCCCGTGGCCATGGGATGTGTTTGTCAGTTTCTTTACACTTTGTATGTCAATGTGGAGCAGTACAAGAAAAAAACCGTAGGGATGGCTTTTGTCAGTGTTGGCGCCGCCGTATTGAATTATATTCTCAATGCATATTTTATCCCAATATACGGATATAACGCAGCTGCATATACTACTTTGGCTGGTTATCTTTTTTTGCTGTTCACTCACATGCTGCTAGTTAAGAAGTTGAATCTTGGTGACATATACGACAACAAGTTTGTATTATTGCTTGTGGTGCTAATGCTGGGAATTACCATAGGGATCAATTTCCTGTATTCAAATTCGATGCTCAGATATGCAGCAATAATTATAATGGCTATATCGGCAGCGGTGTTAATAAAACTCAAATGGGCTTTTATCAGGCCGCTTCTTAAGAGGATTGTTAAATAAACTTAATACCATTACCTTTCGCCTTGCCGGAAGAATAAGAAAGGAGAGTAGCACTAGATGTTTAATCTGGATCAGTTTATATCAATGTATGTGACAAAGAGGCCTAAGTCGATGTTTCTGGAAGATATAGAGAAAAATAAAGAAACATTAAAAAGGAAGATTGAGAATAAAAGAGTGCTTGTAATCGGCGGCGCTGGAAGCATTGGCTCGTCATTTATCAAGGCTGTTTTGCCTTTTAGGCCTACGTGTCTTGTGGTGGTGGATACTAACGAAAACGCTCTCGCGGAACTTACACGTGACTTAAGATCAACAAAGGGAATGTATGTTCCAGATGATTACATCACCTATCCTATGGATTTTGCATCTCCTGTGTTCGAGAAGATATTCAGGAACAGGGGGGGATTTGAGATTGTTGGTAATTTTTCTGCACATAAGCACGTTCGTTCGGAAAAGGATATTTATTCTGTCGAAGCTCTTCTAAGAAACAATGTACTAAATGCCAAGCGATTGCTAGATCTTCTTACTGAGTATCCTCCGGAGGAATATTTTTGTGTATCAACGGATAAGGCCGCAAACCCAGTGAATATTATGGGAGCTTCCAAACGGATAATGGAGGATGTCATTTTTAGTTATTCTGATCGATTCCCGGTAAAAACGGCTAGATTTGCTAATGTTGCATTTTCTAATGGTTCTTTACCAGCAGGCTTTTTGGAGCGAATTCGGAAACTCCAGCCGCTTAGTGCTCCTTTAGATGTGAAACGATATTTCGTGTCTCCAGAGGAGTCGGGACAGATATGCATGCTTGCCTGTGTGTTAGGTGAGAATCGGGATATCTTCTTTCCAAAGTTGGAGGAAGCTCAAATGATGACATTTGACGCTATCGGAACGGCACTACTTAAAGAGCATGGCTATGAGGTGTTACAGTGTTCTAATGATAGGGAGGCAATTGATAAGACTGATGATTTGAAGAAAGGCGGATCACTATATCCGGTTCACTATTCTGTCTCTGACACTTCTGGTGAAAAACCCTATGAAGAATTTGTTACTGATACAGAGACCGCAGATATGGATCGGTTTGCAGCGTTAGGCGTTATAACGGGCAAGGAAATTCCAGATAAACATCGGGTGGAGATACTCTTTTGCGAGTTGAAAGCAGCATTTGAACAGTCCGAGATTTCCAAGGACGATATTGTTGAGATAATGCACAAATATTTGCCAAACTTTGAGCATATTGAGACAGGAAAGTCTCTGGACAGCAAGATGTAATAGAAAAGAAAGGATGAAAAATGGGAAAGTTTATTCCGTTATCGATTCCAAATTTTGAGGGGAACGAGAAAAAATACGTAGATGATGCCATTGAGCAGGGCTGGGTTTCCACTGGTGGATTGTATATCACCCAGCTTGAGCGTCGATTGGCAGAGTTTCTCCAAGTGAAGAATGTGGCTGCCTGCCAAAGCGGTACATCAGCGCTCCATATGACTCTGGTAGAAGCAGGAGTACAACCTGGCGACGTGGTGCTAGTTCCTCCTCTTACCTTTATTGCGGCGGTAAACCCGGTAAAGTACCAGTTCGCTGTGCCAGTATTTATCGACTGTGACGACAGTTTTTGTATGGATCCTGAAAAGTTGCGCCGATTCTGCGAGACTAAATGTGAGTTTGATGGAGAAATTCTCACCCACAATGGACGACAGGTCAAGGCAATAGTTGTTGTACATGTATTCGGTAATATGGCAGATCTGGAGTCTATCATGGACATTGCCGGTAAATATGGTCTCAAGGTGATTGAGGATGCCACTGAGGCATTGGGTACATATTATACACAGGGACGTTTTGCTGGGAAATATGCCGGCACTATTGGCGATTTCGGTGCCTACAGCTTTAACGGAAACAAGATTATCACAACTGGTGGAGGTGGAGCTATCACAGCGGCTGATCCGGAGAAAGTGGATCATTTGCGCTATCTCTCTACTCAGGCCAAAGATGATCCTCATTATTATATCCACAACGAGATTGGCTATAATTACAGGATGACAAATATTCAAGCTGCTTTGGGAGTTGCCCAGATGGAGGAACTACCGGAATTCATCAGAAGAAAACAGCGAAATTATAAGTTATATAAAGAGGCTTTTGAGGGGTTTGAATTGGCTGAACTTGTGCCATTCAGAGAAGGTACATCTTCCAATAAGTGGTTCTATTCCCTTAAAATTGACAGATCTCGAATCACCGCTTCTATGCGGGAAATCATCACTGCCTTGGAAAAGGATGGCATCCAGACGAGAGCTATCTGGGGGCTGATAAATGAGCAGAAACCATACGAGAATGAAGAGACTTTTGAGATGGAAAAAGCTCCATATTACGCATCAAGGATACTGAATATTCCTTCCAGCACGCAAATAACAGAAGAAGAGATAAGTTTTGTGGTTAAAAAGGTAAAAGATCTTCTTGGGGTGCTGGCAAATGGATAATAAGGATATCAGAAAATACATTAGCAGTGATTGCATTTCCCTAGCTCAGGCTATGCAAATGATTGATAAAAACGCTGGCGGCTTATTGTTTTTGACGGCAGAGGATGAATCACTTGTCGGTTGCCTTTCGGACGGCGATGTTAGACGATTTCTTCTTGCCGGCGGTAAGATGGACGAGCTTGCGATAAATGCAGCGAATCGTCACCCTAAGGCTGCAAGGACATGGGAGGAAGCTAAGACCTTATACCACAAGAAAAACTACGTTGCAATACCTATTTTAGATGAACAGAATAAAATCATTGATATCTACAAAGGTACGAGTAATGTGGAAAAGCCAAAGGGAAAGCTGGATATCCCCGTAGTTATAAACGCTGGGGGCAAAGGGACGAGACTCGATCCATTTACCCGTGTTTTGCCAAAACCGTTAATTCCAGTGGGTGAGTTACCCATTATTGAACATATCATGAATGAGTTCAAGAGCTACAGATGTGATGAGTTCCATGTGATCGTCAATTACAAAAAAGAGCTGATGAAGGCGTATTTCGCTGAAAGTGAAAATAAATACAACATTTCGTGGTATAATGAGGACAAACCACTGGGGACAGGTGGAGGTCTCAGCCTGTTAAAGGGGAAGCTTCAAGGCACTTTCTTTTTCACTAACTGTGATAATCTTCTAACAGCTAACTATGAGCGAATACTGGAGTTTCACAGGGAACAAAAAAACGCAGTGACCATGGTTTGCGCCTATAAAAATATCTCCATTCCTTACGGCGTGATAGATATGGGAGTAAACGGACGCATCGAGGGGATGAGAGAAAAGCCTATTGTTTCTTTCTTGACCAATACAGGTATTTATATCGTTGAGCCTGAGGTCGTTGATGATATGGAAGATGGTATTTCCATAGGCTTCCCGGATGTAGTTGAAAATCAACGCCAGAAGGGCAGGAATGTAGCTGTTTTTCCGGTAAGCGAAAACGACTGGATGGATATGGGACAACTGTCTGAATTAGAAAAAATGCGTGAGAGACTTTATGGCGAATAACAATAGTGGGGTGTAAAAATTGACCGAAGAAAAAAGGATTGCTATCGTGACTGCCAGAGCTGGTTCCAAGGGATTGCCGGACAAGAATATCAAACTGTTAAGAGGGATTCCGCTCTTGTCCTACTCAATAAAGGCTGCTCTGGAAAGCGGATGTTTTGATAAAATATTTCTTTCAACGGATTCGCCTAAATATGCGGAAATTGGTGAGAAATTCGGAGCCGACGCCTCTTTCTTGCGTTCTGAAAAGATGTCTTCTGATACGGCTGGTTCATGGGACGTGATAAGAGAGGTTATAGGCGAGTTTGAGAAGCGAGGCCAAACCTATGACAGAATTATGCTTCTACAGCCTACATCTCCGCTGAGATCCTCTGAAGATATAGTAAAGAGCTTTCAACTCATGGAGGAACGTGATGCAAACTCAATCGTAAGCGTCACGGAAACGGATCACTCTCCTTTGTGGTGTAATACTTTACCAGAGAATCTTTCAATGGAGCATTTTAGAAATGAGAAGTATTGCGATTATCCCAGGCAGATGCTGCCAAAGTACTACCGTGTAAACGGTGCCATCTATCTGGTTACACGGCAGGAGCTATATGCTGAAAAGATGCTGAGGAATAAAAGTTATGCCTACATCATGCCTCAAGAGAGAAGCATCGATATCGATACGGAGCTTGATTTCGAGTTTGCGGAGCTGATAATGAATAGAATGGGAAGATAGCTGCCACCTCTGAAAAGGAGAATAAACATGAGTGAGCAAAAGGTTTTGATTATTGCTGAGGCGGGTGTAAACCATAACGGTGACATGGATACTGCCATAAAAATGATTGATGTGGCTAAAGAGGCCGGAGTCGATATAGTGAAATTTCAGACATCTATTACCTCTACCTCAAAGTTTTCCGAAAAAGCAAAATATCAGAAAGAAACCACGGGAAACGAAGGTTCTGGGCTGGATATGATAAAAAAGTTAAGGTTTTCCTTTGATCAACATCGGGAGCTTAAGCGATATTGCGACAGTGTGGGAGTTCACTATCTCTCTACGCCCTTTGATTTTGAGAGCATCGAGTTTCTTGACAGTCTTGGCTGTGATTTCTGGAAGGTGCCTTCTGGAGAGATCGTCAATGTACCGTATCTGAGGAAGATTGGAAGAACAGGCAAGGACATTATTATGTCCACCGGCATCGGCACTATAGAAGAGATTAGTAGAGCCATGGACATACTGAAGGAAAGCGGAGCAGGTACTATCACTCTCTTACAGTGTACTACTGAGTATCCAACTCCCTATGAGGATATCAATCTACGAGTTATGCAGACGCTGAAAGATACATTCGGTGTTGAGGTGGGATTATCTGATCATTCCATGGGTATTGAGATCCCCATTGCCGCGGTTGCTATGGGTGCAAAGGTAATAGAAAAGCATTTTACTCTCAGCAGAGAAATGCCTGGGCCTGATCAGAGAGCAAGTATCGAGCCAGAGGAACTTAAGGCAATGGTTAGCGCAATTAGACACGTTGAAGTAGCGCTTGGAGATGGCGTTAAGATGCCTCATCAAGGTGAGATTGAGAACCGACATGTCTCCAGAAAGAGTATCGTGGCAAGTCGTGATATAAAAAAAGGCGAGATATTGACAGAGGAAAACATTGTACCTCGACACGCAGGGCGCGGGATTTCTCCTGCTAGATGGGATGAGGTTATTGGTACTGCGGCTGTAAGAGACTTTATTGAGGACGAAATGATAGAGTTATGATCAGGATAGACGTTTTAACCACCACCAGAGCCGAATACGGTTTGATGAGACCGCTTTTGAGAAGGCTCTTGGAGGACGACGAAATAGAAATGCGCTTACTTGTCACGGGTACACATCTGGATAAGCGGTTTGGAATGACGTATCAAGAAATTGAGAAGGACGGTTTTCCAATCTATAAAAAGATTAAAATACTTAGCGATAAGGCTGGGGCCATGTTCGTTTCAGAGACGATGGCAAACGCCTTGATAAAGTTTACAAGCTTTTTTCTGGCTGATAAGCCTGACTTTCTCATGGTGGACGGGGATAGATATGAAACTATGGCTGTCTGCACAGCGGCCTTCAACGCCCAAGTGCCGATAATCCATCTCAGCGGCGGAGCAACGACCGAAGGTGCAGCGGACGAGTTCTATCGCCACGCAATAACAAAGATGGCTTATCTCCATTTTCCTACTACAGAGATGTATCGAAAACGGGTTATTCAGCTGGGTGAAAGCCCAGATAGAGTTTTTACTGCTGGATCTCTCGGAATAGAAAATATTTTAACCACTAAACTGCTGTCAAAGAGTGAGCTTGAAGAGACGCTTGGTTTTTTATTAGACATGCCATACGCTCTGATTACTTTCCATCCCGTTACGCTGGAGAATATGACCCACAGGGAGCAGATTGAGGAAATGCTTCAGGCTTGTGATGAAGTGAAAGATATGAAATTCATTATCACCTTAGCAAATGCTGATGCCGGAGGAGACGAGATTAACCGGGCGTTGGAGGATTATGCTGCTAACAACAGGGATCGGGTATTCTGCGCTGCTTCACTAGGATCGCTTAAATATCTCAGCGCTATGAAGTACTGTGAATTTGTAATGGGTAATTCCTCCAGTGGCCTCATAGAGACTCCTTCTTTCAGAATACCTACTGTAAACATCGGTGACAGACAGAAAGGTAGGATTAAAGCTGAAAGCGTTATTGACTGTCAGCCCACAAGGAAGAGTATATTGTCAGCAATCCGCATAGCCAGATCAACGGAGTTCAGAAAGATTTGTGAAAATGTGGTAAACCCTAATGGAGATGGTCATTCATCGGAAAAAATCGTATATGAGGTGAAAAAATACTGCAAAAACCACACTATCGACTTAAAGAAGAAGTTTTATGATATAGAATATACGGTGAGGTGATGACTGAGTGAATATTATTATTACAAACGTGGGCAGGAGAGGTTATCTTGCCGAATATTTCAAAAATATTCCCGACTTTGAAGGGAAAATATATACATCCGACTGTGACAGAACCGCCAGCGGTTTATATGGAAAAAATGATGGTTCTTTCATTCTGCCAAAGCCCGTGGATGATGAAAAACGGTACGTAAAAGAGCTAATAGATGTCTGTGAGGAAAACAATATCAAGGCAGTGCTACCGGTCATCGACCCTGAAATATTTATCTTATCAAAGTACAGAGATGAGTTCAGGAATCACGGAATTACAGTTGTGGTGTCTGACAGGCGAGTCCTTGATATTTGTTTTGATAAGCTGAAAATGAATGGGTTTCTTGAGGAAATCGGTGTGGCATATCCGAAGACTTTCGTTTCTGTTGATGAGTTTCGAATCGCGTTGGAGAAGGGAAAGATATGGTTCCCAGTTATTATAAAGCCGATATTGGGAAGTGGAAGCGTTGATACCTTCGCCGTCAATGATATGGAAACAGTTCGCGCGTTGTTTAAGGAAGGTATGATTATTCAGGAAAAACTTATTGGCACTGAGTATGGTACAGATACTTTTAATTCTTTTGATGAAAAGCCATTAAGGTGTGTAATTAAGAGAAAGATATCAATGAGAAGCGGTGAGACCGATAAGAGCGTTTCCGTACATAATGAGGCTATACAAAGCGTATTGTTAAAGGTTTCCGAAAGGCTCGGGCATATAGGAAATCTGGACTGCGATGTTATAGAATCAGAAGGTAGAGAATACATTATCGACATGAATCCTCGCTTCGGTGGTGGATATCCGGCCACACACGCCATCGGGGTGAACTTGGTGGAGTTGCTCTACAGGCTTTTGAAAGGAGATACCGTTCTGCCAGAGTTTGGTAATTATCCGGACGACATTCTTGTAATGAAAACTATTTCCGTAAATACGGCGGTTATTCATAATCTCAAATAAATGGGGGGAGTGTTTATGGTCCTACGGACGGCCAAAATTGAAGACTTCAATTTTTATTATGATCTAAAATGCGAGCCGTCATCTATTTATTGGAGCGGCTTCAGTAATGCGCCGGACAAGAACAGTCTTCGTAATCATTTTCTACGGCTCATTAACGGGGAAATCCTTAACAGAGATTTTTATATCGCTGAGGACAAAGGCGTACCAGTGGGTTATCTTCAACTCACCCACAACACTGATACCGAGGTGGAGATTGGCTACGGAGTTAGCGAAAGGTTCAGAGGCAACGGTTATGGGGCTTTTTTGATTGGAGAGGCTAAACGATTGGTGGCTGAAATGACTGTTCTTGTCAATCTAATTGGCTATGTGAGAGATGACAACTATTCTTCAAAAAGATGTTTTGAAAAAAACGGTTTTGTTAGAAGAGAAAGGTATGATGTGAGGCATTTCGCTATAGATAATGCGGATGTAAAAATGTATCTTTACGAGTGGAATAAAAAAATGGACGCGTAATATGAATGCTATGGAAAAGATAAAATTGTTTCATAATGTTACCGATTGTCAGAAATTGAACTATTCCGTTGGCGGAACAACAATTTATATGAAACGCGATGATTTGCTTGACTTTGGCTTCGGAGGCAACAAGGTCAGGCTTTTTGAATATATCGCTGCTGACGTGATCCGTTCTGGCGCAAAAAAGATAATAACCTTCGGCAGTATGCACTCTAACCATATCAGGGTGGCTGCAGCGACGGCAAACATCATTGGCGTCGGGTGTGATCTAATCCTACTGTGTGATACGGATAAAGAGATAGGTTCTGATACACCAAATCTGAAGCTCGTGAACTATTGTGGTGGTGCTCACGTGGAATATTGCAGGACTAATCAGGCGCACGATTTTATTGACGAATATCTGGAGCGGGAAAAGGCCAAAGGAACAAAGTTCTATTGGATTCCCGGTGGGGGGCATACCGCTCTTGCAGCAATGGGATATTGTGATGCTGCACGAGAGATAATAGAGCAGATGGGAGCGATACATCTCGACGCTGTTTTTGTTCCCTGTGGCACAGGTACTACACAGGCAGGACTTATTTCAGGTTTCGAGGGAAGAGTTCCAGTGTACGGGATTACAGTAGCTAGGGATACCGAAAGGTGTATAAGAGAGATTTGTATTTTATTGAATGATATCCCAGGGGCACCTGATTATGATTCGCAGATAAAAGTATTGCCGTCCAGCGTGAAATACGGTGTGATGAGCGATGGAGTGTGTAATATGATATCGGCACTGACGAAAAGCGATGGCATTTTTCTCGATCCTGTCTACAATGCAAAAAGTTTTCTTGGTATGACGGAATATCTGAAAACACATCCGGGTATGAAGAATGTGCTGTATGTTAACACGGGTGGGTCACCAAATCTGTTTGAATGAACAGGTGACTTAGCCATACTAAAAATAAGGATGGAGCATTTATGAAAGCATTTGTAATAGCAGGTGGGGTACCTCAGATTGAGCTGATTAGGCAACTGCAGGAACGAGGAATGATAACGATACTTGCAGATGGAAGTGATACATGTCTTGCGCGATCATACGCTGATGTATTTTATCATGTGAATATTTTTGATATTAATGCCATCAAGGAGATAGCCTTAAAGGAAAACGTGGATTTTATTCTCACCGTCTGTGCAGATCAGGTGCTTCTAGTAGTTGCGAAGCTATCTGAAATGTTGGGACTGCCTTGTTATATAGATTATAAGACCGCGCAAGATGTATCCGATAAAATTCGTATGAAGCGAATTTTCAAAGAAGTAGGCGTACCAACGACAGATTTTATTGAGACCAAATTTCTAGATTTGTCTGCGGTGTCCCATCTTTCCTATCCTCTCGTAGTAAAACCCGTAGATGCCTATAGTTCCAAGGGCGTGCGAAAGGCTGAGAATCTTAAAGAGTTGAAACAGTATTACGCAGAAGCCCAAGCAATAAGTCGTAGCGGTGGTGTTATTGTGGAGGAATTCTTCGCAGGAGATGAAATTAGTGTCGATGCTTTTGTCGTAAACGGAAAGGCGAAGGTTTTATCTGTAACAAACAGTGAAAAAATTAAATATGATGATCGATTTGTTATTTTCCGCGGAAGATATCCGGCTGCTGCCTCCGATGTGTTGTTAAAAAAGATTGAGGATATTGCACAGAAGATTGCGACCGGATTTGGTCTGGTAAATTCACCGCTTCTTATTCAACTTCTCAATAATGGAAACGATGTGTCTGTTCTTGAATTTTGTGCCAGAACCGGTGGAAATATGAAATGGCTGCTCATAAAGTACTCTTGTGGGGTCGACGTGATTACAGCGACAATTGATATTACTCTTGGTTTGGAGCCAGACTTGACAATAAAAGATACTGGACATAATATCGTTGTAAATGATTTCATTTATTGTTATTCGGGAGTGTTTGATCATTTCGAAGGATTTGATGATATGGTTAAGCAAGGTTATATCAATGAGTTTCATCCTGTAAGAATAAAAGGTACGGAAATGCGGGGAGCAAACAGCAGCAGTGATCGTATTGCCGGAATGAATATTGTGGCAGATAGTATTGAGGACTTTAATAATAAAGAGAAAATAATTCTTGATACTGTAAAGGTTTTAGATAAAGAAGGCCGTGATATCATGAGAAGAGACTTGCTGCCAGAGCTTAAATGAAGATAGGTTATTTGTGAGTTTTTCAAACAGAGTGAATTTTTATAGTGGGATAATAATAGAAATTTAAGGTCAAAGATATGAAAAATAAAGTGGTGTTGCTGTGGTCTGGTGGTTGGGATGGTACATTTAGATTATTACAGCTTTGTCAAAATGACATTGTAATACAGCCTGTATATGTGATTGATAGAAATAGATTAAGCCTTCAAAATGAATTGAATGCAATGAAATCAATATTAGAAATATGCAGGAACAGTTTTCAAGCAACTATTTTGGATATTCAATTTTACGAATTAAATGATATCAAAAATAATTGGCTTCGCGAAGATATTTTGGAAGCATTTAAACGTCTTCATGATAAGTACAAGATTGGTTATCAATATCTATGGTTTGCTTATCTGTGTCATGAATTAGATCAAAACATGGAAAGTTCTGTTGTTCATCAGTACCACGGTAAAGTTGAAAATGCGATTGAAGCGGAAGGTAAGCTGCAATTAATTGATAATGATTTTATTTCCGGAAGATATATTATATGTAAAGAGGAAAGCAGCAGTGATTTGAATCTGATTTTTGGGCATCTTATTTTCCCGGTAATAAAGTTGACTAAAAAAGATGAAGAGAATATTGCACGTGAGAATGGCTGGCTTGATATAATGAAATTAAGTTGGTTTTGCCACACGCCGATAAACGGAATGCCTTGTGGTATTTGTGGCCCATGTGATGACGCGATGAATACCGGTATGGAATGGAGAATGCCGGAAGCAGCAAAAAGAAGGCATAAATTTAGAAAGTTTTATTTAGCAATGAGGTTAGCCAAGAGAACGGTTCGAAAGATTTTTAGAAAGGTTTAAAAATGGACAATCTGGCTCTTGAAAAAAAATTGTCTCCTGTTAATGTTTTATCTCTTGCACTCGGTTGTATAATTGGCTGGGGCGCATTTGTAATGCCTGGCAATACTTTTCTGGGCAAAGCCGGTCCGATGGGAACGGAAATCGCAATGTGTATTGCTGCAATAATTATGATTATAATAGCGTTTAATTATAATTATATGATTAATAAGTATCCGGTTGCCGGAGGAGAGTTTACCTATACGCAGAAGGCATTTGGAGAAAAGCATGGATTTATTTGCTCATGGTTTCTTGGATTATCTTATCTTGCAATAGTGCCGCTAAATGCTACTGCCATTGCGTTAATTGGGCGAAACTTGATGAATAATGTTTTTCAGGTGGGATTTTCATATAATGTAGCTGGATATGATGTCTATCTTGGAGAAATATTGCTTGCTGTGGCGGCGCTTTTATTATTTGCATTTTTAAGTATACGCGGGGTTAAATTTACAGGATCCTTTCAAACATTACTTGTTTTTGCTTTGGTTGGGGGTGTGCTTGTAATAACGATTGCAGCCATACTCAATCCGCAGGTGAAACTGTCAAATCTTTCACCGGCATATTACCCTGATACACCTTCTTTGGGAGGGATTCTTGCAGTGGTTGCAGTAGCACCCTGGGCTTTTGTTGGATTTGATACGATTCCGCAGGCAGCAGAAGAATTTAATTTTACAGCTAAAAAAACAAAAATCATAATGGTTTTAGCAATCCTTTTTGGTGCGGCAGTATATGTGATTCTCAATACCATCACAGCAGCTGTTGTGCCTGAAAACTATGCGAACTGGGTTGAGTATATTGATGATCTGCCAAATCTTTCTGGTCTGATCTCGTTGCCTACATTTCATGCCGGTTATCAATTGTTAGGAACAGCTGGCGTTGTATTTTTGGGAATTGCAGTGTTAGGAGCTATTCTTTCCGGGATCGTCGGTTTTTATATGGCGACAAGCAGATTATTATATTCTATGAGCAAGGAGGGAGTAATACCGCGCTGGTTTGGTATTTTGAATAAAAAGTACAAAACACCGGCGAATTCAATTATTTTTGTTCTAATTATTTCAATGATTGCTTCACTTTTTGGCAGAACAGCACTTGGGTGGATTGTTGATATGTCATCGACAGGAGCTGCTGTTGGATATGGATATACATCATTGGCGGCTTTGCATTTCGCAAAAAAAGAAAATAATACTGGAATCATGATTACAGGAATAATTGGCTTTATAATGTCACTTGTTTTTATAGTGCTACTACTTGTCCCGATTCCTATGTTTAACTGCTCACTTGGAAAAGAGTCTTATATTTCTCTTGTAATATGGATTATTTTAGGAGGAGTTTTTTATATAAAAACAAAGAATAATTATAGGTGACATAAACTAATGAATACTAAGCAATTCCAGTATGTCTTAACCCTTGCGCATGAGGGCTCGTTCTCAAAAGCAGCGGAAACTCTGAATATTTCCCAGCCGTCGCTGTCTCAGTACATCAAAAAGATCGAGAAAGAAATCGGACTTGAACTTTTTGACCGCACTAACGGGGATGTGAGGCTTACCGATGCCGGCCGCGTATACATTGAGGCCGGCAGGAAAATACTTGACATAGAGCATCAGATGGAGACTTCTTTTTCTGATCTCGCTGAAAATCGCACAGGTTCTTTGATCGTCGGGGCGGCTCCTTATCGTGCCGCCTCTATGATGCCGGAGATAGCTGCGGTATTTCAGAAAAGTCATCCGGGTATGCATTTGATTGTCCGGGAGGGAACAACAGCTGAATTAGTTGAAGGGATGGAGCATGGCGAGTATGACTTCGCATTGACGCTCCTTCCGTTGGACAGGAGACTTTTTGGCTATGAGAAAGTTGTCGAAGAAGAGCTGATTCTGGCAGCGCCCGGTACACATCCTGTGCTTCAAACTGAAGATATTTCCGGCCGGAAGTACCCAGCTGTGAGCGCAGAAGTCTTGAATGGGCAGAATCTTGTGATGCTCACAGAGACTCAGTTTATGCAGAGACAGCTTGATAACCTTGTCAAAGACTATCATCTGGCTATTAAGCCGGCAGCAATCGTAAAGTCGCTTCAGGCGCAGATCGAGATGGTGAAAGCCGGTGTTGGGCTTGCTTTGGTACCATCCGGCATAGAGCGGTTCTGCAAAGATAATGAGGTCCGGTTTTATTCATTTGTTGACCCGCTTCCAAAACGTGAAGTGGTGATTATGTGGAGAAAAGACACAAACCTGTCCAAAGTTGCACTTGAATTAAAAGCTATCATACATTCTGTTTCCTGGTGATAATTTAATATTGAAACATACTAATTGCTGTATGTAAACAGGTATATCCTGTCGATATCTCAAGAGCAGCACCTTGAGGGCCGGCAGAGTATATATAGATTTTTTATGAGGGGGAAACCTGAAATGCCTGCAGCATTAACCTATCTAGCAATCATGTTGGTGGTGATTGTCATCTGGTTCCTGTTCCTGAAAAGACCGGTTTATGAGGCTGTACTGATCAGCTTCATTATCTTGCTTACGATTACCGGGACCTGGGGAAAAGTCGGCGGCTATATCAACAAAGGACTTGAGACGTCGCTCCTCTATTCGATGACAGCATTCTGCGCGATGTCAATTCTTTTGACCAAGACGAAGGTAATTGACAGTGCGATCGCAGTGATACTTGCTCTGCTCGGTCGCGTTACCGGCGGAGCCGGCTATGTTTCGGTTGTGGCCAGTGCATTTATGGGTGCTCTGTCGGGTTCCGGCCCAGGCAATGTCATGGCGACCGGTTCCATCACGATTCCAGCCATGAAGAGGTCGGGGTTCCCGCCTGAATTAGCAGCGAACATTGAAAGCAATGCCAGCTATCTTGGAAATATGATCCCTCCGTCAGGCAACATTACTGCTGCACTCGGCGCGCTTACCGGGATGGCTGCTTACGGAGAAGGGTATATCAGTCAGGCAGAATTCTGGATTGTCCTCTGGGGATGCTCGCTCTGGTTTATCCTTCAGCGAATTGTTATGGTGTTTGCATTCTGTAAGTACTATAAGGTTGCGCCTATGGCAAAGGAGGATATTCCGAATCTGAAAGAAACGTTCCGAGAGGGCTGGCAAGGACTTCTTCTTCCGGTGATCATCCTGCTTCCATTCGTTCTGGATTATTTCTTTAAGTCTACGTTCTTTACTGAAAGGTTGGGCAAGGACGGAGCAAAGTATATGTCCAGTTCGCTTCTCATTTTCATCGGCGGTCTGGCATCGATTTATGCTGTTATCATTGCAAAGGATAAGAGACAGTGTACACCACATGCGATAGCAAAGATCTTTGCGGACGGAACCAGAACGATTGCACCGGCAATCGGAGTGTGTGTGTTCGGCTATATGATCGGTGCAATGTTTACGGATCTTGGCGTGACGGATGAGATGCTTGTGTTCATGGAAGGCCTTAGTTTCGGGAAACTTGGATTAGTCATATTTGTCTGTCTGATTACCTGTCTGCTTGGTATGGTTATTCCCGGATCATCACTCGTCGTAATTTTTGGACCGGTGTTTATTACAATACTGGTCGCAAAGGGTGTAAATCCGGTGCTGGCAGCGGCTATGCTTCCCTGCATCTGCGGCGTTATGTGTGGTATCACACCGCCGCTGGGACTCGGAATGTATGCCGGTATGAGCCTGGCCGGTTCCGATTTCGGGAAAACATTCAGAAACAATCTCTGGTGGGTTGCGGCCCAGTTTATCATGGAAGTTGTTGTTCTGATGGGCTGGCTGCCGATCATGGGTCTTTGATGGAGGGCGAGTAGATGAAAGAAAACTTACAGAAAATATCGGATGTCTGCAAGCTGATCTTTGGATATGGTATCGAGATCGTCCTCTTTGCGGGCGGCCTGACATTCTTTGGCTACGTCGTTGCTCTGATTATCGGTGGTGAGACAGCTACAGTGATCTGCACATTTATCTATAAAACATTTATCCCTGTTATCATCAAGGCTAGCACAATTCTGATTCTTTTCGGACTTCTGTCCATGTATCTGGCAGGCGAGAAGGCTCTTGCGCCTGATAAACACAGTGCCAGAAAGATGATGAAGGAATAATATATGCGGCCGGCATGGAAACTTGTTGCAAAATATGCCGGCCGGTATTATTATAGACTCTATAAGCAAAAGGCTATAGTAACTATAAGAAATGCGCGGAGGAAGATGCGTGAACAAATCAGTTGAATTTTTTAATGCAATCGACCGGGTTTGGAACACACCGGTTCCGGCAACTGTTATGGAGAGGGCAAAGCAAAGTCTGCTTGACTACCTGGCTGTGACATGCGCCGGAGCGGCATTTCAGGCAGAGAAGCTTGAGAAGTATTTTTCGTTTGCTCAGCCTGAAGAAGGACGCTTCAGGGCAATCGGTACCGGAAAGGATCTGGTTCTGAAGGAAGCTGTCTTTTTGAATGGATTGAACGGCCACGCTCTGGATTTCGATGACGGAACCAATTCCGGGATCATCCATCTGGGAAGCCCGATTTTCTCCCTTCTTATACCATTATGTCAGAGGTATGATATCGGTATTGAGGAAATGCTCAAGGCGGCCATAACAGGTTACGAAGCTTCCTACACGATGGCGGTTTCAATCCAACCGGGGCATAAAGCCATGGGCTACCACGCAACGGGAACCTGCGGAACGCTCGGCGCTACGCTTGCGGCGGCCTATATGCTTGGTTTTTCGGCGGAAGAACGATTTCAGGCATTTGCCTGTGCGGCTGTTGCGGCGAGCGGTATGCTGAAAGTATTGGATGACGGAAGTGAACTCAAGCCTTACAACGTGGCAAAAACTTCGCTCCTTTCACTGACGGCACTTCAGCTTGCAAAGAGCGGATTTAAAGGCCATGCGGATCCGCTTGGCGGCCGCGGTTTTCTCAAAATGATGACCGGCAGAGAAGACATTGAACTGAAGCCTGTGTTCCTAAACGGCACATATGCAATTATGAAGTCCTACACAAAACCCTACGCATCCTGTCGGTATACCCATCCGTCAGTAGAAGCTGCCATCCATATGCGTGACAAGGTCAAACCGGAAGATGTCGAGGAAATCAATATCAGGACGTATGATCTGGCGGTTTCCGGGCATGATCACACGGATATTCCTGGCAGCTACAGCGCAAAAATGAGTATTCCGTATGCGACTGCGGCTGGACTCATGTGCGGGAAGGCAGGCCTGCAGGAGTTCAGCGAGGAAGCTGTGAAGGGGGAGAGAATCCTGAATCTGACACGGAAGATCAGAGTTTCCGCGGATCCTGAACTCAGTGCAGTCTTTCCGGGAATTCAGGCGGCGGTCGTAACAATAAAGACCAGAGACGGCGAGTATACTGAACGTGTAGACTACCCGAAGGGAGAACCTGAAAATCCTCTGACTGCTGTGGAATTCCGCAGCCGCTATGACGGTCTGATGGAATATGGCAGGGTTGATTCGTCTGTCTCGGCCGAGATATTTAAAACTGTCTATCGGAAGAATGCAAAAGTGAAAGAGCTGGTTGCGAAGCTGTGAGGAACTGCAAATGAAAAATGTTAAATTGATTCTCGGCACCATGACCTTTGGTGAATCTGTCTTCATGCCGGATGTTGCTGATTTTATCAATGAATTCCTGGATGCCGGTTACGATGAACTGGATACCGCCTATGTCTATAACGAAGGCAGCTGTGAGCGAATGCTGGGAGAAGTCCTGCCGGAGCTTGGCAAACCGTTCAAAATCGCGACAAAGGTGAATCCAAGAATTACCGGAAAACTGGACGGAGAAGCTGCTTATATGCAGGTAAATGAAAGTCTTGAGCGTATGAATGCGGCCTCAGTGGATACGGTGTTTCTTCATTTTCCGGATCCGGCAACACCCGTGATCTCTGTCCTCGAGGCCATGGCTGATCTCCATGATCAGGGAAAATTCAAGGAACTTGGTCTTTCGAACTTTCCTGCCTGGATGGTGGCAGATGTCTGGCATATCTGCGATGCGCATGGCTGGGTGAAGCCGACCGTGTTTGAAGGAATCTATAATCCTCTGACCAGAAAGGCAGAGATTGAACTGAATGACTGTTTGAACGCCTTTGGAATGCGATTTTATGCCTACAACCCGTTGGCAGGAGGCCTGCTGACGGGGCGTTACGGTCAGTTCGAGGATGCACCGTCAGACGGACGATTTACACATCGCCCGAATTATCAGAAACGCTATTGGAAAAAGAGCTATTTTGAGGCGGTACATATCATAAAAGAGGCGGCAGAAAAGCATGGAATGACCTGCATTGAAGCTGTCTACAGATGGCTCGCATATCATTCGATGTTGAATGAATCGCGCGGAGATGCTATCATTATTGGCGCATCCAAATTGAGCCATTTGAAGCAAAATATGGCGACTGTTAAGGCAGGGCCGCTTCCGGAAGAAGTGGTTCAGGCATTTGAGCAGGCCTGGGCGATTACGAAGGGTGACAGTCCGGAATATTTCACTCTGTATAAGGGAAAGGGCAGCGTCGGAGGAGAGAAAAAGTAATGTTGGATCAGAAGAAAGTATTTGAGGTATTGTCCGATAATGGTGTGACCTACTTCACCGGAGTGCCGGATTCCTACCTGAACGGATTCTGCAATTATGCGCTTGCGAATTGCGGCGAGAGAAACGTGATTGCGGCAAATGAAGGAAATGCTGTCGGCATCGCATCCGGACACTATTTTGCAACAAAGGAGATTCCGCTGGTTTATATGCAGAACAGCGGTCTCGGCAATACAATCAATCCGCTTGCAAGTCTTGCAGATAAGGATGTCTATGCGGTTCCGATGCTTCTCCTTGTCGGTTGGCGCGGTCAGGGAAATACAGAGCCTAATCATCCCCAGCATAAACTGCAGGGCGAAATCACACCGGGGTTACTTGAACTGATGCATATTCCCTACGCGATCCTTACGGATGATGATGAGGCGTTTGCTGAAGTAATCGCAGAGGCAATATCATATTGCAGGGAAACCAGACAGCCGTATGGTCTTATTGCGCCGAAGGGTGTGATGGCGGATCCTGATAAGCCCAACAATGTGGATTCGGTATATCCGATGAGCCGCGAAGAGGCGATTGAGGTGATCTTGGACCACATGCCGGAAGATACGATTTACAGCGCAACGACCGGAAGAGCGACCCGTGAACTGTTTTTCCTGAGGGAAAAGAGAAATGAAACCAAGGCGCATGACTTCCTGAATGTCGGCTCTATGGGTCATGCCAGTTCTGTTGCACTCGGAATTGCACTCGCGAGACCGGAGAGGCATGTGGTAGCGCTGGACGGAGATTCTGCAGCCATGATGCACATGGGAGCCTTGACGATGGTGAGTAAGGTGAGCGCACCGAATTTACTGCATGTGGTACTCAACAACGGGGCGCATGAATCGGTCGGAGGTCAGCCTTCTGCCGGTCATCTGGTAGACTTCACGAAGGTGGCAGAAGCCTGCGGATATGTGACCGTCGGAAAAGCGGTTGAGAGCAAGGAAGAGCTGATTGAGGCGCTTGAGAAGTTAAAGGATTGCGGAAAAGCGTCATTTATTGACTGCCGGATCCACAAAGGGCTGACCCGTAAATTACCTCCGATTATTTTTGATCACAGGGAGGCAATTGATGAACTGATAAATGATTTGAACAAATAATCAAATACTTTATATAAATAAAAGTATGGGCCTGATTCAGGCGGAAAGGAAATAAACATGAACAGCATGGAAAAAACAAGAGAATTTTTAAGATCTGTCGGACTTCCGGGCGGAGATGCCTATGATCTCCCGACTTCCGAGAAACGTTTTAAGGATGGCGGGCAATACCGCTTTGAGGTCCCGGGCATTCAGGGGCCGAAAGTTATGAAAGCTCTTCTTGAAGCGATGGATTCCTATGGCCTTTACCTGCACCGCGTCACACAGACACAGGGCATCATGAGACTCACGGATGCAGAAATTTCAAAGATGGTGGAGCTCGCTCACGAGTATCAGACAGACCTGATCCTTGCCATCGGACCGAGAGCGACGACGGATACATCCGCTTCCGTACACACGGAGGAGGGCGTTCGCATGGGTTATCGTCTCCGTGGTCAGGAACAGATTGTGCGTGCGATTGAGGATGTAAAGAGAGCGGCAAGGCTCGGCTGCCGCGGGTTCCTGGTCTATGACGAGGGATGCCTCTGGATCCTGAATGAGATGCGTAAGGCAGGTGAGATTCCGGCGGACTGCCACTTTAAGGTGTCTGCGCACACCGGGCACGGCAATCCCTGTGCCGCAAAGCTGCTTGAATCAGTAGGTGCGGACTCCATCAACCCGGTTCGCGACATTCAGCTCCAGATGCTGGCTGCGATGCGCCAGGCAATCGACTGCCCGATTGATATTCACACAGAGAACCCGAAATCGACCGGCGGCTTCATCCGTCACTATGAGGTTCCGGAGATGATTCGCATTGCAGCCCCGATCTATCTTAAGACCGGCGGATCTGTAGCGGCGACCCATTCCTGGGACAGCACAGAAGATGATGCTCGCAAGCGTGCAAAGCAGTGCAGCCTTGTAAAGAGAATGATCGATGAGTATTATCCGGAGGCTGTATGGTCTCCGAGAGGAAGTCTGGTTTAATAATAAAAAAGAGAGGAAGCGATAAAAGATGAGACATCATATGTATAATCCGGATTTCAAATTTGTTGTAGAACCTGAACATTTCAACAAATATACGGAGCGGGAGCTCCTGCAGTACTGCCTTGGCGCAACTATGTATATGCCGGGGTTCAAGGACTTCGCTCCGAAGATCCTGTCCAATGCGATGCCGGGCCTGACCAGCATGGTTCTTTGCTGCGAGGATGCTTGCCCGGAGGAGAAAGTGCTCGAGGCTGAAGAGAATATCCACAAGCTTCTTGATACGGTGACGAGTGCGGTTGAAGATGGTACACTCGACGAGGATAAGGTTCCGCTTATCTTTGTACGTATCCGTAATCTGGAGCAGTTCAAGCATTTCGGTGCAGGTCTCACAAAACATCAGGTCAAAAGCCTCTGCGGCATAAATTTCCCAAAATTCAATGCTGAAAATGGTTATGAATACTATGCTTACCTTCGTGATCTTAATGAGAAGTTCGGCGAGATCATCTATGGTATGCCGATTATCGAGGACAAGGAGGTTGCGTACAAGGAAAGCCGGATGTATGAATTGACCGGAATCAAGAGAATACTGGACAAGTATAAGGATCTGGTGCTTCAGGTCCGTGTTGGGGCGACGGATTTCAGTTCTGTTTTTGGTGTTCGACGCGGTGTGGGCTACTCTGTGTATGACATTATGACAGTTCGCGAGTGCCTGAATGACATTTTAAATATGTTCGGGCGTGATAATGACTATGTTGTGTCCGGACCGGTCTGGGAGTACTTCCGTGCTCCGAAGGAGCTCATGTTTGAGGATCTTCCGCACTATGGAATCCAGGACTATCTGACCAGACATGAGCCGATCGTGAATAATGAGATTGACGGTCTTCTCCGCGAAGTGATTCTGGACAAGGCGAACGGATTTGTCGGCCGCACCGTTATTCATCCGACCCATGTGAAGTTCGTGAATGCGATGATGGCGGTTACCAAGGAAGAGTATGATGATGCCTGCCAGATCCTCGGTACCGGCGGAGGTGTTGTGAAGGGCGCCGGCGGCAACAAGATGAATGAGATCAAGCCGCACACTAACTGGGCAAGAAAAGTGTACAACAGGGCGAGAGCTTACGGTGTCATCAGGGATGAGTCAGGGCATGTGAAGCTCTTTGCTGTCAACGATAATTAAAAAATTGTTTCTTAAGATGCATATGCCTCAGGAAAGGAAACGAATATGATTGAACTTACGACACCGATCAGCGAAGAGGCAGCGGCATCGCTTAAGGTGGGCGATACCGTTGAGATCAGTGGTTATATTCTCTGCGGACGTGATGCGGTGCTTCCGAAAGTGCTGAAGATGATAGAAGACGGAACAGTGGGAGACCTGGGAGTGGATTTACATGGACAGGTTATCTTTCACACGGCAGTCAGCCCGGCGGGTGTCGGGCCGACCAGTTCCAACAAGCTGGAGATTGAGAGCAGTATAGCACCGCTTTCCAAGGCGGGTATCAAGCTTCATCTAGGCAAGGGCGAGCTGCACAAGGAAACAATCGAGGCGCTCGAGAAGTATAACGCTGTGTATGCGGTGATTCCGCCTGTGACAGCCCTTCTCGGGAGCAAAACCAGTGAGGAGAGGGTGGTTGCATTTCCTGAACTCGGCATGGAAGCACTGCACCTCATCAAGGTAGACAAATATCCTGCGATTATCGGAGCGGCACATGGGAGGAGTATTTATGAAAAATGATATCGTAAGTCTCGTCAGAGATACTCTCGTAGAGGCCGGCAGTACATTCCGGGAAGATAAGAAGGAAGCATATCGGAGAGCCATCGATAAGGAACAGAATGCGCAGGCAAAGTGGGTGCTTGAAACCGTTCTTGCAAATGCTGAGGCGGCTGAAGAGAATCATAGTCCCTTATGCGATGATACCGGAATTCCGCACCTGGTATTGGAAGTTGGTCCGGATTGCGCTGTCACGGGCCGTATGCTGGATGAGATCCGTGAAGGTGTAAAACAGGGGCTCAGGAAGCTTCCAGGACGACCGATGGGTATCATGGGAGATGACAGTCATCGTATCGATCAGAGCGGCGGGCTTGACCCGGATTCTGCGGGAGTTCTCCCGGCTCCTATTCTGCTCAGAAGATGCGAGGAGAATGTAATCCGACTCCACATTCTGATGTTTGGCGGTGGTCCTGCAATCCGTGGGAAGACATACCGCGTGTTCCACAAGCACAACACGCAGGTCGTTCTGGATGAAATCGTGAAGTGGGCTACAGAAGGAGTTTCTCAGCTTGGCTGCTCACCTTGCACACTTGCGGTCGGCGTCGGCCGGAGCCATTTTGAGGCGACAGCGATGATGCTGCAGGCCCAGGTGGACGGCAGATACGATGTTCAGTCAGAAATGGAGCAGGAGATTACCAGGCGTGTAAACGAGGCAAACATCGGACCGTTGGGGCTCGGCGGAGATACGTCTGTGATCGCGACCTTTATGAAGGTGGGACCGCAGAGAGCATCAGGGGTGAGAATTGTCTGCGTACGTCCGACGTGCTGTTTTGAGCCGAGGGTGGCGACGGTGGAGTTGTGATTATACTGCGATAATGTCATATAGAGGAACCTTTATTGGAAACGTTTGAACTTACGACAACACAGGCAACCGTATGCAAACTTATATCGGCTGCAATGTTTCATGCCCCGGAAATAATTGCGGCGGATGTCGACTGGCAGGCAGTCTATGAGGAAATGCGTGCCCAGACGATTCAGGGGCTCGTAATGGACATTCTTCCGGAGCTCCCGTGCACAGATGATCTGAAGAAACTCTGGAGAAGCGAGTGCTTCCAGATGGTAAAAAACGGAATCCGGCTACGCTATGAGCAGGCGGAGTTCCTGTCGATTCTGGAGAAGCAGGAGATCCCTTATGTGGTACTGAAAGGGACGGCAGCTGCTATGTATTACCCGAACCCGATGCTGCGGGGGATGGGAGATGTTGACGTCTATGTGCCGTACAGATATCATGCAGAGCTTACAAGGATGTTGACAGAGAATGGATACGCACAGCTGAAAGACAAAGAAGATTACGTAAGGCATAGAGAATTTGAAAAAAATGCCGTGGAGTTTGAGGTTCATCGTGCCTATGCATTTGTTAACAGTAAGAAAGAAAAAGAATATATCGACGGACTGCTCGAGAAATGCTGCAACGGTGAAGTGAAGGCCGATAGGGCCGAACAGGGGGCGACAGTTTTTTATTTCCCGCCAAAAGATATAAACGGCATTGTTCTGCTGGAGCATATCGGGCATCACCTCTACTCGGGGCTTGGATTCAGGCAGATCATCGACTGGATGATGTATGTCAGTACATCACTGGGAGATGTTGAGTGGGAGCATTTTCAGCCGATGGCAGCAAGAGCCGGCCTCGAGACGCTTGCAAAGACAGTCACAAAGATGTGCGTTAAGTACCTGGGACTAGAGTTGAAGTTTGAGTGGTGCATGGACGCTGATGATGCTCTTGCTGATGAGGTCTTATCATTTCTTTTTGAAAATGGTAATTTCGGACGGAAGATGCTGCATGAGAACATCGTTGCAAAAACGGAGAACCATTTCAGGAAGTCCGGAAATATTTTTGCTACCTTGCAGGCGACAGGTGAGTTTAACTGGAAGCTCTATAAGAAGCACCGCTGGTTAAAACCGTTTGCCGGGCTGTATCAGATCGGCCGCTACACGAGGCAGGTCGTTACAAATCCAGGAGTTATAAAGAGCTTCAGGAAGGGGACGGCAGAGGGGAAGAAGCGGTTTGAGGTGCTGGAGAGACTCGGGATTGTGAATAATGATGGGGCGTCTGACGGCGAATGATGCTGCAGACCGCCGGTTTTATCAAAGATAGGCAATCTATAATCAAATAAAACATTTTTTTAAGGAGAAAACAATTGCGCTGCGAAGAACGCTTCTACTCAATCTACGGCAAATTCCCGGAGGGAATTGCCTTCTCACCGTACCGAATCTGCCCGATCGGGGCACACTCGGACCACAACCTCGGAAAAATCACCGGGTTCGCCATTGATAAAGGAATCCACATCGCCTACGGGAAGAAGACCAACGGTGTCGTGGAGATGGTCAGTCTTCAGTTCCCGAAGCGTGCCCAGTGGCACGTCGGGTCCGTGCAGGACAAGACCGGCGACTGGGCCGATTATCTGCGCGGTGCGACCTGGGCGCTGAAAAAACGGTACACCCTGAGTGCCGGTATCTCGGGAGTCATCGAGGGGACGCTCCCGATCGGAGGGCTGAGCTCTTCGGCGGCTGTGATTCTTGCATTTTTAAAAGCGCTCTGCAAGGTCAACAAGATTGTGCTTGAGCCGGCAGAACTGATTGAAATCGCGTTCGACGCTGAGAAAAACTATGTCGGTGTGAATGTCGGAACTCTGGACCAGAGCTGTGAGGTGCTGAGCAAGAAGGATCACCTTCTGTATCTCGACTGCCGGGACAACAGTTACGAGCTGATTCCGACCAACCCGGAGATGAAGCCTTATAAGATCGCGATTTTCTTCTCAGGGCTTGAACATTCGCTGGCGGGCTCCAAATACAACATGCGTGTAGATGAACTTCGTGCAGGCGTGTACGCGCTGATGGCCTACTCGGGATACGAGTATGGTAAGTTTAATCAGGCAAATGCGCGGGATATTCCCTGGGAAGTCTATCAGGCGTACAAGGATCGTATGCCTGGCCCGTGGATGCGGCGCTGTGAACACTGGTACACGGAATTTCAGCGTGTCGAGGCGGGCGCCGAGGCCTGGCGGAAAGGAGATCTTGAGGAGTACGGAAGGCTCTCATTTGAGTCCGGCTGGTCCAGTATCCACAACTGGGAGTCCGGCGCGCCCGAACAGATCAAGCTTTATGAGATCATGCGGGAGACCGACGGAATCTATGGCGGCCGCTTCTCCGGAGCAGGCTTTAAGGGCTGCTGCATGGCCCTGATCGATCCGGATAAGGCGGAGGATATCCGAGCCCGTGTGACACGGGAGTATCTGGCTGCATTTCCGCATCTTGCGGGCAAGTACAGCTTCCACCTCTGCGAGAGTGCGGACGGTGTCGCGAATACGGAGGACTGATTATGAAATGTCTGATTCTTGCAGCCGGATACGCGACGAGGCTTTATCCGCTCACGGAGAATTTTCCGAAACCGCTCCTCAAAGTGGGAGATAAGACGATCCTGGACTGGCTGATTGATGATATCGGCGAGGCGGCGGACTCATTTGTGGTGATTTCCAACCACAAGTTTGCGGAACATTTTGAAAAATGGGCCGAAGGCCGGGAAAATATCACCGTGCTCGACGACGGGACATCGTCAAATGAGACCCGTCTGGGTGCTGTGCGGGATATACAGTTCGCGATTGAATCACTCGGAATTGACGATGACGTGCTGGTGATCGCGGGCGACAATGTGCTCGATTTCTCGCTCAGGACCTTTATCGACTATGCTAAGAAGGTCGGAACATCCTCAGTGATGCGTTACTATGAGCCGAGTATCGAGAAGCTCAGAAAGACCGGTGTTGCTGAGGTGGATGAGGAGGGTCTCATTTTATCGATGGTGGAGAAACCGGCGGAGCCGAAGTCTCACTGGTGCACCCCGCCTTTCTATTTTTATCAGAGGAAGGATCTGCCGCTTGTCAAGAAGGGAATCGAGAGCGGCTGCGGTGTGGATGCACCTGGATCCTTTATCGCATGGCTTTCGAAGGAAGTGCCGGTTCACGCGATGGAGATGCCGGGCAGACGCTACGATATCGGAAATCTGGAGAGCTACAAGGCTGTTCAGGAGGAATACAAGGGGATTGTAAAATGAAAAACAGGGTAGATTTAAACGGAAAAGCAGTACTGGTGACAGGGTCACCGGGCTTTATCGGGGCGAATCTGGTGCTGAGGCTCCTTAAGGAGATGACTTCCGGCACGGTGATCAGCTTTGACAACATGAATGACTATTATGATCCGGCGCTCAAGGAGTACCGCCTCAGCCTCATCGAGAAGGCAGCAGAGAACTCGCCGGTGAAGCATGTCTTCGTGCGTGGGTCGATCGCGGACAAGGCGCTTGTGGATAATGTGTTTGCGACATACAAGCCGGCGGTTGTTGTGAATCTGGCTGCCCAGGCAGGCGTCCGTTACAGTATCGACCATCCGGATGTGTATATCGAGTCGAATCTGATCGGATTTTACAATATTCTCGAGGCCTGTCGCCACAATCCGGTGGAGCATCTCGTATATGCGTCGAGCTCCTCGGTCTATGGAGGTAACAAGAAGGTGCCGTTCTCGACGGAGGATAAGGTTGACAATCCGGTGTCGCTTTATGCGGCAACCAAGAAGTCGAATGAGCTTCTGGCTCACTCGTACTCGAAGCTTTACAACATTCCGTCAACGGGGCTGCGGTTCTTCACTGTCTATGGGCCTGCGGGGCGTCCTGATATGTTCTATTTTTCCGCAACCCAGAGGCTGGTAGCGGGGCAGACAATCAAGATCTTTAACTACGGCAACTGCAAGCGGGATTTCACGTTCGTGGACGATATCGTCGAGGGCGTTTACCGTGTGATGCAGGGTGCACCTGAGAAGAAGAACGGCGAGGACGGGCTGCCGCTGCCGCCGTATGCGGTCTATAATATCGGCGGAGGTACACCGGAGAACCTGCTGGACTATATCGCGACGCTTCAGGAGGAGCTGGTCCGCGCGGGCGTTTTGCCGGAGGACTATGATTTTGAGGGCCATCGGGAGCTTGTCGGGATGCAGCCGGGTGATGTGCCGGTGACATTTGCGGACAGCACCGGGCTTGAGAATGATTACGGGTTTAAGCCGTCGATTGGGATTCGCGAGGGGCTTCGGGCGTTTGCGGAGTGGTATAAGGAATATTATAAGCAGTCGTAATTAGTACGCCCGGCCGGAGGTCGGGCGTATTTTTATGGATAAGTACCAATGCCGGGAAAAATGGCATTGCCTAATTTAGTACGGATGTTATAATACTATTAAGCATTAAACGGAGAAGAGCAGTCTCTGAAGAGATAGAAAGGAGCAAACAAAAATGAACATCGCCGTCATCGGAGCCGGCACCTGGGGCATGGCCCTCGCAAGGCTCATGAGCGTATACGGGCACGGCGTGACCGTCTGGTCCGCGCTCCCGGAAGAAATCGATGAACTTAGCCGCACAAGGAGGCAGAAGAACCTCCCGGACATGATCATCCCGGATGAGATTGTGTTCACAAAGAGCATTGAGGAGGCCTGCAAAGACAAGGACATCTACCTCTTTGCGGTCCCGTCCGTGTTTGTGAGAAGGACCTCGCGTCTGGCCTGCCCGTTCATCCCGGAGGGGGCCACCATCGTCGACGTGGCCAAGGGAATTGAGCCGGACACGCTCATGACCATGAGCGAGGTGATCCGGTCGGAGATCCCGCAGGCCACCGTGGTCGCACTCTCGGGGCCGACCCACGCGGAGGAAGTCGCGAGGGACATCCCGACCACGATCGTCTCCGCCTGCGAGGATATGGAAGCCGCGAAGAAGGTGCAGGAGACATTCACGAACCCGGTTCTGCGCGTCTACACGAACCCGGATACGAAGGGTGTCGAGCTCTGCGGCGCACTCAAAAATATCATCGCCCTGGCCTCCGGCATCTCGGCCGGTCTCGGCTACGGCGACAACACGAAGGCTGCGCTGATCACCCGCGGGCTCGCGGAGATGAGCCGTCTCGGGGTGAAGATGGGGTGCCTGCCGGAAACATTTTCCGGACTGGCCGGCATGGGCGACCTGATCGTCACCGCGACCTCTATCCACAGCCGGAACAACCGCTGCGGGTATCTGATCGGTCAGGGATACACGCCTTCCGAGGCGGTAAAGCAGGTCGGAATGGTCGTTGAGGGTATCAATGCGATTCCGGCCGCGATGACGCTGGCGGCGAAGTACGGGGTGGAGATGCCGATCACGGCCTCCGTCGACGCGGTCATCAACCACGGGGCGGATCCGAAGGAGGCCGTCCGGAAGCTGATGGGTCGGAGCACAAAGACGGAGCTGCCGAAGCCTGTCTTCAACCTGAATTATGGGAATACCCTTTATACCGTGCAGGAGGATCTCTCCGGAAAAGCCTGATGAGCCGTTGGAGGAGTATGAAAAATAAAAGGCTCGTATTTGAGATAGCTGTGCTTTTATTTTACATGTTCACCGTTCTTTGGTTTACGGTCATCAGTCGCTCAGAGGGTCTTCGCGGTGCGCATTTTGACATATTCTGGTCCTACAGGGCCTGGTTTGCGGGAAATAACGAGCTTGGAATCAAGATAGTCGCCAATATGGCTATGTTTATGCCTCTCGGGTTCCTGCTTGCCGGGCTCTTTTCGCATGCTGAAAATGGCGGAAAGAAGTTCATTTTCCTGATCCCGGCAGCGGGAGCGGGCTTTTCGCTGTGCATCGAGGTTCTGCAGCTTATGCTCCTTCGCGGGGTCTTTGAGTGGGATGATGTGGTCTCGAACACGACCGGGGCTCTGTTGGGCTTGATCTCTTATTTCTTGTGTACAAAAGTGCTCGGCAGCAGGAAAGAGATGATCGGTTCGCTCATTCATATCGTGTTTGTGGCGGCCTGTGTTTTCATTTTCGTAAGGAAGCCCGGAGTGGGAGTCGAGGGCGATATCGATGCGGCGAGAGTCTACTGCCTTGAGGTTGAAGCTGTCAGCTTTGATGAAGCCTCCCGGGAAATGAATCTTGAAGGGTTCGCCTTCTTCTATGATGAGCCGGATAAGCCATATGAACTCTGGCTTAGGTCCACGGAGACGGACGGAAAGGCGGCGCTGACCGCGGAGCGCGGTCTGCCGCGGCCGGATGTGAACGCGTATTTCCTGTGTGAGTGCGACTATACGAATGTCGGATTTACCGCTGCGGCGCCGGTCGGAGTGATTGATAAGGATGCGGAGTACGAGGTTCTCATAAAATGGCCTTTTATGAAACCTGTCGGAACGGGGATCTATGTGAGGGATGGCGGTGTCTTTTATGCCCCGGAAAATGCAGACCTGCCGGATCCCGGAGAGGGTGAGCATCTAAAGAATATCCTTGAGAAGGGGATTCTCCTTGTCGCAAGACCGGATATGCACTGCTGGGTCTACCAGATGGGAAGGTGCCTGTACTGGGTGGTCGATGAAGGGTTTCAGTTTGAGGAGGACGGCACGACCTATATACAGTATCAGCTCACGACGACCCAGTATGAGAACCTGCCGGAAAAGAGGCTGGCACATGGGTGGTACTGGGACAATATCGGAGGATTTTTTGAGAAGTATGAACTTGAGGGGGATTTCGGGTCCTATCGGGTCTCAAGGAGGGAGCTGCCGGGGGAGTATTCTATTAAGTCGATCGTGACAGGGTATTTTAAGAACGGGAAGTGGCAGTGGAAGAGTTATTTCAGGCCGGTGTATGGGATTTAGGAGTCTGTGAAAAAAATTGTAGCATCTTACATGCATATGGTGTATAGTACTTAAGTAAATGGCGTCTCCTAAACGGAGGAAAGGGGACATCATAGCGCCCGGCCCATACAAGGGGTGACGAGGATCGGCAGTTATCGAAACACTCGGCGGATGCTGCCGCGGTCAGAGAGCGGATCGTAAAGAGAGGAAGAAAACCCGGAATAAAAACCGGAACAAAGGCCTTTTTTGTCGCAATAAGAAGATAAGAGAGGGAAAATAAAAATGAGAGTTGTTATTCAGGAAAACTATGAAAATATGAGCAAGTGGGCCGCGAACTACATCGCGGAGAAGATCAAGAACCACAAGGAAGACAGACCGTTTGTGCTGGGTCTTCCGACGGGTTCCTCGCCGATCGGCGTTTACAAGGAGCTCATCAAGAAGAATCAGGCAGGGGAGATCACATTTAAGAACGTTGTGACCTTCAACATGGACGAGTATGTCGGTCTGCCCCACGAGCATGATCAGAGCTACTGGTATTTCATGCACGACAACTTCTTCGACCACATCGACATTCCGGCTGAGAATATCCATATCCTGAACGGTATGGCGGAGGATCCGGTCGCGGAGTGCGAGCACTATGAGGAGATGATCGCCTCCTTCGGCGGGATCGACCTCTTCATGGGCGGCATCGGTGTCGACGGCCACCTTGCTTTCAACGAGCCGTTCACGTCCCTGACCTCCAGAACCGGTCTTCGCGACCTCACGACGGACACCCGCATCGTGAACTCCCGTTTCTTCGGAAATGACCCGGAGAAGGTTCCGGCACAGGCTCTGTCGGTCGGTATCGGCACGGTCACGGATTCCAAGGAAGTTCTGGTTCTCATCAACGGCCACAACAAGGCGCGTGCGCTGGCAGCGGTCGTCGAGGGAAATGTAAGCCAGAAGTGGACCTGCAGTGCCCTGCAGATGCACAATGCGGCGATCATCGCGTGCGATGAGGCGGCCTGCGGCGAGCTGACGGTGGATACGTACAAGTATTTCCTGGATATTGAGAGGAAAGAGAGACTGTAAGGGGTTCCGGGACGGTTCTCAGGATCTCCGGGGACGGTTCTGTAAAGACGATTCTCTTTGAGAATCGTCTTTCCGAGAACCGTCCCGGAGACCCAAGAACCGTCCCCGGGCTTTCTGAGAACCGTCCTGGCTTCAACTAGCATGTTGAAGCCTCTTTTTTTTTGTGCTATACTTCCTTGTGTGATTTAAAGGAGGATGAAATATATATGAATATAGCAGCAGCCGGCACCGGCTACGTGGGCCTCTCGCTCGCCGTTTTACTCTCGCAGCACAACCATGTGACCGCGGTCGACGTCGTGCCGGAGAAGGTCGAGAAATTGAACAACTGGGTGAGCCCGATCCAGGATGATGAGATCGAGAAGTTTCTTAGGGAACACGAGGAGAGAGGGCTGGATCTTCACGCGACCCTTGACGGGGCGGAGGCCTACAAGGACGCGGACTACGTGATCATTGCGGCTCCGACCAACTATGACCCGCAGAAGAACTTTTTTGATACCTCCCACGTGGAGGAGGTGATCGAGCTCGTGATGAGCGTCAACGACCACTGCACCATGGTGATCAAGTCGACGATCCCGGTTGGCTACACGGAATCTGTCAGGAAGAAATACAAGACGGACCGTATACTCTTCAGCCCCGAGTTCCTGCGCGAGTCAAAAGCGCTCTACGACAACCTCTATCCCTCCCGCATCATCGTGGGCTGCCCGGAGGGGAGAAGGGCGGAGGCGGAGACATTTGCGAAACTGCTTCAGGAAGGTGCGATCAAGGAGAATATCCCGACACTTTTCATGGGACTTACCGAGGCGGAGGCGGTTAAGCTCTTCGCCAACACGTATCTGGCGCTCAGAGTTTCTTATTTTAATGAGCTGGATACCTATGCGGAGATCAAGGGGCTCTCGACCCGCGACATTATCGACGGGGTCTGCCTCGACCCGCGTATCGGGACCCACTACAACAACCCGTCCTTCGGGTACGGCGGCTATTGTCTGCCCAAGGATACCAAGCAGCTGCTGGCGAATTTTCAGGATGTGCCGGAGAACCTGATCCAGGCAATCGTGGAGAGCAACCGGACCCGCAAGGACCATATTGCGGATATGGTGCTGGCAAAAGCCGGGTATTACGGACCTTCGGGCATGTGGAACCCGGATAAGGAACGCCCGATCACGATCGGCGTCTACCGCCTTACCATGAAGTCCAACAGCGACAATTTCCGTCAGTCCTCGATCCAGGGGGTCATGAAGCGCATCAAAGGAGAAGGCGCGACCGTGATCATCTACGAGCCGACGCTGCCGGATGGAACTACATTTTTCGGCAGCCTTGTCGTGAATGACCTTGAGCGGTTCAAACGCGGCTCCGACTGCATCATCGCGAACCGTTACGATCCGGAACTTGCGGATGTTGAGGATAAAGTATATACAAGAGACCTGTTCAGAAGAGACTAAAGGAGAGAGAATATGCCGGGCGGAGCAAGCAATAAGATAAAGAATCCACTGCTGAAAAAGGCGGCGGACCTGTATTTTACAAAATACAACAAGGACAAGAGAAAGCGTTTCGCAAAGGAAAATGAAATGCATGCGAAAGCCGCCGAGGCCGGCACGGAGAAAGTCGGGCCGGTCGTATTCCTGGGGGATTCCATCACGGACTTCTGTGATCTTGAGAAGTTCTATCCGGGGCTTAACTGCGTGAACCGCGGCATATCCGGGAACACGACGAAGGATATCCTGGACCGCATGAAGGTCTCGGTGTTTGACGCCTCGCCGTCCATGGTGGTCATGCTCATCGGCATCAACGATATGATGAACGAGGGGCGGAGCCCCGAGGACGTGGCCGGAGACTACGAGCGCATCGTCTGCTACATGGCGGACCGTCTGCCCGGCGTTCCGGTCATCCTGCAGTCGGTCTATCCGGGCTGGGACGGCGACGCAGAAGAGGCGAAGAAGGGGCCGACGATGCAGGCGTTCCCGATCGCGTACCTGAAGGACGATATCAAGGCGCTGAACGAAATGATCCGGGAGATCGCCGATGAGTACGGCTATGTCTATGCGGATGTCTATTCCCGCCTCGTGACAGAGGAGGGGCTCATGAATCCGGAATATTCCGTGGACGGATGCCATCCGGTGGAGGCCGGCTACAAGGCTGCCGCGGAAGTGCTGAGACCTCTGATCGATAAGCTGCTCGGCTAAAGGGATCGCTGTGATATGAATTTTCGCTATGAGATACTTTCGGATAATGAAGGAGCTTATGTGCGCGTTGCCGGGGCAGAAGCCCCGGCAGCGCGTATTGTTGTCCCTGAGAGAATCGAGGATCTGCCGGTAAGGTCGATCGGCTCGGGAGCATTCCGGAGTGTCTCGGGAGTCCGGGAGGTCCGTGTTCCGGAAGGAGTCATGGAGATCGGGAGTTTTGCATTTTACGGGATGCCGGATCTGGAACAGCTGATCCTGCCCTCGACGGTGCTCGGTGTGGGTTTGGGAGCTGTCAGGAACCTCCCGAACCTGAGGCGGCTTACGGTTTCATTTCCGGCAAGCGGCCGGGCGACTCTGCTTCGGGACATCCTGGCGGACACGGAGGCGGCTCTTACGGTCCTCGTGCGGACGCAGGAGGGCGAGGCGGAGCTTTATTTTCCGAAATATGTCTACGGGCATGATGAGGACACGCATGCGAGGGCCTTTCACTCGTTTCTTGAGGGCTCGGGCTACGCCTACCGGGAGACGCTGGAGCGGAAGGGGATCAATTTTACGGGCTATGATCTGATCTTCAAGCGGGCGGTCAACGACGGGTTTGAGACCGCGTCCCATGTGGCGGTGTCCCGGCTGAGATTTCCGTTTAAGCTTGCGGATTCGGCGGCGGAGCGCTACCGGGAGTATCTCTTAAGTGAGAGCGCCGAGATCCTGCCGGCGTTTATAAGGGCGAACGAGCGCGAGAATGCGCTTTTCCTGGCGGAAAATGAACTTCTTGCGCCCGCCGCAGCACGCGAGGGTGCGGTCCTCGCGGCGGAGATGGGCGATGCTGAGCTCTCCGCCAGGCTTGCAAGGGCCGGCGGTGCGGCGGCTGAGGATGATTTTGATCTGGAGGAGCTCTAAGTGAAAGCGACGGAGAAACTGGCTGAGATTGGGGAGAAGCTCCTCTTTGAGACGAGGACGGAGCTCCTTCTTGCGATGCCTTTTCTTGGGAGCTCGCTGGATGCGCTGCCCGGCCGGATGGACCTTACGACGACAACGTTCGGCACCGACGGGGAGTTTCTGCGCTACAATCCGACCTTTCTCATGCAGGCTTTTGCGCGGAGCGAGCAGGAGCTGCCCCGCGCCTACCTCCACGCGCTTCTGCACTGCCTTTTGGGCCACCTGGTGCCCCCGGAGGGCATGGACGACCGCATCCGCTGGAACCTCTGTGCGGACATCGCGGCCGAGTCGGTCATCGATTCGATCGAGAACTGTGCTCCGGTGAGCCGCCTCGTGAAGGACAAGCGGGCGGCCATCTACGCAAAGCTCGAGGGGGAGATCAAGGTGCTGACGGCCCAGAGGCTGTACCGGCATTTTGAGGAGACAGGGCTTGACGGCGTGACGGAGGCAGTTTACGCCGGGGAGTTCTGCGTGGACGACCACTCCTTCTGGGAGGAGCTTCAGGACAAGGAAAAACCGGAGAAGAATGACAAGAAGGAGCGGCAGGAGCGCGAGGAGGCTCTTAATAACCTGCAGAAAAAGTGGGAGGAGAAGGCAGGACGGGTCCTGAGGGAGATCGAGGCCTCGGGCTCCAAAGCCGGAAAGAGCCTCGGAAACCTTGTGAAGATCCTCTCGGTGAGAGTCAGAAAGAAGGTCCTCTACCGCGATTTCCTGAAAAAATTTGCCGTTTTGCGCGAGGAGCCGAAAGTGGATCCGGACTCTTTCGATTACGGGTTTTATAACTACGGGCTCACGCTCTACGGAAATATGCCCCTCATCGAGGAAAACGAGTACTGTGAGAGCAAAAAGGTCAGCGAGCTTGTGATCGCGATCGATACGTCCGCCTCCTGCCAGGGACAGCTGGTGGAAAAGTTCCTCAGACAGACGGCGGCGATCCTGGGCAATGAGGATGTCTTCCTGAACCGGGTGAACCTGAGGATCCTCGAGTGCGACGACAAGGTGAGGGCGGATGTGAAGATCGAAAAACCCTCGGAGCTTGCGGACTACATGGAGCACTTCGAGGTTCGAGGCGGAGGCGGCACCGATTTTCGGCCGGTGTTTGAGTATGTCGAGAGCCTCATGGATGCCGGCGAGCTTAAGGAGCTGAAAGGCCTGATCTACCTGACGGACGGATTCGGGGAATACCCGAAGAAGCCGACACCTTACGAGACGGTTTTTGTGTATCAGACCGAGGAAATGTATTTTTCCGGCGGAGCCCCGCGCTGGGCGGTAAGGCTGCTGCTGGATTCGGAAGGAAATAAACTGCGTTATGAACATTAAGGAAGCAAAAGAGGAGATCGTCCGCACGATCCGCGCGTATCTCAAAAAGGATGAACTGGGGGCTTACGAGATCCCGGTGGAGCGGCAGAGGCCGGTCCTCATCATGGGGCCTCCCGGTATCGGCAAGACGGCCATCATGCGGCAGATCGCGGAGGAGATGAACATCGGGCTCGTCTCCTACACGATCACCCATCATACGAGGCAGAGCGCGATCGGACTGCCGTTCATTTCCAAAAAGGAGTTCGGCGGAAGAGAGTACTCGGTCACGGAGTACACGATGAGCGAGATCGTGGCCTCGGTCTATGACCACATCGCAAAATCCGGCCGGAAGGAGGGAATCCTATTCCTCGACGAGATCAACTGCGTCTCGGAGACCCTGGTCCCGACCATGCTGCAGTTCCTGCAGATGAAGACGTTCGGCACCCACAAGCTGCCGGACGGGTTTGTGCTCGTGTGCGCGGGCAATCCGCCGGAATACAACCGCTCGGTCAGGGATTTCGACATCGTGACGCTGGACCGCGTGAAGCGGCTGGACGTTCTGGAGAACCTTGAGGCGTTTACGGAGTATGCGGCAGAGAGGCGCATCCACGCGGCGGTGACATCCTATCTCTCGATTCATCCGGATCATTTTTATTCGGTGAAGAATGAGGCGGACGGGAGGCACTTCGTGACGGCCCGAGCCTGGGAGGATCTGGCGGGAGTTCTTGCCGTCTATGAGGAGCTCGGGCAGCCCGTGACGGAGGGATTTGTCGGCGCCTACCTGCAGGATCCGGAGATCGCGGCGGGCTTCCTCGTCTACTATGAGCTCTGGAACCGTTACAAGAATGTCTATCAGGTTCCGGAGATCCTCGCGGGGACGGCTCCTGCAAGACCGGAGATGAAGAGCGCACCGTTCGATGAGAAGGTGAGTCTCATTGCCCTTCTCTCCGATGGGGTGACCGAGGAGCTGGCGGCCTCCGTGCGGGAGAAAGCGGCGGCAAAGAGCCTGTTTGAGGACCTTAAGGCGCTTCGGACGGCGCTGCAGCGCAAGGACGATACTTCGATGAACGTGCTGGTATTCCTGCGGGATACGGCAAACGAGAAGGAGCGGTCCCTCGGGGCGGCTCACGAGCTCGGGCTTATCTCGCGTGAAAATGAAACCCTCGCGCGGCTTGAGCTGAAGAATCTCAGGGAGATCATTTCCGTTCTCGCGAAGGAAGGCCACGGGGATGCCGCCCGGGATTTCGAACTTGTACGCGGGTGGTTTGCGGCACGCGAGGCGGAGCGGAAGGCGCGGATCGCGAGTACAGGCGAGAGGCTTGCGAACGTCTTTCATTTTCTTAATGAATCCTTCGGGGAGGGGCAGGAGATGGTCATGTTCCTCTCGCAGCTCTCGAAGTCGAAGGACGCCATGCGGTTCATCACGGAGAACGGGAGCGAGGCATATTTTACATACAGCAGGCTACTTCTTTTGAAGGACAGAAGAGAGGAACTTAAAGCGGAGATCATGAGCCTTTGAGGGAGGGATCCATGCAGTATCGGATCAATCAGAAAAACGGAGAGAAGCTGTCGGTATTGGGCTTCGGGTGCATGCGCTTTACGAGGAAAGGAAGCGCGATTGACCAGGAGAAGGCCGAGAAGGAGATGTACCTCGCATACGAGAGGGGCGTCAATTACTTCGACACGGCCTATATATACCCGGGGTCGGAGGAATGTCTCGGGATCTTTATGGAGAAGTACGGGATCCGGGACAAGATCCATGTGGCGGACAAGCTGCCCCAGTATTACATTAAAAAGCTGGCGGATCTTGACAGATATTTCAACGAGCAGCTCTTAAGGCTCAGGACCGATTATATCGATTACTTCCTGATGCACATGCTGAACGATCCGGCGACCTGGGAGCGGCTTGTCGGCCTCGGGATACTCGGCTGGATCGAGGAGAAAAAGAAGAGCGGGGCGATCAGGAACATAGGGTTTTCATTTCACGGAGGGACCGTGAAATTCAAACAGCTCCTCGACGCCTACGACTGGGATTTCTGCCAGGTGCAGTTCAATTATCTGGATGAACACGCCCAGGCGGGCATCGAGGGCGTCCGGTACGCCTACGAAAAGGGGGTCCCGCTCATCATCATGGAGCCTCTGCGGGGCGGAAGGCTTGTGAACGGGCTGCCGCCGAAGGCGGTCGAGGCATTCAAGGCCGCTGACCCGGGCAGGAGTCCTGCCGAATGGGGACTTCGGTGGATCTGGAGCCACGAGGAGATCAATGTCGTGCTCTCGGGCATGAATGATTCGGCCCAGGTTGAGGAGAACACCAGGATCGCCGATGCTGCCGTCGTCGGCAATATCAGCGAGGCGGACCTTAAGGTCTTTGAAAAGGTGCTGAAGGAGATCAACGCCAACGTGAAGGTGGGCTGCACCGGCTGCGGCTACTGCCAGCCCTGCCCGAAGGGCGTCGATATACCGGGGTGCTTCTCGGCCTACAACCACAGCTACACGGACGGTTATCCGGTGGCCATGAAAGAGTACTTTATGTGCACGACGCTGAGGAAGAACCGGACCAATGCATCGCTGTGCGTGAAATGCGGCAAATGCGAAGCTCATTGCCCGCAGGGGATCCCGATCCGCAGGGAGCTTAAGAATGTCGTGAAGCGTTTTGAAAATCCGGTTTATAAAATCGGTGCATGGGGATTAAAGCTTGTAATGAAATACTAAAAGGAGGACTTTGACGTGAATATCTGTCTCTTGAATGATTCCTTCCCGCCGGTCATTGACGGCGTGGTCAACGTGATGATGAACTATGCAAATTACATGATGAAGGATTTTGACGCGAAGATCATCGTCGGAACGCCGAAATACCCGGATGCGGACTACTCAAAATATCCGTATCAGGTCGTACCCTACCAGAGCTTCGACACGAGCGGCATGGGCACCGGCTACCGCACGGGTAATCCGTTCAGGAGCGAGGCGCTGTCGGAACTCGCGCTCTTTATGCCGGAGATCATCCACTCCCACTGCCCGGCTTCGGCCACGGTTGTCGCAAGGCTGCTCCGCGAGCAGACGGAGGCGCCGATCATTTTCACGTATCACACCAAATACGATATCGACATCGCCCGCATGATGAAGTGGGAGCCGGCGGTCAACGCGACGGTCAAGGCCATGGTCCAGAATATCGAGGCCTGCGACGAGGTCTGGACGGTGAGCCGCGGTGCCGGGGAGAGCCTCAAGGCGCTCGGCTACCGGGGTGAGTACCGGGTCATGGACAACGGGGTCGACTTTGCAAAGGGCCGCGTGGAGCCGGAGAAGGTTCGTGAGGCTGTGAAGGATTACGACCTGCCGGAAGGCGTTCCTGTCTTCCTGTTTGTCGGCCGTATCATGACCTACAAAGGCATTCCGATCATTCTAGACGCAATGAAGATCCTCGATCAGGATGGCTATGATTTCCGCATGCTTTTCGTCGGGAAAGGCCCGGATATGGAGGCTATGCAGGAGAAAGCCCGCGAGTACGGCCTCATGGGAAATGCAGACCGCCCCGACAAAGTTATCTTCGCCGGCCCGATCTATGACCGCGATGTGCTCCGGGCTGTCAACACGAGGGCGAACCTGTTCCTCTTCCCGTCCACTTTCGATACGAACGGTCTGGTGGTCCGTGAGGCGGCCGCCTGCGGGCTTGCGAGCGTGCTCATCAAGGGCTCCTGCGCGGCGGAGGGCATCACGCCGGGCCGCAACGGATTTACGATCGATGAAAATGCGGAATCCATGGCCGCGCTCTTAAAGGAGGTCTCTGGGGACCTTAACCATCTGCACGAGGTGGGCCAGCATGCGATGGACGAGATCTATCTCTCCTGGGAGCAGTGCGTCGCCAGGGCCTATCACCGCTACCAGTACGTGCTTGCCGCCCGCGACAAGGGTCTCGTGAAGGAGCGGAAGAAGAAGCTGATGGATTATTTCCTGGAGCTGACCGCCTGGAACCTGGAGACCAGGCAGCGCCACCGCCAGATCGGAAGAGAAGTGTTCGGCGACTTCAAGGATACCGCGGTCGGCATGATGGACAACTTCGAGGAGGCCGGCGATACGATCGAGGAACGCATGGAGGAATTCGGCAAGAAGACGGAGAAGAGCCTCAGGTCGATCAAGGTGAAAGCCGAAAAGGCCAGGGATGAGGTGCGGGAGTTCTTTGAGGCGGATGAGGATAAGAGTTGGATCCGCGACTTCTTTGCCTCCGATGACGATCCCGCGGACAAGGAATCCGCGAAGAAAGAATCCGTGAAGAAAGAAGATGAGTGACATGGAGAAGGATTTCAGGCGGTGTTCATTTTACCAGATCTGGATCCGAAGCTTTAAGGACGGCAACGGGGACGGTATCGGCGATCTGGCCGGCGTCCTCGAAAAGCTGCCCTACATAAAGTCCCTGGGGGTGGATGGTATCTGGTTCAGCCCGATCTATCCGTCTCCGAACGCGGATTACGGGTACGATATCTCGGATTACCGGAATATCCACCCGGATTACGGGACGCTGGATGATTTTAAGAAGGTGCTCGACAAGGCCCATGAGCTCGGGCTCTGGGTCATCATGGACCTGGTCATCAATCATACCTCGGATGAACACCCCTGGTTTGTCGAGAGCTGCAAGAGCAAAGATAACCCCTACAGCGATTATTACATCTGGCGGGATCCGAAATGGGTCGAGGGAAAGATGCTCCCGCCCAACAACTGGTTCTCCCAGTTCGAGGGGCTGGCGTGGGAGTACTGCGAGAGCAGGCAGCAGTATTATCTGCACGTGTTCGCCCGGAAGCAGCCGGACCTCAACATGGACAACCCGAAGGTGCGCGAGGAAGTGAAGTCTATCATGCGCTTCTGGCTCGACATGGGCGTGGACGGGTTCCGGGAGGACGTGATCACGTACATTTCCAAGCAGGAGGGGCTGCCGGACGGCCTCTCGTTCCTGCCCGCGATCAACGGACTGCCGTTTTACAAGGACGGACCCCACATCATGGAGTACTTAAGGGAGTTCCGGGAGGTCGCGAAGGAGTACGGGGCCGTGCAGATCGGGGAGGCCCCGATGACCCCGGTGAAGACCGCGCTCGGCTACATGTCGGGCGAGGACAGGGTCCTCGACATGATGATCCAGTTCGACACGATGATGGCGGACTGCTTCCTCACGGAGTATGTCTACCACAAGTTCACGCTGAGGAAGCTGAAGAGGGCCTTCTCGAAATGGCAGACTGAGCTGGACGGGAAAGCCTGGAATGCGCTCTACCTCGAAAATCACGACCACCCGCGTGTCATCAACCGCTACGGAAGCCTCAAATACTGGCGGGAGTCCGGGAAAATGCTGGCTGCCTGCTACATATTCCAGCAGGGGACGCCGTTCATTTACCAGGGGCAGGAGATCGGCATGACCAATATCCGCCTCGAGTCGATCGACCAGTATCTGGACGTCGCCTCGAAAAATGCCTACCATTCCTTCCACCTGAGGGAGAAGGTCGAGAAGCGTCTCCGCAGGATTCACGTCTCAAGCCGGGATTCCGCGAGGACGCCTGTCCAGTGGAACCGCGAAAAAAATGCCGGCTTCACGACCGGCGAGCCCTGGTTCTACGTGAACAGGGATTATAAAAGGATCAATGTGGAGGCGGAGGAACAGGACCCGGGGAGCATTCTGAACTTCTACCGGAAGTGCCTGGCTCTCCGAAAGAGCTCGGAGACGCTCATATGGGGGAAGTATCGGGAATATTTCCCGCTCAGCAGCCGGATCTACATGTATGAGCGAAGCTATGAGGGCGAGAGGATCCTCGTCATCTGTTCATTTTCGAAAAATGAAGAGCGCTTCCGCTTTCCGAAGGGCTATGACGGCCCGGGCGAGCTCCTGCTTGACAACTATGACGGTGCAGGGCAGGAGAAGGTGCTGCGGCCGTACGAGGTGAGGGTGCTGAAATATTGACTTATATGCGGCCTGAGAGGGATGCAAGCTCGCGGAGGATCTCATGGGTATCCTTTCCGTCCTCCTCGATGGTCACATCCGCGTAACGCTCGTAGAGGGGGATCCGCTCCGCATAGAGCTCCTCAAAGGACATATCCCCGCTGATCACGACTCCGCGCTCTTCCAGGGCGTGGAGCCTTTTTTTGAGATTTTTGCACGATAGTTTTAAGTATATAACCGTTCCGATGCTTTTGAGGTGCCGCATCGCCGCATCCCGGTAGATGACGCTGCCGCCGGTTGCAATGACGGTCGGCGCTTCGGGGCAGGTTTTTCTGACGATCTCACCTTCAAAATCGAGGAAGCCGTCGGCTCCCCGCTCCTTTATGATGGCCGGAAGGGTGCATCCTGCGGCCTTCTGGATCAGAATATCAGTGTCGATGAAGTCAAAACCCAGGAATTTGGCGGCCATGACGCCGATGGTGGATTTTCCGGAGGCCGGCATGCCGATGAGAACGATATGATTTTTCATGGTAGGACTCCTTTTTGTGATGGTTTCATGATACGGGGGTTTTCTTTAGGTGTCAAGGGGGTGTCCGGGGACGGTTCTTGGGTCTTAAGGGACGGTTCTTAAGAAAAACGATTCTCGTAAGAGAATCGTTTCTCCAGAACCGTCCCCGGAGATCCTGAGAACCGTCCCGTACTCTTTATGGTTAGTGTATACATACTCGGCTTTTGCATGTATAATTGGGTTGTACAAATATGCCTACACTGGAGGATACCGAAATGATAATGAACGATTCCGGCATTAATGTTATAAGACGCAAGGTCGGCAGCGAGGTCTGCCGTCTTGAGTGGGAAGGCAACCTCGACCAGGAACACGTTGAGACGCTGATCCGTGAGATCAGCCCGGGACCGAAACCTCTTTACCGCTGCTGCATTTACAAGGAGCGCGAGATCGTGCGCGGCCGTGTCCGCCTTGCATCCGGCTGCAATGCAGTCCCGGGCAATGAAACCAAAAACGTCGTCCAGGTCATCGAGGCGGCCTGCGATGACTGCCCGATTTCCTCGTATACGGTTACCGATAACTGCCGTTTCTGCCTCGGCAAGGCCTGCCTGAATTCCTGCAAGTTCGGCGCCATTTCTCCGGGCCCGACCCGCATGCACATCGATTCGGCAAAGTGCAAGGAGTGCGGCATGTGCGCAAAATCCTGCCCGTTCGGTGCCATTGTCCATCTTGAGCGCCCCTGCAAGAAGGCCTGCCCGGTCGATGCGATCTCCTACGATGAGTACGGCTTCTGCCAGATCGACGAGGAAAAGTGCATCCACTGCGGCCACTGCATCCACAACTGCCCGTTCGGCGCGATCGGCGCGAAATCCTTCCTGACCAATATCATCCGTGATATCAAGGCAGGCAAGGAGGTCTATGCGATGTGCGCGCCGGCTTCCGAGGGCCAGTTCGGCAAGGATATCGGCATGGCTTCGATCAAGGCTGCCGTGAAGAAGCTCGGCTTCACCGATATGGTCGAGGTCGGTCTCGGCGGCGATATGACGGCTGCCTACGAGGCGAAGGAGTGGATCGAGGCCAAGAAGGAAGGCCGGAAAATGACCACCTCCTGCTGCCCGGCTTTCATCAGCATGCTGCGCCACAATTTCCCGAAGCAGTATGAGGAGAACAAGTCCTCGACGGTTTCCCCGATGGTGGCGGTGTCCAGATACCTGAAGGCGATCCATCCGGGCTGTGTGACCGTGTTTATAGGCCCCTGCATCGCGAAGAAGGGCGAGACGCTGAACGAGTTTATCGCGGACCGTCCGAACTATGCGATCACATTCCATGAACTCTCCGACCTCATGAAGTCAAAGGGAATCGAGTTTGAGCCGGTTCCGGAGGATTATCAGGAGTCGTCCATCTACGGCAAGAAGTTTGCGACGAGCGGCGGCGTGGCGGCAGCGGTCCTCGAGGTCATGGATGAGATGGGAGAGGATATCTCCGATATCAGTCTCATGTCCTGTGCGGGCGGCGCCGAGTGCAAGAAGGCGCTCATGATGCTGAAGAGCGGAAGGCTCAAGGAGGATTTCATCGAGGGTATGATGTGCCCGGGCGGCTGCGTCGGCGGTCCGTCCCGCCAGAAGACGGATATCGAGATATCCAGGGCGAGAGACGTGCTCCTGAAGCGGGCTGATACGAGAAAGATCCTGGATAACCTTAAGAATTATCCGATGGATAAGTTCTCGATGTTCAGAGACGGACATATGGAAGAGTAAAAAACAAAACTTTAAAACCCCTTCCCGGTTGGGAAGGGGTTTTTGCCGCTCATTTTTTAAGAACCGGTCAGTCGAGTATCGTGATCCGTCCCTCCACCTGCGCGTCCAGGCCGTCGTTGGTGCAGAAATACTCCTCAATGATGTTGTTCTGGGAGGAGGCGCATACGCGGGGCTTCATGTTTCTTTTGACCTCTTCGAGGGGAACTCCGAAAAACTTGTCAAAATTCTTGAAGTGATAAGCCTGGAGCCCGAGCTTAAGGTGCATATCGTCCGTCACGGGCGTCCCCTTGAAGCTGAGTTCCTCGATGGTATGGGTTGACTTGCGGTAGACGATTTTGACTCCTTTCGAGAACTGGTAGAATTCGGTCTCCCCAAGCCATGCCTCATCGCGCATCAGGTACTGTACCATGCGCCGCCACTGGGCGCCTGTGACCTCGATCATGTAAATGACGTCCTCGAAGGGCGTATTTTCTATCATGTCCTGATATTCGATGACCGGGCCAAGCTCGGTCTTTCTGATGCTGCCGGAGCCGAAGAGCATGATCTCGAAGCTGGAGCCGTCCGCGAGGACATCCGCGTAGAGATTGCCCATCTCCGTTTCCTGCTCACGGCAGGGGTGCGTGAGCTTTCTCGCCCAGCGGGTGACGACGCGCTTGTATTTTCTGTCGGTCTCCGTGCGGTAACTGTCGATGAGTTCTTCCATGATCGTATCGACGGGAGCTGTGTCCTCATTGATCGGGACGCATTTCCAGCGGAGATCTTCGATCTTTTTGGACGCCTGGTCATACTGGATGTCGAAACGACCGATAACGCCTGAGCCTGATCCGGCCTGGACGATCGGAACGCCGTTTACAACCTCGGGCTTGTCCATGAAAGTGTGCGAATGGCCTCCTATGATGAGGTCGACGCCCCAGTCCGGGTCGAGCATCTGGGCGAGCTTTACATCATTTTCAAAGCCGATGTGGGTGAGAAGGATTGTCATGTCCGTCCGCACGGTCCGGTAGTTGTCGCAGATGATGCCGACCTCCTTTGCGGCGGCTTCCAGGTCGATGAAGGTGCCGATGATGTTTTCGCATTTTGTGGAGGAGAGCACTTCCTCGGTGAGGAGCCCTATGAACATGATCCGCATGCCGTCAATGTCGATGTTGATGTAAGGCGTAAAGACTCTGGAGTTGTTCAGGGTGATGAAGAGGTTTGCATTTACAATGGGGAACTTGGCGCACTTTTCGAGAAAGAGCAGGTGGGCGAAACCGTAGTCCACCTCGTGATTACCGATGGTCGCCACGTCCGGTCGCAGATTGTTCATGAGGTTGATGGTGGAGAGCCCGTGGTATTCGGAATCGATCACGGAACCGCGGAACATATCGCCCGCCATGGCATAGATTACGTTTTTCTTTTCTTTCCTGATTTTGTTGACATAGCCGGAGAGGCGGGCGAGGCCGCCGACTTCCTTGCCGTCTCTTATCTTCGGCAGAAAATCACCGTGAAGGTCGTTGGTGTGCAGGAGCGTCAGTTTTTTGATGGTATCGTCCATTGCAGAAACCTCCGTTTTGTTTGTAAATGATTGTACTTAGTATAGCACAAAATGGCGGGGTTGTGTAGGGCATACCGATGGCGGAGGAGGATTTCATGGAGAAACCATTTCCAAATCCGTTGTTTCTTCCGGAAAAATATGATATGCTAAACCTTACGACTTAAGAAAGGAGATGCTATGAAAGCACCGTTTTCACCGTATCTCACCGGCATCGCCCCGGCGATGAAGCGCATCGTCGCGCTCCTCGGTGAGGAATATGATTATGTGAGTATTTTATCCACCGACTCATACGGTTTCCGGATGTCGGTCGGACAGAGGGCCGTCGCGGTAGCCAACGCCACGATGACGACTGAGCGCGGAAACGTTATCCGCGTGATGAAAGACGGGCTTGTCTCGGAATATGCGTTCAACACGTTTGACCCGGAACATCCGGAGATCACGGCCCGGGAGGCTGTGAGAGCGCTTGACGCCCAGATCGAAGTTCTTAAGATCACCGGGTCTTGTGTCTATGAGACAGACCTGCTAGGCGATGAGCCGCTTGTCATTTTCGAGGAGTTTGAGACGGAGACTCTGCCGGAGACCTGTGACCAGGAGGCACTGATTCGTGAGCTCACCGAGATCTCGAACCTCGCCATGGAGAAGGGGGAGGGACTCATCGATGCGCGGCTGAATGCCCAGTCAACGCATATCTCCAAGATGTTCCTCACCAAAAACCGTGACCTTCGGCAGAGCTACGTCTACTCGGAGGGGAATCTCATCCCGATCGCGGTGAAAGACGGCAGGAACAGCTACACCAATACGGGCGTCTCGGGCCGTGTCGGTCCCGAGCTCTTTAAGCAGCTTCGCGAAAAGGTGGACGACGCGCTGAAAGTCGTCGGTGAGCTTCTTTTTGCAGAGCGGATCGAGCCCGGCGAGTACGACATCATCACAAGCCCCGAGGTTTCGGGCCTGATCGCCCACGAAGCCTTCGGCCACGGCGTCGAGATGGATATGTTCGTGAAGGGGAGAGCCCTCGGCGCGGAGTATATCGATAAGCGGGTCGGCTCCGACCTTGTCACGATGCACGAGGGAGCCCTCTGCGCGACAAATGTGACGACGTATGCCTTCGACGACGAGGGCACGCCTGCCGGTGATGTCGTCGAGATCGATCACGGGATCCTGAAGACAGGCATCTGCGATGCACTGGCCGCGAAGCGCCTCGGGACGAAGCCCACCGGCAACGGAAAGAGGCAGAATTTCGAGCATAAAGTCTACACCCGCATGACCAACACGGTCTTTGATTCGGGAAATGACAACCTTGACGACATGATCGCCTCCATCGACTACGGATACCTTCTTTGCGGCATGCGGTCCGGTATGGAGGATCCCAAGCACTGGGGAATCCAGTGCATCATCGAGCGCGGATATGAGATTAAGGACGGTAAGATGACCGGGAAGATCGTCGCCCCGATCGTCATGACCGGCTATGTGCCGGATCTCCTTGGTTCCGTCTCCATGGCGAGCACCGACCGGGGGATCTTCGGCTGCGGCGGCTGCGGAAAAGGCTACAAGGAGTGGGTCAAGGTCGCGGACGGCGGCCCCTATCTTAAGGCGAAAGCGAGGCTTGGATAATGCAGGATTTTTTGATTGAACTGGTGAAAAATGCCGGGGCGGATGCCTGGGAGATCACCGATGTAGAAAACTACGGCTGGGAATTTTATTTTATAAAGCATAAGCTGGATCAGAACCGCGTGAAGAAAACGGAGCACACCTCCGTGAAGCTCTTTAAAAAGAGTGAGGACGGAAAGCTTCTGGGGAGCGCCGTGAGCGAGATCGCGCCGACCGCCTCGAGGGAGGAGGCACAGGCGATCCTCGGAAAGCTTCTCTACCAGGCCTCGCTGGTCAAAAACCCGGTCTATACGCTTAATGAGAAGAAAGAGACGGAGGCAGAGGCTGCGGAGTTTGATGTGAGTGAGATCGCGGGTAGCTTTATCAAAGCCATGCAGGAGCTGCCGGAGACGGAGACCGAGTACATAAACTCCTACGAGATCTTTGTAAACGGTGAGAAAAGGCGCTTCCTTAATTCGAACGGGATCGATGTGACGGCCGCATACCCGTCGTCCATGATCGAAGTGGTCGTCAACGCGAAAAATGAAGACCACGAGATCGAGCTCTACCGGATGTACACCTCGGGCGCGTGCGATGCCGAGGCCCTTAAGGAAAAGCTTGCAAGGACGCTGACTGAGGGCCGCGACCGTCTTACAACTAAGAAGACGCCGGCGCTCGGGACCGCGACAATCGCGCTCACGACGGATGCGGCGCTGGAGGTCTACCAGTATTTTGCAAACCGGATGAGCTGCGGCTACAAGTATCAGGGACTCTCGGACTATGAGATCGGAGAACCGGTCATCAGGGACGCGGAAGGCGATGCACTCACGGTCACGGCGCGCGCATTTCTGCCCAATTCCTCCGGAAATTGTCCGTTCGACCCGGAAGGGGCTCCGGTTCGCGATCTTACCATTATCAAGGATACGAGGGCGGAGCATTTCTGGGGAAGCCGTCAGTTTGCCAGCTACCTGGGAGTTTCGGATTCATTCATCGCCGGAAATTTCGAGGTGGCCGGCGGAGAAAAGACATCATCCGAGCTGCTTTCGGGAGACTTCCTCGAAATAGTGGAGTTCTCGGATTTCCAGGTCGACGCGATGACCGGGAGCATTGCCGGTGAGATCCGCCTTGGGTACCTGCACCGCGGCGGCGAGGTGATGATCGTCTCGGGCGGTTCCGTCTCGGGGAATATGCATGAGGCGGGGCGCGGGCTTCATTTTTCAAGGGAGACCGTTCAGTACGACAACTATATCATTCCCGCGGTGACGATCCTTACGCTCACCGTCACGGGAGCTTAATGCAAGCAGAAGGCGGCTCTTCGGAGCTGCCTTTTTTGTGGGTAATGTGTGAACACATTGTAAACCTTTGTATATTTTTTTGTGCAAAATTGACAAATGTCTGATTTTGATATAATATATATAGGTATATATAAAATAATTCTAATCAGAATATACAAGTAACGGAGGAGCTGTTATGGAATATTCACCAGCCGGTCTCTCACGTGAAATACCGCCGAACTGTGTCGTCGGAATAGGGGCGTCAGCCGGAGGGCTCGAGGCCCTTCAGCAGTTTCTGACATTTCTTCCGAGCAACACGGGGATGGCATTTGTCATCATTCAGCATCTGGCGCCGGACCACAAGAGTCTGCTCTCGGATATCCTCGGAAAATACACGGTCATGCCGGTCCGGGAAGCCAAGGACGGGATGCGGGTCGAGCGCAACTCGATTTATATGATCCCCCCGAAATATAATCTGGAGATCGATTCGGACACGCTGAAGCTCAGCGAATACAATCATGCAAAGATCAACCACCCGATCGATATCTTTTTCCGTTCGCTCGCCTCGGCCTACGAGAACCGGGCGATCGCGGTGATCCTGTCGGGAACCGGCTCGGACGGAACCAACGGGATCCGGTCGATCAAGGAGCGGAACGGCATGATCATCGTCCAGTCGCCGGAGAGCGCCAAGTTTGACGGGATGCCGCGCAATGCGATTGCGACCGGCTTTGTTGATCTTGTCCTGAATCCGGACAGCATCGCGAGAGAGCTCTCCCATATCGCAAACTCCCTCGCCGTGACGTCGAGCCGCCAGCTTCTGACGGATGAGGATCTCATGTCTCAGATCTTCACGATCCTGAAGGATGTCACGAATATCAATTACGCCTACTATAAGCAGACGACGATCCTGCGCCGCATCGAGCGAAGACTTGTCCTGACCCACAGCCGTAACCTCCGGGAATATGTGAATTACCTGAGCAATAACCCGGAGGAGGCGAGGCTGCTGGCGAAGGAGGTGCTGATCGGGGTCACTTCATTTTTCAGAGATGCGGACTACTTTGAGGTCCTGAAAGAACGGGTCATCACGAACCTGGTGAAAAATGCAAGGCAGGGCGATCAGATCCGCGTCTGGGTGGCCGGCTGTTCGACCGGTGAGGAGGCCTACTCGATCGCGATCCTCTTCTCGGAGGTCATGGAAGAGCTGGGCATGCGGCGGGATGTGAAGATCTTCGCGACAGACCTCGATTCCGACGCGATTATGCAGGCGAACCGCGGTATTTACGGGGACAACATCATAGAGGACGTCAGCCTGAACCGTCTGTCCCGGTACTTTACGAGGAAGGGCAACAAGTATGTGATCCGGCATGATATCCGGAAGATGATCATCTTTGCCCAGCACAATGTGTTCCAGGATCCGCCGTTCGGCAAGCT
>ODAJ014767518.1_pt1 | contig 153664 bp, 138 predicted proteins | sample 1539241 | NCBI WGS metagenome assembly ODAJ01 (sample SAMN02144231, study PRJEB22623) | gut metagenome | biome: sheep rumen | host: Ovis aries | place: New Zealand | reverse complement strand
TTGAATATTATTCCGCCAGACTGCCCAAAAAATCTCGGCAAGGCGTCAGCCTTACCTCAATTTATTTGAGCACTCTGACGAAAAATCTTAAATCGCAATCCGCACACCTGAATTGTGCGGTATTGCCCTAAGCACAAATCGGAGGAAAATAAAATGAGCGAATTACATAATATGAAGATGGAAAACAGCGAGGTACCTGCTGAGCAAATAAAAAACCCCGAGCTTCTCGAGGCGATTGAAAAAATGCAGGCGGACGGCAATCCCGAGAACATCAATGCGATGATTAACAAGGTTGTCAACGCAAAGTTTATCCTGCCTGCGATGATGAAGCAAATTCCGCAGGCTCGCACCGAAAACGGCAGAACCGTTATGAGCAACGCTACTCAGGTACAGTTCAGACTTCTCGAGAACAATAAAAAGGAGCGTTTCTTCGGAGCGTTTTCCGATACCGACGAGCTGTTTAAGTGGAACGGCAACGAAAAGGCGACAAAGGTTGTAACCGATTTTGACAGCCTTGCGGCTATGGTGATGGACCCCAAGGCGAACGTCCTCGGCTTTGTCATCAACCCCTTCGGCAAGAGTGTTACCTTCCCGAAAAATATGGTCAACTCAATCAAGCAGCAGCGTGACTATATGCGCCACGAGCAGAATATGCTCAAGGGCGGCGAGGTCAAGGTCGGTGAGCCCAAGGAGTACCCGATTGATTTGATGGCGGCTTTAATCAACCATTTTTCGACCGAGCCGAACGTCAACGCCGCTTACCTCAGACTTGTTGAGCAGGACGGCCAGCTCAGCTACTTTATTGTAGTTGACTTTTACGGCGATATGGAGCAGACCTTCAAGGATATTTCCGACATTGCCCAGCCGTTTATCGACGAGCAGTTCCAGCTCTCGATGATGCCCTACTCAATGGAGTTCGCAAAGAACGCGGTCAAGGGAATTGAGCCGTTCTATAAAAAAGCGCAGGAGTAAATTAGAGTTAAGAGTTGAGAGTTTAGAGTTTAATTGTAGGGGCAAGGGCAAGCCTTGCCCCTACAATAAAGCCAATAAGATACATCGTAGTGACAGCCCTTGCGGCTGTCTTTTTCCGTTTAAAAAGAAAAGGAGCAGGATTTCTCCTACTCCTTAAAAATTTAGATTTTATGCGGTAAATTACTTACCAAAATATCTCTTTAATAAGCCCTTAAAGCCTGCTCCGTGTCTTGCCTCGTCCTTAGCCATTTCATGAACAGTGTCGTGAATAGCGTCAAGACCTGCAGCCTTTGCTCTCTTAGCAAGGTCAAACTTGCCTTCGCAAGCGCCTGCCTCAGCGTCAGCGCGCATTTTAAGGTTTTTCTCGGTGCTGTCGGTGAGAACCTCGCCCAAAAGCTCAGCAAATCTCGAGGCGTGGTCGGCTTCCTCAAAAGCGTATCTCTTGAACGCCTCAGCTACCTCGGGATAACCCTCTCTGTCGGCAACTCTCGCCATAGCAAGATACATACCAACCTCGCTGCACTCGCCCTCAAAGTTTGCTCTGAGGTCAGCGATAATATCCTCGCTTGTGTCGTGCATTTTGCCCTCGCCGAGCTTATGTACCGTAGCGTACTCAGCCTCGGCTTCCATTTTCTTAAACTTCTCCGCGGGCTGCTTACAAACAGGGCACTGAGCCGGCGGCTCGGGTCCTTCATAAACATATCCGCATACTGTGCATACCCATTTCATAATTATTTTCTCCTTTCAGAATTAACAAATTTGCAAAACATTTTAATTATAATATCATACAATCTGTGAAAATTAATTGCATAAAAGAATTATAACTGTCCTTTGTCAACCTTTTTTATTTTGACGCATACAATGTATAAATAATGTATAGAAAGAGCTGATTTGTATGCCGAAAATCTTTTTAAGTCCCTCCGCGCAGGAGTTCAACCGCTATGTTGACGGCGGCACCGAAGAGTACTATATGAACCTTGTCGCCGACGCGATGGAGCCGTACCTTTACGCCAGCGGTATCGACTTTGACCGCAACGACCGCGGCAAAACTCTGTCGCAGATAATTAACGACGCCAATGCTCAGGATTACGATTTGCACCTTGCAATCCACAGCAACGCCTCTCCCGAATCGAGCTTCGGGCAGAACACCGGCGTGCAGATTTACTACTACCCGACAAGCCAAAAGGGCAAGCGCTTTGCAAATATCATCCTCGGAAATTACTCGCCCATATACCGTGAGCCGGGCAACATCAAGCTTGTGCCGACAACCTCGCTTGCCGAGCTCAAACGCACAAAAGCTCCTGCCGTGCTGATAGAAACTGCTTTCCACGACAATGTTGATGACGCGCGGTGGATTCGCGACAACATCGACAATATAGCGAGAGCGCTGTCAAAGTCGGTCGCGGATTACCTCGGGGTAGAGTTCAAAGAACCATAATAACTCCTTGCCATACTCCGGATTTTGTATTATAATAGTCGTAATACAAGTTTCAGGGGTGTAAAAAATGACAGACGAGTTAAAAGCAAGAATTGATAAAACAATGGCGAACCTAAAGCGCAACAAGATGGAACCGTATTTTTGCGAGACAAGCGCACAGGCGCGCGAGCTTGTAAAAACCTTGATTAACAAGGGCGACACAATCTCCAGCGGCGGTTCGGTTACGCTAAAGCAGACCGGAATTTACGATATTATCACATCGGCAGATTACAACTACCTTGACCGCAGCCGCGAGGGCATTACGCGCGAGGAGGTAGAGGAGGTTTACCGCAAGACCTTCTGCGCCGACGCTTTCTTCACCAGCACAAACGCCCTGACTGAGAACGGCGAGCTCTACAATGTTGACGGCAATTCAAACCGTGTCGCGGCGATTTTGTACGGTCCCAAGAGCGTTGTGGTAATCTGCGGAGTAAATAAGCTTGTTAAGAACATCGACGAGGCGATTTACAGAGTAAAAACAAAAGCCGCTCCGCCCAACACCGTAAGGCTCGGAATTGACACCTACTGCGCCAAAAAGGGACAGTGCGTGTCGCTTAACAAGGAAAATCCTGAGCTGTGCGAGGGTTGTCACGGAGACGGCAGAATTTGCTGTAACTATGTAGTTTGCGCCCAGCAGAGGCACGTTAACAGAATAAAAGTTGTTATCGTTAACGAGGAGCTGGGCTACTAAGAGCTAAATTGTTTCCGTTGGAAACAGCTAAATTGCGCTGACGCGCAGCTTGCTTTGCGAAAGCGATTCAGCGTGACAAAATCACATTAGCCCTTTTTGTTCTGACTGCTGTTTGACTTTTTGTTGTCGCAGTTCTGAGTGCCCTTTGTGTTTTTGTTCTGAGTGTTATTGTTATCCATAGATAAACACCTCCTTTGGTAATTATTGTTACCGTATTTTTCGGTATTATTCGGATTCGGGAAAAATTATGCAGGAATTTTTAGATAGAATGAAAGCCCTGCTCGGTGACGAGTATAATTCTTTTATAGAATATTATGAGGGCGAAAACTTCAGAGGACTTAGGGTTAACACCCTGAAATGCTCTGTCGAAAAACTAAAGAGCATTATCGGATACGAGCTTAAGCCCACGCCGTTTTGCAGTGAAGGCTTTTATATTCCCGACAGCGTTTCGTCGCCGGGCAACAGTCCGCTGCACCACTGCGGAGCTTTTTATGTTCAGGAGCCTTCCGCGACCTCGGCGGTTGAAATGCTCGGGGTAGAGGAAGGCGACCTTGTGCTCGACCTCTGCGCCGCTCCGGGCGGAAAGAGCACGCAAATAGGCGCGAAGCTCGGCGGAACAGGGCTTTTGTGGAGCAACGAGATTGTAAAAAGCCGCGCTAATATTATTTTATCGAATATTGAACGGATGGGAATTACTAATGCTGTTGTCTCAAACGCGCGTCCCGACGTACTCTGCCCAAGGCTTGCAGGCAAGTTTGACAAGGTGCTTGTTGATGCACCGTGCAGCGGCGAGGGAATGTTTCGCAAGAACGGCTCGGCTCAGACCGAGTGGAGCGTAAGCCATGTCAAAAGCTGCGCCGAACGCCAGCTAAATATCTTGAACAGCGCAAAAACCGCGCTTAAAGACGGCGGCGTTATGGTTTACTCCACCTGCACATTCTCGAAAGAGGAGAACGAGGGCGTTATCACGCGGTTTTTAGAGGAAAACCCCGAATTTACCATTGAGGATTCGGGCGTGAGCTTCGGCAGACCTACCCTTGAATACGCGCGCAGGATTTTTCCGATGGACGGCGGCGAGGGACATTTTGCCGTCCGCCTGAGAAAAAGCGGAGAAGCTTATAAAACCGAGCCGCTTCCCAACAGCCAAAATGCAGATAAAAAAATCCTCGACTTTTACGATTCACTGTTCAAGGACAGACCGTTCGGGGAGAATATCGAGGTAAAGAACAACAAGATTATTATTCTTCCAAAGAATTATGATATGGATATGAAAGGCTTGCCCATACTGCGCGCAGGCGTGGTTTTGGGCGAGATTATCAAAAACCGCATTGAGCCCCACCACAGCGCCTTTGCCGCGGCAAAAATGACCGACTGCGTTCAAAGCGTGGATTTTGACGTGGACAGCCCCGAGATAAAGGCGTACCTTCACGGCGAGGAAATTGAAGTGCCGAGCGATATCAAAGGCTACTGCGCCGTGTGCGTAAACGGAATTACGCTGGGCTTCGGCAAGGCTTCAAACGGCAGGCTCAAAAATAAATATCCGAAAGGATTAAGGACGTTAAAATGAGAGGACTTTCCGACATCGGAACAATTAAAGATATTTTGCACCGCCACGGCTTTACCTTTTCAAAGGCGCTCGGTCAAAACTTCCTGATAAATCCGTCAGTATGCCCCAGAATGGCTGAGCTTTCGGGCGCCGGAGAGGGAGTAGGAGTAATCGAAATCGGCCCGGGAATCGGCGTGCTTACAAACGAGCTTTGTCAGCTTGCGGACAAGGTTGTCGCGGTCGAGCTCGACAAGCGGCTCATCCCCGTACTCGGTGAAACGCTTGCGGAGTATGACAATGTAAAAGTTATAAATGCCGACGTGCTCGAGCTTGACTTGAACAAGCTGATTGAGGATGAATTTTCGGGGATGGAAGTTGTAATCTGCGCCAATCTGCCGTATTACATCACCTCGCCCGTGATTATGAAGCTGCTTGAGGACAAGCTGCCGATTACCGCAATCACGGTTATGGTTCAAAAGGAAGCCGCACAGCGGATTTGTGCGCCTGTCGGCTCGCGTGAGAGCGGAGCGGTTACGGTTTCGGTCAACTACTATGCCGAGCCGAGTTTACAATTTCACGTAAGCGCAGGCAGCTTTATGCCTGCTCCAAAGGTCGATTCCGCCGTAATCAGGCTCGATGTCAGGAAAGAACCGCCCGTTATAACCGACGAAGAAAAGTTTTTCAAGGTTGTCAAGGCGGCGTTCTCACAGCGCAGAAAGGTTATCTCAAATTCGCTTAGCTCAGGGCTTAAAATGAGCAAGGATGAGATTAACGAGGTATTAGCTGCGGCAAATGTGCCGTCAAACGCGCGTGCGGAAAAACTCAGCTTAGATGACTTCGCGGCGATTGCCGGAAATATGAGGGATTGATATGAAAACTAAAATGAACGCTTGTTTTAAAATCGGGTTTATATTCCTGATTGTCTGCGCCGCACTTCTCGCAGGAGCGCTGGTTTTCGGTTATGTTTTGTCAAACGAAAAGGCTTGTATGTTTATGTCTATGGGCGGAGTGGTACTCGCGTTTGCCGGTTTGATTTTGGTGCTTGTCAGCAAGCCGAAAAAGCAAAAGTACAAAAAATCAAAACCTATGGAAAATGTTGACAATGATTCTTAGGTGTGGTATAATCTTTAACGATAAAGGGGAGTAGTTCGCGGCAATAGCCGTGGTATATTTCGTCAATCTCATACCGCTTGCGGTATCGGATATACTCTAAAGAACGAGACTTTTATTGCATTCGGTATGAGCGCAATAAAAGTCTTTTTTATTTATTAACCCCCGAGAAGGAGTATTGTATGGAAAAATGGTATCAAAAAACAGGCTCTGAGGCGTTGGGCAGCTTTGGCGTGACAACCGACGGTCTCAGCTCGGAAAAAGCCGCGGAGCTGTTAAAGAAAAACGGAGAAAACAAGCTTGCCGAGGGCAAAAAGAAAACCATTCCGCAGGTGTTCCTCAGCCAATTTGCGGATTTGCTCGTAATTATCCTTATAATCGCGGCGATTATCTCGATGTTCTCGGGCAATATCGAGAGCACAATCGTAATCTTCGCGGTAATTATCCTCAACGCTGTGCTCGGTACGGTTCAGCACGTTAAGGCTGAAAAATCGCTCGACAGCCTAAAGTCGCTCTCATCCCCGAGCGCAAAGGTTATCCGCGACGGAAAAAAGATTGAAATCGACTCCAAAAATGTAGTCGAGGGCGATATCATCGTGCTCGAGGCAGGCGACCTCGTCGTTGCCGACGGCAGAATTATCCACAATTACTCTCTCCAGGTCAACGAAAGCTCGCTTACGGGCGAATCGACAAACGTCGATAAAAGCGACGAAACCCTCGACGGCGAAGTTCCGCTTGCCGACCGTGTAAATATGGTGTTCTCGGGAAGTCTTGTAACCTACGGCAGAGCACTGGTGCTCGTCACTGCAACCGGAATGAATACCGAAATCGGCAAAATTGCCGACCTTATGAACTCCGCGAAGGAGAAAAAAACTCCGCTCCAGCAGAGCCTCGACAAGTTCTCGAGCACTCTCGCGATTATAATTATGGCAATCAGCGTGCTTGTGTTCGTGCTGTCAATGGCGCAAAAGGGCTGGCAGTGGTCGTTTGACAATATCATCGGCTCATTGATGTACGCAGTAGCCCTTGCCGTCGCGGCAATCCCCGAGGCGTTGGGCTCTATTGTCACAATCGTTCAGGCGATGGGCACTCAGAAAATGGCAAAGGAAAACGCCGTTATCAAGGATTTGAAGGCAGTAGAAAGCCTCGGATGTGTATCGGTAATCTGCTCCGACAAGACAGGTACTCTCACCCAGAACAAGATGACGGTTCAAAAGATTTTCATCGCAGGCGAGAGCATCCGCGAGGAACAGCTTGACATAAAGTATCCCAGCCACCGCAGGCTGATTTACGATATGGTGCTCAACAACGATTCGAGCATTGTGGACGGAAAGGGAATAGGCGACCCGACCGAGTACGCGCTTATTGAAACCTCGCGTAATATCGGACTTGACGAGGGCGTTATCCGCGATACGCTCGACCGCGAGGAGGAAGTTCCGTTTGACTCCGACCGCAAGATGATGAGCACAAAGTACACTCTCCACGGCGTTCCGCACGTGCTGACAAAGGGCGCTTTGGACTCTATTCTCGACCGCTGTGTTAGCATAGCGGAGAAGGACACTGTCCGCCCGATTACGGATGAAGACAAAAGAATAATTCTCGAACAGAATAATAAATATTCGTCAGAAGGTCTGCGCGTCCTCACCTTCGCGTATAAGGAGACCAAGGAGGAGCTCACCGAGGAAACCGAATACGGCTACACCTTCCTCGGCCTTGTCTCGATGATTGACCCTCCGCGCGAGGAGAGCAAGCAGGCGGTTGCCGACGCAATCAGGGCAGGTATTAAGCCGATTATGATTACCGGCGACCACAAAATTACCGCCTCGGCAATTGCAAAGCAAATCGGCATTATGCGCATAGGCGATATGGCTGTAACGGGTATGGAGCTCGACGCGATGGACGACAAGGAGCTTGACGAAAAGCTCGAGAAAATCTCGGTTTACGCCCGTGTATCGCCCGAAAATAAAATCAGAATAGTAGAGGCTTGGCAGAAAAAGGGCAACATCGTCTCAATGACAGGCGACGGCGTTAACGACGCGCCCGCGCTCAAAAAAGCCGACATCGGCGTTGCTATGGGTATCACCGGAACAGAGGTCTCAAAGGACGCCGCGTCGATGATTTTGCAGGACGACAACTTCGCCACAATCATCAAGGCGGTCGCGAACGGACGTAACGTTTACCGCAATATCAGCAACGCGATTTTGTTCCTGCTCTCAGGAAATATGGCGGCGATTATCACCGTTTTGTTCACCTCGCTTTTGGCACTGCCCGTGCCGTTTGAGCCGGTTCACCTGCTGTTTATCAACCTTCTTACCGACTCACTTCCTGCAATCGCAATCGGTATGGAGCCGCCCGAGGACGGACTGCTCTCGCAAAAGCCGCGCGATCCCAAGCAGGGAATACTCACAAAGAAATTCACCTCGCTTATGTTTGGGCTCGGCGCTTTGATTTCGGTTTCGGTAATCATCGCGTTCTACCTCGGACTTCAGCAAAGCCCTGCCGTTGCAAGCACAATGGCATTCGCAACTCTCACGCTCGCAAGGCTTTTCCACGGCTTCAACTGCCGTTCCGACAGCTCAATTTTCAAAATCGGCTTTACCTCAAACCTCGCGAGCATCGGCGCATTTGTGCTCGGAGTACTGTTGCTTTCGCTCGTAATTTTCGTGCCGGGACTTCACTCGCTCTTTGCAGTTGCGGACATCGTAGCTCCGCAGGCAGGAATTGTCTTAGCGCTTGCCGCGGCGCCGACAATCCTCATTCAGATTATTAAGGTAATCATTGAAAAAATAAAGAAATAAATCATTGACATTACCCTGTCTATTCTTTATAATTAAAGTATAAATTTAAGGGAGGCTTGCATATGAATATTTGGCACGACATTAACCCAAAAAGAATTACCGCAGGAAGATTTTACGCTGTAATCGAAATTTCAAAGGGCGGAAAAAATAAATATGAGATGGATAAGGAGACAGGTCTTTTGAAGCTCGACAGAGTTCTTTTTACCTCAACCCATTATCCTGCAAACTACGGCTTTATTCCACGTACATACGCCAAGGACGGCGATCCCCTCGACGTTTTGGTGCTCTGCTCCGAGACAATTATGCCTATGACCTTGGTTGAGTGCAAGCCTATCGGCGTGCTTAAAATGATTGACGACAACAAGGACGACGAAAAGATTATCGCTGTTCCCGTAGGCGATCCGAACTACAGCGGCTACAACGATATCAAGGAGCTGCCCAAGCACCGTTTCGACGAAATCCGCCACTTCTTCCAGGTTTACAAAATGCTTGAAAAGGGCAAGGAAACCCAGATTAAGTCAATCAGCGGCGCTGAAAAAGCAAAGGAAGTTATCCAGCTTTCAATCGAGAGCTACATTCTCGACTTCCAGTTGGCATAAATATTTAAAAAGCAAAAGTAGGGTTCAGTATTGACTGAACCCTACAGTATGTTATGGTATGATTTGCCCTGAGTTTACAGCTTAAAATCCTCGGCGGTGTAGTTGCCGTAAAGCGAAACCTTGGTCGGCACTCTTAAAAGCGGATTGTAGTTAAAAGCCCTGCACTTGCTGTTTTGAATGTGTCTTGACTTTTTACAGCCGAAAATCCCGTTTTCAAAAAAAGCGTTGTCGCAGTAAGCGCAATCGGGAACAATGTTTTTGCCGAAAAGCTTGTTTTTCATAGTGGTCACCCCGAAAATAAAATCTGTATACAGTATAACAGAATTTAAAGGTTCTTTCAAGTTATTTGGAGGTATAAATTGAATTTTAACTCAAAAGTTATGAAGCTCAACAATGCGGACACTGTGCCGTATTTAACTTATAATTCTTTATCAGAAATAAAATTTATTAATCACGCCTTTTCAACCCGTCTCGGCGGAGTGTCCGAGGGTGAGTTTACCTCAATGAACCTCGCGTTCAACAGGGGAGATAACCCCGAGTGCGTGACGGAAAATTACAAAAGGCTCTGCAAAAGCGCAGGCTTTGAGTTTGAGTCTTTAACCGCCTCGGCGCAGGATCACCACACCTTTGTACGCGCCGTTACAAAAGCCGACAGGGGAGTGGGAATTTACAAGCCGCGCGATATGGAGAGCGTTGACGCGATAATCACCAACGAAACAGGCGTTACGCTCGTTACATACTACGCCGACTGCACTCCGCTTTATTTTGTCGATACCGAAAACAGGGCAATCGGACTTGCCCACGGCGGATGGCGCGGAACCGTCGGCAGAATTGCCGAAAAGACAATCCAAAAAATGACCGAGCTTTACGGTACAAACCCTGCGGATATCACCGCGGCTGTCGGCCCTGCAATCTCGGTCTGCTGTTACGAGGTCGATAAACCCTGCATTGACAACTTCTACGCGCTTGAGGATTTGGATAAGGAAAAATTCATATTTCCCAAGGACGGCGGAAAATATATGCTCGATTTGCTCGAATGTAACAGGCAAATCCTTGTGTCGGCAGGCGTTAAGCCCGAAAACATCACCGTAAGTGACGTCTGCACCAACTGCAACAGCGAGCTGTTGTGGAGCCATCGCGCGACAAAGGGACATAGAGGTACAATGTGCGCGTTCATGTGTTTGACGTAAAAAACAAAAAAAGCCTCCCCCAACGCGTTAGCTTTGGGGGAGGTGCCGCCATAAGGCGGCGGAGGGGGCAGCGTTTCCTGTATCGCCACGTTTTGAACTGCATTGGAAAACTCGCGCTAATTCACTCGTAGCCCCCTCCGTCACGGCATAAATGCCGTGCCACCTCCCCCGTAACAAGTGACGGGGGAGGCTAAACACGCTGTTTATTTAACAAACGGCACGTCCTTAACCTCAAACTCCCTACCGTTCAGGTAATTGAGAATACCTGCGTCGGTCGTAAAATTAAATCTCAGCTTGTAGCTGTACAGCGCCTGATACTTAAAATTATCGGGCGCTTTTTTGTTTTTGCCGTACTTTGTATCGCCCACAAGCGGATGACCGATATACGCCATATGCGCCCTGATTTGATGGGTTCTGCCGGTGAGCAGCTCGACCTCGGCAAGGCTGTACCTTCCGTCAAAGCTGAGGATTTTGTACTTAGTCTTAATCTCCTTGCCGCCCTCGACGGGCTTTGGGTGAACCGTAACCTTGTTCTTGCTCTCATTTTTGGTGATAAAGCCTGTAAGCGTGTCGCTGTCATTTTTCGGCTTGCCGTGGAGCAGGCAGAGGTAGAATTTTTCGAGCTCGCGCGTTTTCATTTTTTGATTTAAAATCCGCAGGCTCTCGGCGTTCTTTGCGGCAATTACAATTCCGCCGGTGTTGCGGTCAATTCTGTTTACAAGCGCAGGGCAAAACGCCTGCTCCTGCTCGGGGTCGTACTCGCCCTTGTCGTAAAGGTAGTGCAAAACCCTGCTTATCAGCGAATCAAAGTGGTAGCTTTTGTCGGGGTGGACAATCACGCCCGGCTTTTTGTCGAGGAGCAGAATGTTCTCGTCCTCATAGACGATATTAAGCTTTGCCGGAGCTTTCAAAAATTCATAATGCTTTTCATCAGCGCCCTCAAAAAACTCGTCCTTAATAAAAAATTTAAGCACGTCGCCTTCCTTGAGCATTTCATCGCCCGATACCTTTTTGCCGTTTAGTTTAACGCACTTTTTGCGAATATACATATACATCATCGACTTCGGCATAGTCTTAAAATGCTTTTGCATAAACTTGTCAAGCCGCTGGTTTGAGTCGTTCTTTTTAATTTCAAGCGTTCTCATACAATCACCGTTTCTATATTATAATAAATCGCGGAAAAATTCAAGCACACAATGCCCCCTGCCGTGTATTATGGTAAAGGGTGATAACGTGAAGTGCCGCAAACAAAAGGTAAAATCCGCCGTCTGCTTCGGCGCAGGCTTGCTTGTCGCGTCGCTGTTGCCGCCAAAATGGGTGTTGGTTGTCGCGGCAGCCGCGCTTGTAATAGTCAGCTTAACTTGTATCAGGAGGTAACTATGAAGGTTATACTTATTGAAAATCCCAGGTTCATATCGGCAATTTTAAGGAAGATTTACGGTATAAAAAAGGTGAAGTGAGCTTGCCGTAAAACGCAAAGCCCGAATATATTTGCACAGGCGGACAAATGCGTCCGCCCTTTGCATTTTAAATTTGTATAGTAATAATTGCTAAATAATCTATCTTCCAAATGTGCAAATTGACAAAATGAAAATTCAACCGAAAAATATTATTGAGTTTTATCGAAAAAACAGATATAATAAAATCGGAAATATATGCGGAAACTTACCGTAAAATTTAGGAGGATTGATTAACGATGAAAATGACAAAAAAAGTTATCAGCGTAATCCTTGTTGCAGCAATGCTGATTGCCGTTGCCTCGGTATCATTCACAGCCTTTGCCTCAACAGGCACGCTTGCGCCGACCTACTACTCCACCAACCCCGGCGGCAAGGTAGGCGTTCAGAAAACAATTACAATCGACGGCAGCGCTGCCGACTGGGATGAGAGTATGCTCATCGCCCAGGGCGCGGCTTGGGACGTTGCAAACCAGTTTAAGGGCGGCCACGAGAACTGCGTGCTCGACACATACGCACTATTCGGCGCGTGGGACAGCACCAACCTCTACATCGGCTGGCAGATGGTTAACACTACCGACACTTGGGCAAGAGAAGGCGACGGCCCTCTGTCCGACGGCGGACGTGTTCTTGACGTTCCCCTCATTCTCGCTCTCAGCGTTGACCCCTCAAGCACTTCAATGTCCAACAAGAACACCGACGGCAACTCAATCTGGGGACAGAAGATGGGCGTTCAGTTCGACACACACGTTGACCACCTGCTCTATATGAGCGGCAAGCCCGGTCTCGGCACACCTGCTATGTTCACAGCGGTTGACTCTAACGGCAACACAAACTACACCACAGGCTGCAAGGAGTTCACCAAAAACGGAATTGCCTACAAGATGGCAGAGACAAACATCTGCAGCCACATCTACGGCCTCAACGGTTCAAAGAAAACCTCCGACATCTACGATGACAAAGCAGGCTGGGTAGATTATAAGACCTTCAAGGGTTCATCGGGAGTTCACAAGACCACATACGACTCATTCTATGAGATTAAAATTCCGCTTTCAACCCTCGAAATCGACGCAAGCTATCTTAGCACAAACGGAATCGGCGCAATGCTCGTAGCTACACGCGGAGAGTCGGGACTTGACTGCATTCCTTACGACGACACAATGCTCGACAACGCAACAGGCTCATACTCGTCAGACCCGAGCACCTCCAAGGAGAAGGAGGACGAGGACGTTATCACCTCGGAATTCGCGAGAATCGGCGCTCTCGGCGGCGGTGTAACCCCCACACCTACCCCCACTCCCACAGAAAAGCTCACGGTTAACGCAAATTCAAACTACTTCCCGGCAAAGACCTTTACAAACAGCAACGGCGAGCAGTTTGTTACCGTAAACTACAAGCTCAAGTCAACAGCTCCGCTTGTAAACGCTCAGTGGAATATGAGCTACGACACCACAAAGCTCAAATTCGTTTCTGCCGCAATGCCCAACGTTGACGGCTTTGCGTGCGAGGAGAATACTCCCGGACTTGTAAAGGGCAACTTCTACACCCTCAACTTTGCTAATTTCACCACCGAGAAGGACTTTGTATCCGCAACCTTCAAGATTTTGGGTTCGGGCACAACCACGACCAATTTCAATCTTGAAATCCTCGGCGTAAGATACGCTAACTCAAACAAATATCCCGTTGACAACGGCACCGCTCAGACAGTTTCCGGCGTTACCGTAACAAAGAACACCGAGATTAAGGGCTCAAACGTAATGCTCGGCGACGTTAACGGCGACGGCGTTGTATCGGTAGCCGACGCGACTCTTGTTCAGAGACACGCCGCAGAGATGATCACACTCACAGGCGACGCTCTCGCAGCAGCCGACACAAGCAAGGACGGCTTTATCACAGTTGCCGACGCAACTCTGATTCAGCAGTTCGCAGCAGAAATGATTGACCATTTCTAAGTCAATTAACAATTAAAGATAAACAATTAACAGTGAGCTGCTGACCGAAAGGATGGCAGCTCTTTGTTAGTTATGAGTTAAGAGTTATGAGTTAAGAGTTATGAGTTAAATAACCAAAAGCCTCCCCTGATACGCGAAGCGTTTTAGGGGAGGTGTCATTTTGCTCGCAAAATGACGGAGGGGTTGGCGTTTCCGAAATTACCAACATTTCCTTTACAGTTGTAGGGGTCGGTCTTGACCGACCCGCGATTGAATATCGTACGTTTGGCTTATTGCTTCGGTACGGTCAAGACCGTACCCTACAGTTAAAAATATTAATTATATTTCCTTAACAGAAAAATAAAAATTTTCCAAAAATTTTTCAAAATAAATGAAACCAAAACGACTTTTAATGTATGTTATTAGTGAGGGGTGATAAAAATGCCGGAAAAGCTGTTTGCAGGCTTGACGTATAATCAGGCGGTGCAAAAATATTCTCATACCGTAGCAGGCGTGTGCGTAATGCGGCTTCAAAACTACGCCGACGCCGATGACTGCTATCAAAATGTGTTTATGAAGCTATTTGCACAGTCCCCTCAGTTTTCCGATGAAGATCACCTCAAAGCCTGGCTTATCCGCGTTGCCATCAACGAATGTAAGCTGTTTTTGCGCGATAACCGGCGTATGATCCCTCTCGACAGCTTAAAGGGCAGGGCGATACAGTTTTCTGAGGATTCCGGCGATATGTCGTGGGCACTTTTAAAAACCCCTCAAAAGTACCGCGACGTGCTCTACCTATACTACATCGAGCAGTACAGGGTAAAGGAGATTGCCGAAATCCTCAAACTTAACGAAAACACCGTAAAAACCAGACTGAAACGCGGCAGAGAAGCGTTAAAGAAAATTTACGGAGGTGATTAAGCGTGGATGAATTTAAATTTGACGAGTTAAAAAATTTCAGCGTTCCCGAAAGCTGGCTCAACAAAGCGCTCGAAATCCCCTCAAAAAAGCCCAAAGCCGCCCCAAAGTTTAAGTTTTATCGCTACGTGGCGGCAATAGCAGCGTGTGTGGTAATTGCCGCGGCGGTGACATTAACGGTAATGTTCGGCTTTAATAACGAAATCAACCTGACAAATCCCGAGCCTGAAAAACCTGAAAATATTTATAAGGCTGTTGAAACCACCGTTTCCGAAACGTCCGGAAATACGGAAGCGTTAACCGAAATATCCACTGAAAAATCATCCGTTGAAATCAGGCAGTCAACTACAAGCATTGAGCCTGCCGAAAATAAAGCAGATACTTTTGAAAACGGTAACAGTAAAAATCAAATTCCAAAATCAACCGAACCAAAAGAAATAACCTCGGAAAGCACAACACAATCATCAATAGACGAAAAAACCGAACCTGTGACAGTGCCGTGTGTTGAAGGCTCAACTCAGACCTCGAGTGCTCCTCAGGTGGAGAAAAGGTGTTATGCCGAGACTTCCGTTACTCCTGAGCTTGCGGACGGTAATATTTATTGCCGTTTGGAGGACAGTGACGGAAACGTAATAGGAAACAGCGGCTTGTTCAGCGAAAGCAGACTTGCGAAAAAGGAAACGGGTAAAAACGGAATGGTTATCCTGTCGTATACCTTTGAGAACGCAAAGGAGCTTGACGGAAAGACGCTTGCTGTAGTTTTCTATAACGCCAAAGGCGAGATAATAAAAAAGAGCATGTTTGTGCCGTTTTTTGAGAATTTATATTTTATGTTTAAGTGATGTGATTATGAAAAAATTATTAATCGGATTATATTTGTTTAGCGTTGCTCTGTTGTTTTCAGCCTGTACCGATATGCCTGAAAACGGCGGCGTAAGTTATATAAGCTCTCAAAGCTATGTGTCGGGAGATAAGTATTCTCTGTGCTTTGAAAACACAACGGAAAAAGCACTTGAATTCAGCATTTACGGAGTTTTCCGCGACAATAACAGGGCGGTAGGCTTGGATGAAAACGGAATTATGAAAACCGCTGTTATCAACCGCTACAGCAAAACAAATATTGATTTTTATTTTAACGACACATCATCACGCACAGCTCCGTATGAAGTAATAATAATCGGTGAATATAAGTAAGAACAGCCCGGAGAAAGCTCCGGGTTGTCATATTTTACCCATCTCCCAAATATACTTATTACATAAACCAAAAAGGAGAGATAAATATGGAGTTTAATTCGGATAGCCGATCATTCTGCCTGCCCGTTACGGTGCTCGATACGGTTGCCGAACAGCTTGCCGATGTAGATTTGACCTTGCCCGATTATTGTCCGGATATCGAAAAAATCTTAAAATGTACCCTCGTTCCTCAAATTCAGACAAAATCCCTTTCGGGCGGTCAGCTTCAAATCGAAGGCAGTTGTTCCGTAGGCGTGCTTTATGTCGAGAGCGAACACAAGACAATCCGCTGCTGCGAGCAAAGCGTTAATTTTTCCCAGAGCTTTTCCGTCCGTGACACCTCGGATAACTTCGCCGTAATTACCAAAACCAAGCCCGAGTACATAAACTGCCGTGCGCTCAGTCCGCGCAGGCTTGTTATACACGGCGCTTTTTCGCTGTATGTCAAGGTGCTGACTACTCAAAAAACCACGCTCTTTACGCCTGCCGACGGCTCGCTGGAGCTTTTGACAAAGAAAATGGACTTTGCCGATTTAACGGCTTTTTGTCAGGAGCAGTTCACCGTCAGCGAGGAAATCTCGGTCGCTGACAAGCCGCGCATTGAGGGGATTTTATATTCTAAGGTCACCGCCGCCGTTACAGATGTAAAGGCTGTCACAGGCAAGCTGATGGTCAGCGGAGAGCTGAACCTTAAGCTTTTCTACCTGACCGACGTTGAGAGCGGCGAAACCGCCAAGCTCGATTATATTCTGCCGTTCAGCCGTATTGCCGACTGTGAGGGAATTGACGAGAACACGCGCAATTTGCTCGGCTGTGACGTGATGAGCTACGACATCCGCCTTAAAAACGATATGCTGTCCGACAAGCCTGCCGTCGCGCTTGACGCTAAGCTTTGCCTGACCGCCGAGGGCTATAATATCGAGAACAAGGAGCTTATCATCGACGCATACTCCACCGAATTCGCGTCCGTTCCGCAGTTTGAAAAGCTCAAAAGTATTGGCGAGGTCAACCCCGTTTCCGAGAGCTATATCGAAAAGCTGACCGCGAGCCTTGACGACGGAAAAATCTCAAAAATCCTCGATATTTACTCCGACAGCGTGACAACAGACTCCAAGCCGTCAAACGGCGCGGTAGAGGTCAGCGGCAAAATCAACCTCTGCATTGTCGCGCTCGACGATAAGAATTATCCCATATTTATCGAGCGCTCATGCGACTATTCGCACGTTCCCGACAGCACACAAGGCTGTAACGAAATGTACTTTTTACGCGCCGAACCGTCGGGAATAAGCTTCAGACTGTCCGACGACAGCTCGGCAGAAATCCGCTGTGAGCTGAAAATCACGGGTGGAGCGGTCAAAAACGAGGTAACAAAAGCCGTTTCGGGAGTAGAGGTGCTCGAGGATAAGCCCGTAAAGCCCGAAAATTGCTCGCTTATGCTGTACTACGCCGCTCAGGGAGAAAATCTCTGGGAAATCGCAAAGGCTCACAACACCGCGCTTGATTCGCTGTTAAAAGAAAACCAGGTTGAAGAATTAACCCTCGACAGTCCGCAAATGCTGTTGATACCAAAGGCTTAGGAGGCAGGACAATGGAGGAAAGAAACGTTTATCAGGATATTTCGCGCCGTACCGACGGCGACGTCTATATCGGGGTGGTCGGCCCCGTCCGCACAGGAAAATCGACCTTTATCAAGCGGTTTATGGACTTGATTGTCCTGCCGAATATCCGCGACGAGAGCGTATACCGCAGAACCGTTGACGAGCTTCCGCAGTCGTCCGCAGGCAAGACGATTATGACGACCGAGCCGAAGTTTATTCCCGAGGAGTCTGCCGACGTTGATTTGGGCGGAAACGTCACCTTTAAGGTCAGGATGATTGACTGCGTGGGATATATCGTGGACAGCGCCCTCGGCCACAGTGAGGAGGACGCTCCGCGAATGGTTAAAACCCCGTGGTCGGAGGAAGAAATGCCCTTTGAGCAGGCGGCTGAGCTCGGAACGGAAAAGGTCATCACCGACCACTCGTCAATCGGGCTTGTGATCACGACCGACGGAAGCTTTAACGAAATTCCGCGCGAGGATTACCTTGACGCCGAGCGCAGGGTTATCGGGGAGCTAAAGGCGATTAACAAGCCGTTTATCGTGTTGCTCAACACCGAAAATCCCGATTCCGACAGCGCAAAAAGCCTTGCGGAGAGTATGGCAGGGGAGTATGGGGTTCCAGTTTTGCCTGTGAGCTGTATGGATTTGAGCGAAACCGAGATTAAGCGAATTCTCGCCCAGCTCCTATTTGAGTTCCCTGTCAGGGAGATTAAGGTTGATATTCCGCGCTGGATTGTCGCTCTCGACAAGGAGCATCCGCTTAAATCCGCGCTCTTTAATTCAATCAGAGAGTCGGCGCAGGGGATAGAAAAAATCCGCGAAATTCAGCAAGCCGTGCAGGCTCTTGAAGAAAACGAGTACGTCACTGCGGCTGAAATTCAGTCGCTCAACCTCGGTGAGGGTACGGCGACGGTCGGAATCAAAACCGACCTGGGCTTGTTCTACAAGGTGCTGTCCGAGCAGACAGGGCTTGAAATCGGCGGAGAGCTCGATTTGATGAATACGCTGAGCAAGCTGTCCGCAAAGCAGGCGGAGTTTGACAAAATCGCCAAGGCGTATGAGCAGGTTGAGGAAACCGGCTACGGCATTGTAATGCCGACGATTGACCAGCTCACGCTTGACGAACCGCAGATTATCAAGCAGAGCGGAAAGTACGGAATCAAGCTCAGGGCAAGCGCTCCGTCAATCCATATGATGCGTATTGAAACCCAGACCGAGGTCACGCCGATTGTCGGCTCGGAGCAGCAGTCCGAGGAGCTCGTGTCGTATCTTCTCAAAGAGTTTGAGGAAAATCCCGAAAAAATCTGGGAGAGCAATATCTTCGGCAAGTCGGTTCACGAGCTTGTAAACGAGGGCTTGCACAACAAGCTCTACCGTATGCCTGCCGACGCGAGGCGGAAGATAGGGGATACCATACAGAAAATTATTAACGACGGCTGCAACGGCCTGATTTGCATTATTTTGTAAATTTAAGAGATTATAAGAGAGTTGAGAGGTAATCTTTCGGCTCTCTTTTGCTTATGACACATTAATATAATTTATCGCAAATTTTTAATATTGAAAAATCAAATAAAATAAAGTATAATATTTATGTATGTTTGATTTTTATGGAGGTGGGCATATGCAGTTATCAGCATTATTGCCAATGCTTAATGCGGTGGGCGAACTTACAATGGCTGAAAAGGGCATTTCCTCGGCAAAGGTTATCCTGACCGGCTTTGTAGTTGTTTTCGCGGTTTTGCTGCTGTTGATTATCATTATCAAAATCTACAGCGCGATTGTTAACAAAGCCCAGAGCACAGGCTTTAAGGTTAAGAAAAAGGTTGAGACTCCCGGCAAGCCGGAGGAAACCGTGACCAAAGCCGAGCCTGTTAAGGAACAACCCGTACAGACTCAGACCGACGGTATTCCCGAGGAGGTTATCGCGGTAATCTCAGCCGCAGTTGCGACAATGTACGGCGGCAAGGATAAAGTAAGAATAAAAAGCGTTAAAAAAGCAGGCTCTAAGCGCTCCGCGTGGGCAAACGCCGGCGTGATAGAAAATACAAGACCTTTTTAGGCAGAGAGGAAGGATTAGATAATGGAAATATTAACAGGCTTTCTTGACGCTGTAAAGGGTATCTTCTACAGCTCGGGCTTGGTTAATCTTAACTGGCAAAACTACGCGATGATCGCGATTTCCTGTGTTTTGCTCTATTTGGCTATAAAAAAGCAGTACGAGCCCCTGCTTTTGCTGCCGATTGCGTTCGGTATGCTGCTCGTTAACCTCTACCCCGAGATTATGAGCCCTCCGTCCGTGGAGCTGCTTACGCAGCAACAGGCTGACGCGGCAGGCTTTAACACCGCAGGGCACGCGGTTCAGATTATTGACGGCGTAAAATATTTTGAAAACCCCACCTACGGCGGCTTGCTGTACTATCTGTATCAGGGCGTTAAGCTGGGAATTTATCCGCCGCTTATCTTCCTCGGCATCGGCTGTATGACGGACTTCGGACCGCTTATCGCCAACCCCAAGAGCCTTATCTTGGGCGCGGCGGCTCAGATTGGTATTTTTATCACCTTTACCGGCGCGATTTTCCTCGGCTTTACCGAGGCAGAGGCTGGCGCAATCGGTATTATCGGCGGAGCGGACGGTCCTACGGCGATTTACGTTACCACAAAGCTCGCACCTCATTTGCTCGGTTCAATCGCAATCGCGGCTTATTCATATATGGCTCTCGTGCCGATTATTCAGCCGCCGATTATGAAACTCCTCACCACCAAAAAGGAGCGTTCGGTTGTTATGGAGCAGCTAAGACCTGTTTCTAAGCTCGAAAAGATTTTGTTCCCGATTATCGTTGTAATCCTTATCGCGATTTTCCTGCCGGACGCCGCTCCTCTTGTAGGTATGCTGATGCTCGGCAACCTGTTCAAGGAGTCGGGAGTTGTAGACCGTATCGCGAAGGCGGCTCAAAACGAGCTGATGAATATCATTACGATTTTCCTCGGCACAACCGTCGGCGCTACCGCGTCGGGTACAAACTTCTTAAAGCTTGATACTATCAAAATTATCGTGCTCGGACTTATCGCGTTCTGTATGGGCACGGCGTTCGGCGTGCTGTTCGGAAAGCTTATGTATAAGTTTACCGGCGGAAAAATCAATCCGCTCATCGGTTCGGCAGGCGTATCGGCTGTTCCTATGGCGGCGCGTGTTTCGCAGAAGGTAGGTCAGCAGGAGAACCCCGGCAACTTCCTGCTTATGCACGCTATGGGCCCGAACGTTGCAGGCGTTATCGGCTCGGCAGTAGCCGCAGGCGTATTGCTGAATGTAGTCGGATAAATCTGTAAAATAAAAAAAGATTATAAAGGAAGCAGCCGCTTCCTTTATTTTTTTGTCCGATTAATCAAAATAATTCTATATTAGAATTAAAAACGCACACAGTTATAATATAATATATTTTGAATATTAATGTGTTGATATTTTTATATAACGCAAAGGAGATTCAAAATGGCAGGAAATATCACAATTCAAAAAATTCTTGCAATATTATTGCACAGAATCGGATTTATACTTGCCGCAACTGCTGTTATGGCGCTGCTGTTCTTTATGTATACAAGCATTGTCATCACTCCCAGATACAGCACTTCGGCAATGATTTTTATTCAAAACTATGATAAAGCGAAGGCGTCGAATTCTTCAAACCAGACATCGTCGGATTCCGGCGGAAACTCAAACAGCAACACAAGCAACAATCAGGTCGCCAAAAAGATTTTCAGCTCTGATATCAGCGGTTCAAGCTCTCTTGCGAAAATCTGTGTTACGCTTTTCCAGAATACCGACGAAATCACACAGCTTTATGACGGTTGCACCGTAAATATGGCGGTTAACGAAAATACCTTCTACGTTACAATTACGGTTGACGGAACAGATCCGGTTAAATGTGCTAATGTGGCAAATCAAATCAGCGAGCAGTGCATAAACGTTTATCCGAAATATTTCGACTACGGTCAAATCGGTATAATCAGAACTGCCAAAGAGCCTACCGCGCCGTATTCTCCGGATAAACTCAAGAACACCTTAATCGGCGCGGCTATCGGCTTGGTACTTGCCTGCGTAATTTCAATCCTTCTTGAGCTTATCGACACCACAATCAAGCCCGACGAGGATCTTTCCGAGATTTACAAGGTTCCGGTATTTGCCGAAATCCCCGACTTTGAGACTTAAGGCAGGTGACGGAATATGAAAATTAAAATCGGTAAGAAAAACAAAAACAATAATGCGGAAATGCGCACGGAGACAATCTCCGATAAGAGTAAATTCGCGATTGTCGAGTCCTACAAGTCCGCAAGGTCGAACATTATGTTCTCGCTTTCAGCCGACGACGACAAGCTTTTTGCCGTAACGAGCTACTCAAAGGGCGAGGGAAAAAGTACTGTTTCCGCAAACCTCGCAATCTCCTTCTCAAAGATGGAGAAGAAGGTTCTCCTTGTTGACTGCGACCTTCGCCGCCCGAACATCCACAATATTTTCAAGATTGAAAATCAGGCAGGTCTTTCAAACGTAATCGGTAAGATGGTGGAGTTTGAGGAGGTTATCCACAGAAATGTGCTCCCAAACCTCGACATTCTTCCGTCAGGCACAATCCCTCCGAACCCCTCGGAGCTTTTGTGCTCGCCTAAATTTACAAACCTTATCAAAAAGCTTTACGAGGAATACGATTATATCATCTTCGATACTCCGCCTATCGGCGTAGTTGCCGACGCACTGCTCCTAAAGGACATCATAGCAGGTTTTGTTGTTGTTCTTCGCGAACGCTCGACAACCCACGGCGACGTACAGAATATTATGGACAGTATGAAGCTTGCCGATGCTAAGATTCTCGGCTTTGTAAAGGTAGGCTGTACTTCAAACAAAAAGCGCAGCCGCCGCGGCTACTACTACTACCAGTACTATTAATACTGAATTTATTTCAACAAAAATTGCAACAGGCTCACTAAGTTTTTGCGTAATGAGCCTGTTTTCTTTCTGCCAAAACGCCGAAAATGCAGGATTTTCAAAAAAGACTTGCATTTTTCTGCCGGTTGTTATAGAATATATAAGGTCATTTTTTATTAAGGAGAGCATTATGAACTACTTAAATTGCAGCGCTGAAGAGCTTGAGCGCGAGTATCAGAGCTTAAAGAACAAATATGACGAAGAAAAAGCAAAGGGATTGAACCTCAATATGGCGAGAGGCAAGCCCGGCAAGGAACAGCTTGACCTGTCAAACGGCATTTTAGATGTATTTACAAGCGAGTCCAATTTTATCGGAGACGACGGTGTGGATATCCGCAACTACGGCATCCTCGACGGAATTTACGAGTGCCGTAAGATGTTCGGTCAGGTTTTGGGCGTAGACAGCGAAAACGTAATGATCGGCGGCAACTCCAGCCTCAATATGATGTTCGACACAATCAGCTGTATGATGACAAAGCCGATTGTCGAGGGCTGCGACGCTTGGTATAAGGTAGAAAACAGAAAGTTCCTCTGTCCGTCACCCGGATACGACCGTCATTTCGGAATTACCGGCTACTACGGCTTTGAGATGATTCCGATTCCCATGACCGAGAACGGCCCCGATATGGATATGATTGAGGAGCTCGTTGCAAACGACGACAGCATCAAGGGAATTTGGTGTGTACCTAAGTACTCAAACCCCCAGGGAATTACCTACAGCGACGAGACTGTAAGAAGATTTGCAAATCTCAAGCCTGCCGCAAAGGACTTCAGAATTATCTGGGATAACGCATATTGTATTCACGACATCACAGACACGCCCGACTCACTCCTCAATATTTACGACGAGTGCAAAAAGGCTGGTAACGAGGATTTGCCGATTTTGTTCTGCTCAACCTCAAAGATTACCTTCCCGGGCGCAGGCGTAGCGGCAATGGCAGCTTCAAAGAACAATATGAAGGTGTTCAAGGAGCGCTATAATTATCAGATTATCAGCTACGACAAGATGAATATGCTCCGTCATGTTCAGTATTTCGGTGATTACAACGGAATGCTCGAGCATATGAAAAAGCACAAGGCAGTCTTAAAGCCGAAGTTTGACATCGTGCTTAACGCTCTCGCAAGTGAGCTTGAGCCCGTAGGAATAGGCGAGTGGACAAAGCCGAACGGCGGTTATTTTGTAAGCATTGATGTTCTTGAGGGTACCGCAAAGCGCGTGGTACAGCTCTGCAAAGAGGCAGGCGTAGTGCTCACAGGAGCAGGCGCGACATATCCCTACGGCAAGGATCCGAAGGATTCAAATATCCGTCTTGCCCCGACCTTTCCGCCCAATGACGAGCTTGTAACCGCAATGGAAATCTTCTGCATTTGCACAAAGCTCGCCGCATGCGAGAAGCTCCTGCAAAAATAATAATCAAATCTCACTCCTCCGGCAAATCCCGGGGGAGTTTTTTTATTTAAAGCCTCCACCGTCGCGTAAGCTACGTGGGAGGTGTCATTTCGCATTGCGAAATGACGGAGGGGGCAGACAGTAGTAATGAATAATGAATGATGAATAATGAATAATGAATAATTGTAGGGGCGTGCATTGCACGCCCGCAGGACAGGAACAAATCATTTGATTTTTGATGTGTTTTTGTGTGCTGAATTAAACGTCCGTTTATCGCAATAAAATCGAATCGTTCGGTCAATGCGGCACACGTTTCCGCGGGCGTGCAATGCACGCCCCTACATTACATAGTACATAAATGTCCGTACTCTCCAACCGCAAAGATTTTATGTAAATTTTTACGTCTTTTTATTGTGCAAATTTGATAAAGATAAAGTTTTATTTATCAAATTTTTACTTATCCATTGACAATTTAGCGAAAAAATCATATAATAACTCTGTTACGTCTGTAAGTATGCGCTAATGACAGAGTTGTTTTTTGCATACCGTGGACAATTATAGTATGGAGGTTTTAAAGGCATGAAAAGAGTTCCAAAGCCTGTGTTCTTCATTGTTGCTTTGCTGATACTTGCCTTTTCGTTTACTGCGATTTTCGGAGTATCCTATTATACGGGCGACAACAAAAATACAGTATTAAAAGGCATCGGCGACATTCGATGGGGAATTGACATCAGGGGCGGCGTTGAGGCTACATTTAAGCCGGCTGACAATTACGACGCTTCCGATGCGGATCTTGAAGCCGCTAAGTCCATTATTGAACTTAGAATGGTATCTCAGGGCATTACCGATTATGAGCTGTACGCTGACAGAAACAGCGACAGAATTATCGTTCGTTTCCCCTGGAAGTCAGATGAAAAAGATTTTAACGCGGTAGAGGCTATCGAAGAGATTTCGTCAACCGCAAAGCTTACATTCAGACCCGGCAATTCGTACGAGTCAACCGACGTAGGCTCCGACGGAGAATACGTTTACAAAACCCCGACAGGCGAAACTGCCACCGAGCTTATGGACGGCTCAATGGTAGAAAAGGCTGAGGCGGGTTATATCAACGAAAACAACGGCGAGCCCAAGTACATCGTAAGCCTTACTCTTAACGATGAGGGCGCAAAGAAGTTTGCTGAGATTACTCAGGAGTACCTCAACAAGACAGTATCAATCTGGATGGATGATATTATGCTTTCTGCTCCTACCGTTCAGGCTGTTATTTCCGATGGTAAGGCTCAGATTTCGGGTAACTTCACAGCTCAGGAGGCTAACAAGCTTGCCGAGAAAATCAACGCAGGTGCGCTTCCGTTCCAGCTTGAGACCGCTAACTACGGTAACATCAGCCCGACTCTGGGTGAGAACTCACTCACTGCAATGGCGTACGCAGGCATTATCGCGTTTATCGTAATCGCGCTGATTATGCTTATCTTCTACCGTCTGCCCGGCTTTATCGCGATTATCGCGCTTACAGGTCAGATGGGACTTTCAATCGCGGCGGTATCAGGTTACTTCAACGCGATTCCTTCATTCACAATGACATTACCAGGTATCGCAGGTCTTATCCTTTCAATCGGTATGGGCGTTGACTGTAACGTTATTACCGCAGAGCGTATTAAGGAGGAAATGAACTCCGGACGTACAATCGACAGCGCTCTTGAGAGAGGTACAAAGAACTCGTTGACCGCTATTATCGACGGTAATATGACCGTAATTATCGTATCAATCATCTTGATGCTCGTATTCGGTCCGTCAAATATCCTTTCGTTCATCTTCGGTGAGTCAACCACAGGTACAATCTACTCCTTCGGTTTCACACTCCTCGTTGGTGTAATTTCAAACTTCATCATGGGTGTACTGTTCTCAAGACTTATGCTCAGAAGTATTGCGGGCTTCAAAGTCTTCCGCAAAAAATGGTTGTTTGGAGGTGCTAAGGATGGCAAATAAGATTAATGCAAAAGCACAGACTCCTATGACCGAGCAGGAAGTCAGCGAGAAGTTCAACGGCGGCAAAAAGGTTATTGACTTTGTCGGCAAGAAAAAGATTTTCTTCGGAATTTCAATCGGTATTATCGTACTCGGTATTATCTTTAACTTTATCTTCGGCACAAGGCTCGACATTCAGTTCTCGGGCGGTGCAACGCTTACATTCAGCTACACAGGCGAGGTTGACCAGAACTCTCTGTATGATTTTATTCAGGAAAAGACAACCGATAAAATCACAACATCCTTCTCTCAGGATTTGATGGGCAACACCGGCAACAACGTTTCGGTTCAGTTCTCGGGTAACAATTCTATCGAGACCGAAATTCAGAAGAACCTTGAATCCGATCTTCAGGCTAAGTATCCCGATAACAACTTTGTATGCTTGGAGGCAAGCTCGGTTGACGCTTCAATGGGCTTTATGTTCCTGCTCAAGTGTCTCGCGGCTGTTGCGCTGGCAAGTATTTTGATGGTTATTTACGTAACTATCAGATTTAAGAAAATCGGCGGTTTGTCGGCAGGCGTTATGGCTCTTGTAGCCCTGTTCCACGACGTCGCAATGATTTACTTTATGTATGTAATCTTCCAGATGCCGATTGACTCAAACTTCATCGCGGTAGTTCTTATGATTATCGGTTACTCACTGAACGATACAATCGTTATTTACGACCGTGTTCGTGAGCAGAGAAGGCTTATGGGCAGAAGTACCGATATCGGCACTATCTTCAATGTCAGCTGTACAAAGACTATCAAGAGAACGATTATGACCTCGGTAACAACCTTCGCGGCAATTTTGATTGTTTACATTGTTGCTACCGTATTCAACATCGCTTCGGTTAAGGGCTTTGCTCTCCCGATGATGATCGGTGTAATTTCAGGTTGTTATTCTTCAATCTGTATCGCAGGTCCTCTCTGGGTTATGTGGCAGAACCACAAGGAAGCAAAAAAATAATTCCACTTATAAAGGCGTTGCTCAGGCAGCGCCTTTTTTGTGTTTTAAAGGATGTTTTCGGGGAGAAAATACTCGCTGTCTCTGACGGATTCGAGCGACTTTTTCGCCGTCTCGCTGCACGAGTAGTACATATCCGTATTGCCGCTCTGCGCGTAGGACTTCATCTGCGCGAGAGCAATGCTGATTTCGTCAACATAGTCGTGAATAAGAACCGCGTCAATCGTCCTCAGCGTTTCGCTCCAGTTTTTTTCAAGTTGCGAACATTTTTCGGCGGCGTTCTTAAAATCATTTTTGACAACATAGCCGTCAATGCTTTTTATCTCTCCGAGATAGCTGTTAATGCTGTTTGCCACGCAGAGCACCTCGGTAAGCGCTCCGGCGGCGCATAATACGAAGATAATCAGCGAAATAAAAATCCGTTTCATCCTTGCTCCTTTTCTATCAGTTTGTAATTGCCGAGACCGTCAAGCGTCATAATAAAAATATCCGGGATTGATTTATTATTCTCTTTTAGAATATTATCAATCTCGGTTTTATTATGTCCGCAAAGCGTCAGGGCGTTGTCAACCAGCTCGCCGTCGCTGATAACGACCGCCTCAATTCCATTGTCCTCGCCTTTAATGCCGAGCTGTTCAAGGTTAGGTGTTCGCTTTTCGGGCTTTTCAAGCACGCTGACCGTGCCGTTTGTCTCGACAATGCAGTACTGCACGTCCTCGATTGAAAAAATATCCTGCTGCCTGAGCTGCGCGAACAAGTCCTCTGTCGTAAGGCGCAGGCGCTTCATCTCCGACTGCAAAAGCTTGCCGTCCTTGATTATTACAACAGCGCTGCCGCAAATCAGCTTGCGGAATTTCCGGCTTTTCATCATCACAACGCTCGTCGCAATTTCGAGCGAAACCAAAATCAGCACAGGGATAATACCGCTCAAAAGCGGCTGCGAGGTGTTCTGCATTGGCAGCGAGGCGATGTCCGAAATTACCATCGTCACCACGAGCTCGCTCGGCTGCATATCGCTTATCTGCCGTTTGCCCATCAGGCGGATTGCGAGCATTATGAAAAAGTATAGAATAAGAGTTCTGAAAATTGAAATCAGCATTTAATCACCTGTTTTATTTTTCTCAACAAGTTAATTTATATTCCGATAAAGAATAAAAAATCTTATTCCGCAAATCATATGCGTATAAACAGTCAATGGAGAAATGTATGTATAATTCTTTATCAGAAATATTATCGGAGCTGAAAGCGGATTTTTCAGACTCCGCAGACCTCACAATACGCAACTTAACACTAAAATCCGAGCGGCAAATAAAGGCGGCAATCGTCACAATAGAAGGACTTTGCGACAAGGAGCAGCTCTCCCAGTCGGTGATTAATCCGCTATTGCCGTACAACTTCAAGTCAATGAAGGGAGCAGAAGCGGCGGATATAATCCTGAACTCCGTTATGGCGTCGTCCGACGTTGTCGTAATCTACACAAAGGCGGAGATTATCAGCTTTATCACCTCGGGGTTTGCCGTTATCATTGTCGACGGAGCACAGCAGATGTTCGCCGTCGGCGTTCAGGGATACTCGTTCCGCGGAGTTAACGAGCCTGAAAGCGAGGTTGTGCAGAGGGGCTCACGCGAGGGCTTTTCCGAACCGCTGAGGGTTAATATGTCGCTTATCCGCAGGCGAATGAAAAATCCCGATTTAGTCTTTGAGCAAATGACCGTCGGCAGCGAGTCGCAAACCCAGCTTATGTTGTGCTATATTAAAAGCAGGGTATCGGCAAAGCTGCTCGGCAAGCTTAAAAAACGCCTTAATAAATGCAATCTCGACTCCGTTTTGGCTTCGGGCTATTTGTCAGAATATTTAGAGGACGAAAAATCGAGCAGGCTGTTTTCGGGCGTGGGAATTTCCGAACGTCCCGACACGGTCTGCGGAAAGCTGACCGAGGGAAGAATAGCTGTAATTGTGGACGGCACGCCTGCCGTGTTGATTGTGCCGAGATTGTTCGTCGAGGAATTTCAGGGCGTTGACGATTACTCAAACCGCACCTACTACGCGGCTTTTATCCGCCTGACAAAGTACCTTTCGTTTTTTGCGGCGCTGTTTTTGCCGGGCTTGTATGTCGCGCTCGCGCAGTTTCACCCCGAATATTTCCCGACAGGAATTTTGATTAAAACCTCGGAATCGCTGGCGCAAACGCCTTTGCCTGTCACGCTCGAAACGCTCGCAATTACCTTTATTTATGAGATTATGAAGGAGGCAGGGCTGAGAATCCCGAAATCCCTCGGTCACGCCGTCGGCATTGTCGGCGCTCTCGTAATCGGAGAAAGCGCGGTTAACGCAGGTATAATCAGCTCGTCAACGCTGATGGTCGTCGCGACTGCGGCGATTTGCAGCTATGTCACCTCGCCGCTTTATCCGCCTGTCACAATGCTCAGGTTCATTTTTATAATAATCGGCGGACTTTGCGGACTGTGGGGAATTGTCATCGCCACTGCCGTGATGATAATCAGTATGTGCTCAAAAACCTCTCTCGGCGTGCCGTATATGTCATCGCTCGCGCCGTTTTCGCTCAGGACAATGCGCGATGTTTTTGTCCGCGCGGACTGGAAAAGTCTGTCGAAGCACATCATCAAGGTTCAGCGGTTTAAGGAAACGGAGGTGTAGTTTTGAGCAAGGTAAGATTTTCCTCAAAGCGTTTATTGCTCACTTTAATGCTCTGTGCCTGCTCTGTAATTCTTTTACAGAATTATGATATCTCGCAAAACTCCTCGTTTGTCTTTAATCTGCTCTGTATGCTGTGCGGCTTGGCGATTTGCTTTGCGCTTTTTATTCCGTCGGTAGTCATAAAAAAACGCACCAACCTCGACTTTCTGACCGTCGCGCACACCGTAACGCCGAAGCTCAAAATCCCGATTGCGGTAATTTACTCGCTCTATTTTGTATGGGCGGCGGAGTTTTTCCTTCTGCCGTACACCGATATGTTCAGCAAAAAATACTATTCGGACGTAACGCCGTGCCTGATTGCGCTTATACTGCTCTCCGCCTGCGTTTACGCAGCGCTAAAGGGCGTTAACGTAATTACGCGGTTCGGAATTTTCCTCTTTGTTTTCGCACTGCTCACCAATCTTTTGATGTTCGGCGGAAGTACCGGCACTCTTGATTTTGAGCTGTACGGCTTTGAATTAAGCGGAGACTTGAATGATTTTATCCAAAACACTGTTTATTTTATTATCCCTGCTTTTATTGTCACGCTATTTGCCTGCCTGTCGGGAAAGACGAAAAATTTCAGGCTCAGACAGCCCTTATTCGCCTTGCTTGTGACCGGCGTAAAGTACGGACTGATTATGTTCTTTATATGGTTTTCGCTCGGTGATTACGCCTCAAAGCAGGAGTACCAAACCTTCATCCTTGCGCGTGCGGCGAGAATCGGATTTTTCGGCGGTATCGAGAGTCTTTACCTCGCTCTCGCCACAATGTCTGTGTTTATGATAATTTCGCTGGTGCTCTGCGCCGTTACAAAAAGCGCAGGGAAGGAATCGGACATTAAGTACGTCGTGATTTTCGCGGTAATAATCTTCGCCGCGCATATGTGCGGAAGTTATCTTAATTCTGTAAAAGAAATATTTACGAACAATTATATCTTCGCGGTTTTCACCGTAATAACCGCCGCGGTTATACCGTCGATGTATATTTTTGCAGGGAGGAAGTCAAATGCGCGCAAGGCTTTGCATAGTATTAATATGTCTTAGTGCGGTTCTTTTTTCCGGCTGTCAAAGCTCGAGGAAGATTGAAACCGCACAGATAATCGAAAACGTCACAATTTCAGAAAAAGACGGTCAAACGCTCTACACCTTTTATATCCTTTCAAGCGCCGATACGCCGCTAAAAACGGAAATCCCTGCCGATTCCTTTGAGCAGGCGTGCGAGCTTGCCCAAAATCAGTATATCCCGAACATCACGCTGTCAAAGCTCGAGCTTTTGATGATAGAGGAGAGCTTGATTGACAGGGTTCTCAAAACCGATATTGAATATATATCCACTCAGCCGTCGTTTTCACCGTCGGCGTTCGTGACGCTCTGCGACCGAAAAACACTTGAAAAATTTGCGGAAAGCACTCGTGAGCAGGATATAATTGAGGAACAGTTAATTCTGTTAAAGAAAAATAACCCTGCCGTAAACATCAATTATCTAAGCGTTTTCAATCATTTTGAAACGAAAAAAACAAGCGAGTTCCTTGTCGGAACAGTAAGCTTTGACGGTGAGCTGAAAATTGGCGAAAAGAAAGTTATAAAAAATGAAAAATAATTCATTAAAGGCTTTATTTTAAGCCGAATTTGTAGTATAATATAAGCTACCTATAGTATGTAAATATATATTTTGTAAAGGCGGTGGCTTTATGTCTGAATTTTCAGTACCGTTATCGGAAATTGTCGATAGACTTGGTCTTGAAAAGGTTTATGTTTCGGAAAACTACGAGGATACTAAAATCTCTACCGTAGAGATTAACCGTCCCGGCCTTGAGCTGACAGGTTACTTTGAGTTTTTTGACAACAAGCGTATTCAGGTGCTCGGTAATACGGAGTTTGCCTACCTCGGACGTTTCGGCTCCGAGGCGCAGAGAATGGTAATCGAGTCCATCTTCAGCTTCGGACCTCCTGCGGTTATTATCTGCCGCGAGATTGAGCCTTCCAATGTGATTTTGGAGAGTGCAAAGCTCCACAAGGTTTCTATCTTTGCCACGGATGAAAGCACATCGGACTTGACTGCACGCCTTGTACAGTATCTTAACCGCGAGCTCGCTCCGAGAATCACACGCCACGGCGTTTTGGTTGAGGTATACGGCGAAGGTTGTCTTTTGACAGGCGACAGCGGCGTCGGTAAGAGCGAGACCGCAATCGAGCTGATCAAGCGCGGACACCGCCTTGTTGCGGACGACGCGGTTGAAATTCTCAGAACAAACGTCAGCACGCTTATCGGCCGTTCGCCGCAGAACATCCGCCATTTTATCGAGCTCAGGGGTATCGGAATTATCAACGCCCGTCAGCTTTTCGGTATGGGCGCGGTCAAGATGAGCGAAAAGATTGACATGGTAGTTAACCTTGAGCTGTGGGACAACTCAAAGGTTTACGACAGAATGGGACTTGAAAACCAGTATATGGATATTTTGGGCGTAGAGGTTCCTGCGCTTACAATCCCCGTTAAGCCCGGACGTAACTTGGCGGTTATCATCGAGGTTGCCGCCATGAACAACCGTCAAAAGAAGATGGGCTACAATGCCGCGAAGGATCTGCTTGTAAGTCTCGGTATGGATTTAGCCGCCATGCCCGAGGCTCAGGAAAAAACCATCGTAGGCAAGTGGGAGTAATTTAGGAGAGATTATGGACAGAACAGAAATTATATACAGCCTTGCTCAGGTGCTCAACTGCGATGTGCGCAGAGACGAGCCGATGAGCAGGCATACATCATTCAAAATCGGCGGCACTGCCGATGTATACATAAAGGTTGACGATTTAACAACGCTTGCAAATATCGTCAAGGAGTGCGTGGATTCCGACGTGGATTATCTTATCCTCGGCAACGGCAGTAACGTGCTCGTCAGCGACGACGGCTACCGAGGCGTGGTAATCAGGCTCGACGGAGAATTCCGCAAGATTTCCCTGATTGACGAAACAACAATTTACTGCGGAGCAGGCGCTTCGCTTGCTTCTCTGTGCAAGTTCGCGCTCAACAGCGGACTGAGCGGACTTGAATTTGCCTGGGGAATTCCCGGTACGGTAGGCGGAGCGGTGTTTATGAACGCCGGCGCTTACGACGGCGAGATGAAAAATGTCGTTCATTCCGTATCGCACCTCACGTCCGACGGCGGAATCGGCAGGTGCGAAAAGGACGATTTACAAATGGGCTACCGCACCAGCGTTTACCGCTCGAACAAGTGCATTATCACTGGCGTAACGCTTAAGCTTAAAAAGGCTGACCCCGAGGATGTTCGCGCCAAGATGGATGACTTTATGAACCGCCGCAGCTCAAAACAACCGCTTGAATTTCCGAGCGCAGGCAGCGTATTCAAACGTCCCGAGGGAGCGTATGCAGGCGCGTTGATTGAGCAGTGCGGCCTTAAGGGCAAGTGCCACGGCGGAGCTCAGGTCAGCGAAAAGCACGCAGGCTTTATCATCAACAAATCAAACGCAACCGCAAACGACGTAAAATCGCTTATACGCGAGGTTCAGACAAAGGTTTATGACGAAACCGGCTACGACCTCGAATGTGAGCTTATAATTCTATAAAAAAAATTACGACATTTCTTTAAGGAGAATATATGGAATTTATAATTATCTCAGGTCTTTCGGGCGCAGGCAAAACCTCGGCGCTTCACGTGCTCGAGGATATCGGTTATTACTGCGTGGATAATATTCCGGCTTCTCTGCTCTCAACGCTATACACGCTCTGTCTTAATTCGACCAACGAGACGATGAAGCGCGCGGCGGTTGTTGTGGATGTTCGCGGAAACGACAACTACGAGCAGATGAACAACCAGATTGAGGATTTCAAAAAGTCGCACAGCGACGTAAAAATCCTCTTTATCGACGCGCGCTCGGACGTTGTAATTATGAGATATAAGGAGACGCGCCGCAAGCATCCGCTTTCAGACCGTCTCCGCGACGGCACTGTTACCGAGGCTGTAGAGTTTGAAAAAGCTCTGCTCACTCCCATAAAACGCGCCGCAGACTACCACATCAACACCACTCATATGTCTAAAAAACAGATGCGAGAGCGCGTAATCAGCCTGTTTATGGAGGACGTCACCAAGAGCCTGACATTAACCTTTATGTCGTTTGGCTTTAAGTTCGGAATTCCTCTTGAAGCGGACGTCGTGTTTGATGTGCGCTGTCTGCCGAACCCGTTTTATATTCCCGAGCTCAAAATGCTCACGGGACTTGACAGCTCCGTTCGCAATTACGTGCTTTGCAGTAACGACACCCAGCAGTTCTTAAAGCGCACTCTCGATTTGCTCGATTTCTCTGTACCGCTTTACTATAAAGAGGGCAAAAGCGAGCTTGTTGTCGGTGTGGGCTGTACGGGCGGCAAGCACCGCAGCGTTACCGTCGCAAGAGCGCTTCAGGAGCATTTCCAGAGCCTCGGCTACAAAAGCGTGGTTGCGCACAGAGATATCGAAAAACCGACGACAGACTGATAGGAGTACAAAGTGTCTTTTTCTTCCGACATAAAAAAAGAGCTGTGCACGGCGGAAGCGTATGAACGCGATTTGCTTAAGGCTGAGCTTTACGGAATGTTGATTTTCGGCAAGACCTTCCGCGAGGACGAGATTGTCTTTACCACCGAGAGCGTCGACGCCGTCAGAAGAATAACAATGCTTCTGCAAAACCTCTATATGCCGATTATCGAAAAACAGGCGGCTCTCCGCGCAAAATCAGGGCAGAGCCATCTTTTCAAAATCTCGGTGATAGACGGGGGAGAGTGCAAGAGGATTTTTGACGACTTCGGTCATTCTTCCAATCAGGTGACGTTAAGGGTAAACCGCGCGAATATCTACAGCGAGGAGCTTGCCCGGGCATTCTTAAGGGGAGTGTTCCTCAGCTGCGGCTCGGCTTCCGACCCGATGAAAAGCTATCACGCGGAATTTTGCGTTTCATACAAAAACTTAGCGGCGGATTTGTGCAAAATACTCGGTGAAGTTACCGAGTGCAGTTTTTCGCCAAAGACCGTTCTGCGCAGCGGAAATTATATCGTTTATTTTAAGGGCAGCGAGCAAATCTGCGACCTGCTGACATACATAGGCGCTCCCATAAGCGCCATGGAAATTATGGGCACAAAGGCGGTTAAGCAGGTGCGCAACAACATCAACCGCCGCATTAACGGCGAGATGGCGAATATCGGCAAGGTCGCCTTGGCTTCGGCAAGGCAGATTGAGGCGATTAAGCTTATCAAACAAAAGCAGGGGCTTGACACCCTGCCAAGCGATTTACGTGAGATTGCGTATCTTCGCCTTGAAAATCCCGAGATGTCGCTCAGAGACCTCGGCCAAAACCTAAATCCGCCGATAAGCAGGAGCGGAGCAAATCACAGAATTCAGCGCCTGCTTGAGTATGCTGGTATGGAGGACAGTAAAAATGGATAAAAAGAACCTAACCGTTGAACAGGCAAACGAGCTCATCGAGCAGTATGTTTCAAAGCTCGAAAGCGAGGCGCTTCCGCTGAAGGAATCAATGGAATTATATACAAAAATCTGCGAGCTGATTGAATTTTCGATGACCGAGCTTAACGGCTATCAGGGCAAAATCACCGAGGTTAACGAGCGGCTCGCACAGCTCGGAGCAGAAAACTGGAAGGACGCTGCCGAGCTTGAAGGAGCGGATTTTTATGAAGAATAATTATATTGAATTAACCGAAAAGGCGCTGTTTGATTTTCTGCCGTACTTAAACTGCAGAGAGTCAAAGCTGATTGAGTCGATGAAGTACAGCCTTGAAGCAGGCGGAAAGCGCGTCCGTCCGAGGCTTGTTTTTGAGTTTAACGCGCTGTGCGGCGGCAATCCCGAGGCGGCTGTTCCGGGCGCCTGCGCGGTTGAGATGATTCACACCTACTCGCTTATTCACGACGATTTGCCCTGTATGGACGACGACGACCTTCGCCGCGGCAAGCCTTCAAACCACAAGGTTTTCGGTGAGGATATCGCGCTTTTGGCAGGCGACGCGCTGCAGACGACCGCTTTTGAAATCCTTTCATCCGACAAGGCGGCTGAGCTGATGGGCGACAAAGCGTGCCGCAAATCCGCAAACGCGCTTGCGCGTTACGCAGGCTCTACGGGTATGGTCGGCGGACAGGTGATTGACCTTATGAGCGAGAATACCAACGCCCCTATTGAGGTTTTGCAGGAGATGGATTACAAAAAAACCGCCTGTTTAATCAAGGCGGCTTGCGAGCTCGGCTGTATCAGCGCAGGGGCAAGCGAGGCTCAGCTTAAGGCGGCTTCCGATTACGCCGAGAAAATCGGAATAGCGTTCCAAATTCAGGACGATATTCTCGACCAAACATCCTCTGACGAGGAGCTCGGAAAGCCCGTTGGCAGCGACGATGAAAACAGCAAGTCAACCTATGTTTCGCTGTTGGGAATTGACAAATGCCGTCAGCTCGTGGACGAGCTTACACAGGGCGCGATCGACGCCCTCGACGCTTTTGAAAACAACTCCGATTCGCTCAGGGAATTCGCCCTCGAGCTCGCAAAGAGAAAGAATTAAACTTCTTTTTAAGAAATAAGGATAACATAATGGGTGAGTATAAGCTACTTTCTACAATTAAATCACCTGAGGACGTTAAAAAGATAAAGAGCGAGGACGTGCCCTCGCTTTGCACCGAAATCCGCGAAAAGCTCGTTGAGGTCGTCTCGGTAAACGGCGGCCATCTTTCGCCAAACCTCGGTGTTGTCGAGCTGACCGTCGCAATGCACCGCAGCTTTAACTTCCCGAAGGACAGCCTTGTCTGGGACGTCGGCCATCAGAGCTACACTCATAAGCTCCTGACAGGCAGATTTTCGAAGTTTGACACGCTCAGGCAGAAGGACGGAATTTCAGGCTTTCCGAAAAGAGCCGAGAGCATTTACGACGACTTCAACACCGGCCACAGCAGCACCTCAATCTCCGCGGCGTTCGGTATTGCCAATGCAAAGCTGCTCAGCGGCGACCAAAGCCACACCATCGCGGTAATCGGAGACGGCTCGTTTACGGGCGGCTTGGCTTTTGAGGCGATGAACAACGCCGGACGGTTTAACAAGAACTTCATCGTGGTTCTCAACGACAACAAAATGTCGATTTCTAAAAACGTCGGCGCAATCCCCAGATACCTCACGACCGTGCGTATTCAGCCGTGGTATATCCGTGTTAAGCGAGGAACGGAGAAAATCCTCACCAAAATTCCGGTTATCGGCTGGGGAATAAAGGGCGTGCTCAGGCGCAGTAAATCAAAAATTAAAAACCTTGTTTATAAAAATACTCTGTTCGACTGCTTCGGCTTTACATATCTCGGCCCGATTGACGGCCACAACGTAGAGGAGCTTGAAAACGCCTTTACCGCTGCCAAAAAGTCAAGAACTCCTGTGCTCGTTCACGTGGTTACAAAAAAGGGCAAGGGCTATCAGCCTGCCGAGGATAACCCCGGCGAATTCCACGGAATTGGTCAGTTTGACATTGACTCGGGCGAGCCGATTTCGAGCCACAAGGGCTTTTCCGCCGAATTCGGTAAGACTATGTGCGAGTTCGCACATAACGATGAGAAGCTGTGCGTAATCACGGCGGCGATGACAAGCGGCACAGGTCTTAACGAATTCTCCAAGCAGTACAAGAACAGATTTTTTGACGTCGGAATTGCCGAGGAGCACGCCGTTACCTTCGGCTGCGGACTCGCTTCAAAGGGAATGAGGCCTGTTTTTGCGGTGTACTCTACGTTTTTGCAGCGAGCCTACGACCAGCTTATTCATGACGCGGCATTGGGAGATTTGCACCTTGTTCTCGCGGTAGACCGCGCAGGAATTGTCGGCGCCGACGGCGAAACCCACCAGGGTGTGTTCGACGTCTCAATGCTTAATTCAATCCCGAATACCACGGTTTTCTCTCCGACATACTTTGACGGACTAAGGATGTCGATGTATGAAGCTCTGTATAATCAGGAAGGTCTCGCGGTTGTGCGCTATCCGCGCGGAGGCGAGCTGTATAAGCCCGAGGGATTTGGAGAGGAAAGCACCGATTATAATATTTACGGCGACACAAACGCCGACTACCTCATTGTCACCTACGGCAGAATGTTCTCATACGCTGCAAAGGCGCGCGGGCTGTTGAAGGAGCAGGGAGTTAACGTCTGCCTGCTAAAACTCTGCAAAATCAAACCGATTAACCCCGAAACCGTTGAGTACGCAAAGGGCTTTAAGAGCGTTTGGTTCTTTGAGGAGGGCATCAAAAACGGCGGAATTGCGCGCACCTTCTCCGACAAGCTAACCCACGTCGGCTTTACGGGCAATTATCACCTAAAGGCGATTCACGACAAGTTTGTAAAGCAGATGTCGGTTAACGAGGCGCTTAAAATGCTTAAGCTCGACAGCGAGGGTATGACAGAGGTAGTAATTAAGGACTTGGCTAATGAAAAAAAGACTTGATGTTTTGGTATATGAAAAGGGCTTTGCCGAAAGCAGAGAAAAGGCAAAAGCCGTTATAATGGCAGGTCAGGTGTATGTCGATAATCAAAAGGCGGACAAGTGCGGTACTTCGTATGATGAAAATGTAAGTATCGAGGTTCGCGGCTCGACGCTTAAATACGTCAGCCGCGGCGGCTTGAAGCTCGAAAAGGCAATTGACAATTTCGACCTCGACCTGAAGGATAAAACTACGATGGATATCGGCGCTTCAACAGGCGGCTTTACCGACTGTATGCTCCAAAACGGCGCAAAAAAGGTCTACTCAATTGACGTAGGCTACGGTCAGCTCGCGTGGAAGCTTCGAACCGACGACCGCGTTGTCAACCTCGAACGCACCAATATGCGCAAGGTTACACGCGAGCAGGTTCCCGATGATATCGACTTTTTCTCGGTAGACGTTTCGTTTATCTCGCTCAGGCTGATTTTGCCTGTAGCTCGTCAGCTTATGGCGGAAAACGCCGAGGCGGTCTGCCTGATTAAACCCCAGTTTGAGGCAGGCAGGGAAAAGGTCGGCAAAAAAGGCGTTGTGCGCGATCCTGCCGTACACGCCGAGGTGGTTCAGGGCATTTACGACTTTGTTCTGCAAAACGGCTTTGATGTGCTCAACCTCGACTTTTCACCGATAAAAGGCCCCGAGGGCAACATTGAGTACCTTATCCACCTCAGAAAATCCGACGATCCCAAATCTTATACAACCGTTACTCCCGAGGAGCTTGTTAAGCGCTCTCACGAACAACTCGACAAATAGGTATTTGCTATGAAAATCGCGATTATTGTTAACCTCTCAAAACCGAAGGCAGTCGCCTGCGCCGATTCTATCTGCAATTTGCTGTACGATAACGGCGCGCGGCTCTGCGCGCTTAAGGACTGCGCGGATTATCTTGAATTTGAGCAGATTGAGTTCTTTGATAATATCGACGCTCTTTTCGGTTGCTGCGATATCGCCGTAACCGTCGGCGGAGACGGAACAATAATCCACGCCGCCAAGTACGCCGCGGCAGCGGATAAGCCGCTAATCGGCGTAAACGTAGGCAGGCTCGGCTTTGCCGCCGATTTGGAGGTTGAGGATATCGGGGCGTTAAAACGGCTTTTGAGCGGAGATTACGTCACCGAAAACCGAATTTTACTCGATATCGAGGTTCAGAGCAAGGGACCGTCAAAGCACTACCTCGCGGTTAATGACGCGGTAGTTGCTCACGGTCAGCTCTCAAAAATTGTCGATTTATCGCTCTGCCTAAACGGCGAGGAAATCTCAAAATATCGCGCCGACGGCATACTTTTCTCAACGCCGACAGGCTCAACCGCGTACTCGCTTTCGGCAGGCGGTCCGATAATCTCTCCGCAGATGGACTGCATTTTGATGACGCCGGTATGTCCGCACTCGCTGTTTTCGCGCTCAGTGCTCTTTGACGGCGAGTCAACGCTCTCTGTTTCCGCAAAAATCCCTGAGGGCTGCAGCTGCCTTTTGACCGTTGACGGCGAGGTTAACATCAACATTGCCGAGGGTGACAGGGTAATCGTCAGAAAATCCGTGCAGAGCTTAAAATTAATCTCGATTAACAAGCTCAATTTTTACCGCAAGCTCAACCAAAAGCTCAGAGAAAGGGAAATATAATGAAAAGCAGCAGACATTCAAAAATTCTCGAAATTATAAACGAGTACCCAATTGAAACCCAGGACGAGCTTTTGTCGCGCCTTAAAACCGAGGGCTACAAGGTAACTCAGGCTACAATCTCGCGCGATATCAAGGATTTAAGGCTTGTAAAAACCCTCGGAAGCGACGGAAAATACCGCTACACCGAGGCTCAGGCGAGTTCATCCGAAATCCGCTCAAACTTCGACCAGCTCTTTTTGTCGTCAGTAGTTTCAATGGATTTGGCGCAGAACATTGTGGTAATAAAAACCCTAAGCGGTATGGCTAACGCCGTTTGCGCGGCGCTCGATTCCACAGGAAACAGCGCGATTGTCGGCACAATAGCCGGCGACGACACGATTTTTGTAGCCTGCCGCACGGATGACCACGCGCGTTCGCTTGTATCAACGCTAAAGCAGCTCAGATTAAGTAAGGACAGATAAAATGATTTCAACCTTATACATTGAGAATATTGCAGTAATTGAAAAATGCTCAATCGACTTTAACACCGGGCTTAACGTCCTAACGGGCGAGACCGGCGCCGGTAAAAGTATAATAATAGACGCGATTAACGCGATTATGGGGCAGCGCACCTCAAAGGATATTATCCGCACAGGCGCGTCATCGGCGTTTGTCAGCGCGTCGTTTGATGATATAAATGACGTTATAAAGCAAAAGCTCCAAGACTTAGGCTTTGACGACGAGGACGGAACGCTGATTTTACAGCGTACCCTGAGCGCCTCGGGCAAAAACACCTGCAAAATCAACGGCAAGCCCGCAACGCTTTCAATGCTCCGCGAGCTTTCCGTCAACCTGATTAACATTCACGGTCAGCACGAGAGCTACGAGCTTTTTTCGCCCGAAACTCACATTGATTACATAGACAGCTACGGCGGCTGCGCGCCGCTTTTAGAGGATTATAAAGAAAAATTCTCGCAATATAAAATTCTTCAAAAGAAATTAGATGAAGCAAATTCCGACGAAAGCGAACGCCTGCGCGAGATTGATTTGCTCTCCTTCCAGACAACCGAGCTTTACGACGCTGATATTCAGCAAGGCGAGGAGGAACAGCTTGATTCCGAGCGCGGCGCGCTTATGAATTTTGAAAAGATTTTCTCTCTGCTTAACAAGGCAAAATCCGCGCTCTCGGGCGAGGAATCGGGCGGACTTGAAGCCGTCGATATCGCTTCATCCGCGCTGAGAACCGCCTCAAACTTCAATCCCGATTACGAGGAAATCAGCGCGAATCTCACCGATATTTACTACAATTTGCAGGACGTTTCCGAGTCGGTATCCGATATTATTGACAGTCTTGAGAGCGACCCTGCGCGGCTTGAGGAAATTGAGGAGCGCCTTGATTTAATCAACCGCCTTTGCAGAAAGTACAACTGCACAAGCGACGAGCTGCCGGGTCTCGCGGACGAAATGCAGGCAAGGCTTGACGAGCTTGTAAATTACGATAAAAACCGCGACGAGCTGATTGCCGCCTGCGCAAACGCCAAAAGCCTTGCGCTTGAAGCGGCTGAAAAGCTCAGCAAAACAAGAAAATCCGCCGCGGCAGACTTTGCGGAAAAGGTCAGGGACGAAATGCGTTTTCTGAATATGCCGAACGTCGAGCTTGTTCCGGTGTTTGAAACGGTCGATTTATCCCCGAAGGGCATCGACAAGGCAGAGCTTTTGATTTCGGCAAATCCCGGCGAAAAACCACGACCGGTAGCGAAAATCGCCTCGGGCGGCGAGCTGTCGCGAATGATGCTCGCGATTAAGACCGTCCTCGCTTCAACCGACACCGTTGACACCCTGATTTTTGACGAGGTTGACACGGGAATTTCAGGCTCAGCGGCAGAAAAGGTCGGCTTAAAGCTTAAGGAAGTTTCAAACTCACGTCAGGTGCTCTGCGTAACCCACCAGGCGCAGATTGCGGCTCTGGCGGATTCGCACTACCTCATAGAAAAGCAGTTTGAAAACGACAGAACCTTCACCGAGGTTTCACTCCTCGACCACGAAGGCAGAGTAAACGAACTCGCGCGAATTATCGGCGGAGTTAACATCACTCAGGCGGCACTGAGCCACGCTGAGGAAATGATAAATAATAAATAAAACTACAGAAAGGACGCGACATAATGAAGCTTTGGAACATTGCCGGGCTGAACCGCGCCGAAGCAGGCGCAATACAAAGTGAATACGGATTGCCGGCAATTATCGCTATGTTGCTCCAAACCAGGAATATAAAAACCGCGGAGGAAATTGACGATTTTCTTAATAACGAAAGCTTCATATCCTCTCCGTTTGAGATTAAGGATATGGACAAGGCGGCTAAGCGCGTTCAGCAGGCGATAGACAGCGGCGAGCTAATCTGCGTTTACGGCGACTACGACGCCGACGGCGTAACCTCGACCGCTTTGCTATATTCATACCTCGAAACCGTCGGCGCAAACGTGATTTATTACATACCCTCGCGCGAGACCGAGGGCTACGGAATGAACACCGGCGCGGTTGATACGCTTGCCGAAAAGGGCGTTAACCTGATTGTCACGGTTGATAACGGAATTGCCGCGGCTAAGGAGATTGACCACGCAAGAACGCTTGGTATCGACACCGTAGTAACCGACCACCATATGCCTCTCGACAAGCTGCCGAACGCCTGCGCGGTTGTAGACTTGCACCGCACTGACTGCCCGAGCAAATTTAAGCAGCTTTCGGGCGTAGGCGTGGCGTTCAAGCTCATAATGGCTCTTGAGGGCGAGTTTTGCGATACCGATATGCTACTTGATAATTACGCCGACCTGCTCGCGCTCGGTACAATCGGAGATATCGTCGAGCTCAGGGGAGAGAACCGCGTTTTTGTAAAGCGCGGACTTCAAAGTATGATAAACTCCGACCGTCCGGGAATTGCCGCGTTGATTGAAAACTCAGGCTTAAGCGGCAAACCGTTAACCGCCGGCAAGGTGTCGTTTACGTTAGTTCCGAGGATCAACGCCGTCGGCAGGCTGGGGCTTTCGGGCAAATCTGTTGAGCTTTTGCTCACCGAGGACTATGACGAGGCACGGCAGATTGCCGCCGCGATGGGCGAGGACAACAGTGAAAGACGGCAAATAGAAACAGAAATTCTGCAAAAAATAGATTTGAAAATTCAGCAAAATCCTTCGCTGATTTTTGACCGTGTAATTGTAATTGACGGCGAAAATTGGCATCAGGGCGTAATCGGAATTGTCGCCTCGCGCGTTAAGGAAACCTACGGCAAGCCCGCGATTATCATTTCGCGTGACGGCGAAAACGCCAAGGCTTCGGGCAGAAGCGTAGAGGGCTTTGCGCTTTGCGACGCGGTAGCCGCGTGCTCGGATTTGCTTACCCACTACGGCGGACACCCTATGGCGGTCGGTCTGTCGCTTAAGTCGGATAATATAGAATTATTCCATAAAAGAATTAACGAGTACGCGAATTCGGTCGATTCAATGCCGTTTGACGCGCTGAAAATCGACTGCAAGCTAAATCCTGCCGGTATTTCTCTTGATATCGCAGAGGATTTAATCCATATGCAGCCCTTCGGAGCAGGTAATCCAACTCCCATTTTCGGGCTGTACAATATGAAAATCAACAGCATAATTCCTTTATCGAATAATAAGCACCTTAAATTAATCGTTTCAAGGGGCAGCTCAACGCTAAGCGCAATGCTTTTCTTCACTACAACCGACGAATTCCCTTATCAAAAGGGCGACGCGGTTGACTTGGCGGTTACCCTTGACATTAACGAATACAACGGCAACAAAAGCGTATCTATAATAATAAAGGACATTAAGGCCGCTGCAGATAACACAGAGGAAATGCTGAAAAGTCAGCGGATTTTTGAGGACTTCTGCCGTTCAAATACGCTTGACCGCGAGCAGCTCAAAAGCATTTTGCCGTCAAGGGATGACTTTGCGGTGTTATACCGCTTTTTAAGGGCAAACGGCGGCTACGGCTTTGGTTTTGACACCCTTGTTTACAAGCTCGGCAACAGGCTCTCGCTTGGCAAAATCCGCGTCGCGTTAGAGGCGATGAACGAGCTCGGGCTTATCACGATAAGCGAGGGTATGAACATCAGCAAAATTACGGTAAATCAGGTCAGCGCAAAGGTGAACCTTGAATCAGCGGCAATTATCAAAAGACTTACAGAGGTGACACGATGAGCAAATATTCAAACGTCGCGCATTATCAGGATTTTTCCGAGCTGGAGAAGATTATCTCGAGCTCGAACAACGAATATGATACTGAAAAAATCCGCTCGGCTTACGAATTTGCGGAAAAATCTCACGGAGACCAACGCAGAGTGTCGGGAATTCCGTACATTCTTCACCCGACCTCGGTTGCGTGTATTGTAGCTGAGCTTGGAATGGACGAGGACTCAATCTGCGCCGCTCTGCTTCACGACGTAGTGGAGGACACCGATGTATCACTGCCCGAAATTACAAGAATGTTTGGCGCCGACGTTGCAAAGCTGTGCGACGGCGTAACAAAAATTTCAAAAATCCCGTACTCCACCAAGGAGGAACAGCAGGCTGAAAACATCCGCAAAATGCTGATTGCTATGGCGGACGACATCCGCGTAATCATCATCAAGCTTGCCGACAGGCTCCACAATATGCGCACAATGGACGTTATGCCCGAGCAAAAGCGCAGGGATAAATCCGTAGAAAATATGCAGGTTTTCGCGCCGATTGCTCACCGTCTCGGTATCAAAACCATCAAGGAAGAGCTCGAGGATCGCTCTTTGCAATATCTTGACCCAATCGGCTACGAGGAAATTGAGCAGGCAATTTTGCTCAAGGAAGGCGAGCGCGAGAGGTTTATTGAGGACATAAAATCCCAAATTCTCGACCGCACAAAGGACACTATCAAAAACGTCTACATCAGCGGCAGGGTAAAGAGCATCAACAGCATTTACCGCAAGACCTTTATGCGAAACCAGAATATCGACCAGATTTTTGACGTGTTCGCGGTCAGGGTAATTGTTGACACCGTGCCCGACTGCTACAATGTTCTCGGCGTTGTGCACGACGTATTCAAGCCAATCCCGAACCGCTTTAAGGACTATATTTCAATGCCCAAGCCGAATATGTACCAGAGCCTTCACACCACCGTGCTCGACAAAAACGCAATTCCGTTTGAGGTACAAATCCGCACATGGGATATGCACTACACCGCCGAATACGGAATCGCGGCTCACTGGAAGTACAAGCTCGGAATGGGCTCAAACAGCAAGGCGGGCAAGAGCGTCAGCGAGAATATCGAAAAGCTTAAGAGTATGATTTTGGATCAGCTCGAGGAGGAGGACGCTACCGATATTGCGCGCAATATCCGCAACGACTTTGCTGAAAACGACGTTTATGTTTTCACCCCGAAGGGCGACGTTATGAGCCTTCCGAGGGGCTCGACGCCGATTGACCTCGCGTATCTAATCCATACCCAGGTCGGCCACCGTATGGTAGGCGCAAAAATCAATAACAAAATCGTTCCGATTGACTATATTCTCAAAACAGGCGATATCTGCGAGATTATCACCCACAAAGAGGAACACCCCAACCGCGCTTGGATTGATATCTGCAAGACCGCTTCGGCAAAGTCGAAAATCCGCCAGTGGTTCAAGCATGAAAAGCGCGATGAAAATATCGTCGAGGGCAAGGCGATGATTGAACATGAGTTCAAACGCCAGGGAATGAACCTCACCGAGGACGAATACCCCGAATTCTTCAAGAGCATTTCTATCAAAAAGCAGTACAATACGCTCGACGACTTCTACGCCGCGGTAGGCTACGGCGGAATTCAGCTCTGGAAGATCATGCCCAGACTAAAGGAAGAATATCAAAAGACCTACGCCAAGGATATCGAGAATATCACCGTTCCGCAGGCTCCCGTTAAGCGCACAAAGGCGAGCTCGGGAGTTGTAATCGAGGGCAACGACGACGTGCTCGTCAAGTTCTCTAACTGCTGTAACCCTCTGCCCGGCGATGAGATTATCGGCTACATTACGCGCGGCTACGGCGTTTCTATCCACAAGCGCAACTGCACCAACGTTCCAAAGGACGTTTCAAGGTGCGAGGAGCCCGAACGCTGGATTAACTGCTACTGGGAGGACGAGGTTGGCGAAGCGTTCAGAAGTACGCTTCAAATCACAGCCGCCGACCGCACAGGTCTGCTTGCGGACGTTACGATTAAGCTGTCGACAATGCACATCTTCATACACAGTCTTAATTCGCGCGAGTTAAAAACAGGCAGGGCGGTTGTCACCGTCACCATCGACGTAATGGGCAAAAACCACCTCAGGGGAGTAATTTCAAAGCTCTCCGATATCAACGGAATTGAAGAAATAAAGAGGCTCTGATATGAAAGCAATAGTTCAAAGGGTAAAATCCGCTCAGGTGGATATTGAGGGAAAGACCGTCGGCAAAATCGGCAACGGATTTCTGATTTTGCTCGGCGTCCGGCAGGGCGACGATGAGCGTCACGCAAAGGTGCTTGCCGATAAAATCTCGACGCTCAGAATTTTCACCGATGAAAACGACAAAATGAACCTCTCGCTTAAGGACATCGGAGGTTCGGCGCTGATAATTTCAAACTTCACGCTGTACGCCGACTGCTCGCACGGCAGACGTCCCAGCTTTATCGCTGCAGCTCGTCCCGAAACCGCCGAACCGCTCTACGAGTATTTTTGCGATGTGGTCAGCGGAAATGACATTCACGTTGAAAAGGGCGTTTTCGGCGCGGATATGCAGGTGTCGCTCATAAACGACGGCCCTGTTACAATAGATATTGATACTAAGGATTTAAAAATATGATTGATATTAAGGTTTATCACGTTTCCGAGATTATGACAAACTGCTCGTATCTCGTCGACAAGGCGACAGGCAAGTCCGCAGTGGTCGACCCGGGCGGAAAATCGCAAAAGCTTATCGAGCAGATTAAGTCAGACGGCGGAAATCTTGAATATATTATGCTCACCCACGGCCACTACGACCACATTCTTTTCGCAAAGGAGCTTGCAGATATGTTCGGCGCGAGGATTGTGACAGGCAAGCATAACGGCGAATTTTTGAGCAATCCGTCGCTCAATCTCACCGCCAAGCACTTTTTGGATATGACGCCTTTTTCGGCGGATATATTGCTCGACGACGGCGAAAAGTTTATGCTCGGTGAGACTGAAATAACATATCTCTACACCCCGGGCCATACAAGCGGCTGCGGAGTGTTCATATTTGACGACGTTATGATTTGCGGAGATGTGCTTTTCTGCGAATCATGCGGCAGGACAGACCTGCCTACGGGCGACGATTATACTATCACGCAGTCGCTTAAAAGATTAAAGAATTTGGAGGGCGACTACACCGTTATCCCCGGCCACGGCCCGTTCACCACGCTGGAGCACGAGCGCAGGTTCAACCCATATATGAGGGGCTTGTAAAATGAATCTGTACGTCAAAAACAACCGCTTTTGGTTTGAGCTCGAAAACCTCACAAGGCTGTTTTTCCCGAACGAAAAAATTAACGTTTACAAGGAGTTTTCCGAGGTAAAGCCGCCTTACGTTTTCTCGGAGCTGTCGGATAAAATCACGGTAAAAGTGCAGATTAACGACTTTTTCGCTCAGGACGAGGCTGAAATTAAAAACGACGATACGCTCGACGAGCTGTCGACGGTGTCGCTGCTCTACAAAATGCTCCGCGACTACAGCCAAATCTCTCAGCCGTGGGGACTTCTCACAGGCGTAAGACCTGTAAAGCTGCTTCGGAAAATCAGCGAGGAAAGCGATATCGACAGCGCGGTGTCGCGGTTTACAAACGACTTTTTTGTAAGCAAACAAAAGGCTGAGCTCGCGCGGATTACCGAGCAGAACGAGCGGAAGATTCTGAGCCTTTCAAAGCCCGAATCGTTCAGCCTGTACGTCGGAATTCCGTTTTGCCCGTCAAGGTGCAGCTACTGCTCGTTTGTAATGGCTTCAATCGAACGCGCAAAAAAGCTGATTGAGCCGTACGTTGATTTGCTTTGCGAGGAGCTTAAGGCGACCGCAAAGGCTGCAAAAGACCTCGGACTCAGGCTCGAGAGCGTGTATTTCGGCGGAGGAACGCCCACAACGCTCAGCGCCGAACAATTGAACCGCGTGTTGTCGGTCGTAAATTCCGAATTTGATATGAGTACCTGCCGCGAGTTCACGGTAGAGGCAGGCAGACCTGACACAATCACGAGAGATAAACTTATTTCTCTAAAAGAAAATAACGTCGGCAGAATCAGCATAAATCCCCAGAGTGTAAACGACGAAGTTCTTAAGGCTATCGGCAGAAAGCACACGGCAGAGCAGTTTTATCAGGCGTTTGATTTGGCGCGGAAATGCGGCTTTGACAATATTAACACCGACCTTATCGCGGGTCTACCGTCCGATACCGTCGAAAGCTTTCAAAATTCGCTCGACTCAATGATAGATTTGAACGCCGAATGTATCACGGTTCACACGCTCTGTATGAAACGCGCCTCAAACCTCACGCAGGACGGAAAAATCATTGACAGGGAAGAATCGCTGACCGCGAAAAAAATGCTCGAATACGCCCAAAACAGGCTTATTTCCGGGCAATATATACCGTATTACCTTTACCGCCAGACGCGAATGGTCGGCAACCTCGAAAATGTCGGCTGGTCAAAGCGCGGTTACGAGAGCCTTTATAACGTCTATGTAATGGACGAAACCCACACAATACTCGCCTGCGGCTCGGGCGGAGTGACAAAGCTCAAAAACAGCGAAACCGATTACCTCAAAAGAGTGTTCAATTTCAAGTTCCCCTACGAGTACATCGACAGATTTGACGAAATACTCAAAAGGAAAGAGGAAATTTACGGTTTTTATTCGCAAGATTTGAGTTGATTATTGTATTCAATAGTGTTATACTATGAAATAACAAATTAAAATCGGGATAAATACCTATCCCCAAAAAGAAAGGTTGATAATTATGGGAAATTTTGACGAGATTTTTGACGATGTTGTTGTAAACGCAAAGACCGCCGTTGCCGCTGTGTCAAAGAAGGCTGCGCTTGTATATGACGCGTCAAGACATAAGTTTACAGCTGCGGAAATCAGAGGAGAAATCAACAAAAAGCTCAAGGAGCTCGGTAAGTTTACTTACAAAGAGAGAGTTCACGGCGTTGATATGACAGCCGACATCGAGGCGGCGATTGCCGAGATTAAGGAGCTCAAGGAGAATCTCCAAATCATCAACAACCATCTTGACGACATCATGGAGCAGAAAAAGTGCCCCCAGTGCGAGGCTAAGGTTCCCAAGAACTCCTTGTTCTGCAACATCTGCGGAGCTAAAATCGACGAGGACAAGGTTGATGAGGCTGCTCAGGAGGACGAGACAATCGCTGCTGTTGCCGAGGAATCAGCCGAGGAAGTAATCGACGCTGCCGACGAAACTGCCGAAACCGCCGAGGAAAAGGCAGAGGAGAAGGCTGAGTAATAATTGCTTTTTATTATGCGTGACAGCGCTGTTTTTAACAGCGCTGATTCGCGCGTTTTAATTATTTATAATTAGGTGATTTAATTTGTCTAAAAAATACAACGCGGTGGCAAATTCCGAGCAAAGCGTTTCTTCAACCTTTGTAAAAGGCGCCGCCATACTTACCGTCAGTATGATTATTGTCAAGGTTTTCGGACTTTTGGACAAGGTCATTTTAGCGGATATTTATTCAATGTTCGGCGACAGCCTTGCGTCAATGGGCGTGGGCATTTACAACAACGCCTACGAGGTTTTTGTCGTAATCTTCACGGTTGCCACAGGCGGACTTCCCATTGTTATTTCAAGGCTTATTTCCGAGAATATGACGCAAAAGCGTTACAAGGACGTCAAGCAGGTTCACAAAATCTCAATTCCGCTTTTCGCTATTGTCGGACTTGTCTGTATGCTCGCCATGGTGGCGGTAAGCTTTCCCTACGCGTTCTATTTCATAAAATCCCCGTATTCTATCTACGCTATGATTTGCTTAGCGCCGGTAATTCTTTTCGGCTGCCTTACCTCAATCTACCGCGGATATTACGAGGGACAGCGAAATATGTTCCCGACCGCCGTTTCGGAGGTTATCGAGGCTGTTGTAAAGCTCGTTTTGGGAGCATTGTTTGCCTTTTTAATAATGAAGTTCGGTATGGAGCACTACCGCGCCACCGGCAGGTTTTTGTTCATCAACTTTGGCAACAACCATATTGACGCGGAAAACACCATTCTGGCGTTTTCCGTAGCAGGCAATATCTGCGGTATTTCAATCGCGAGCTTTTGTTCGTTTCTTTATCTTGTGTTAAAGTACAAAATCGGCGGCGACGGAATTCCCGCGGAATACCTTGAAAACTCCGTTGACGCGAGGCAAAAGCGTGAGACCTTTGCGATTATCGTAAAAACCGCCCTGCCTATCGTGGGCGGAGCGCTCGTAATGAGTATCGGTTCGCTGATTGACGCGGTAATTATTCAGAACGTGCTCTTTAACCTCGCCGGTACAAACGCCAAGGCGTTGTTTGAGCAGTATAAGGCGTATTATCCGCCCGAGGTGTTCTTTGGCGGCAAGGGCAATGAATTTACTATCCACACCCGTTTGTGGGGCTGCTACGGCGCGTCACTCACCTTAATGCAGCTTGTAACCGCTGTAACGCAGGTGTTTGGTTCAAGCGCGATGCCGAATGTTACAAGCGCTTATACAAAGGGCAATAAGGCGGAGCTTAAAACCTCTATTGAAACCGTGCTTAAAATGACAATGATGTTCACCCTGCCAATGGCGCTTGGACTAAGCGTGCTGGCGCATCAGGTGATGAACTTCATATACGCAAGCCCCGATTTGGTAAATATCGGCGGCAACGTGCTCACCCTAATGGGAATCACAACTATTTTTACGGGAATCATCACCCCGATTTGCAGTATGCTCAACGGTATCGGCAGGGTAAAGCTGCCAATGATTCTGTACACAATCTGTATGCTCGTAAAAATAGGAACCTCTTGGATTTTTGTAAGTATGCCCGAGGTCAACATTCAGGGCGCGACGGCAGGCTCACTAATCTCTTACGCGCTTATCTGCGTGGTGGGAATGTTCCTGCTCGTCAAGTACTCAAAGATTGTTCCTAACTTCTTTTCAACCACAATCAAACCGCTTATCGGAGCGGTCGGAAGCTCGGCAGTTGCCTTTTTTGTCAACAAGCTTTGCGAAGGTCATATGAACCACAGGCTCTCAACCGTCATCGCAATCCTTGCCGCAGCGGTAATTTATATTGCAATTTTACTAATATTACGCACATTTTCCGCCCAAGAGGTGAGGATTTTACCAAAAGGTGAAAAAATCGCAAAAACACTTGAAAAATTGCACTTAATTGGGTAGAATATATAACTGTGGTTTGCATATATTCCCACAGCTTCGGAGATGAAGATATGGACTTTAAGGAAAAACCGAATTACAATTTTGACGACCTGATTGAGATTGTCAAAATCCTGCGTGCCCCCGGCGGTTGTCCGTGGGACAGGGCGCAGACGCACAAGTCCATCCGTTCAAACTTTATCGAAGAAACCTACGAGGCTATTGAGGCTATCGACACCGACGACAAGGAGCTTCTTAAGGAAGAACTCGGAGATGTTCTTCTTCAGGTAGCGCTTCACGCTGAAATGGAGCGTGAGATAAACAGCTTTGATATCAACGATATCTGCGACGGTATCTGCAAAAAGCTGATTATCCGCCATCCTCACGTGTTCGGTGACAAAAGCGCAGGGAACGCCGACCAGGCATTAAAGAACTGGGACGCGGTAAAAATGCAGACCAAGTCGCAGACAACCCAGACTCAGGCAATGCAGAGCGTGTCAAAGGCTTTGCCGTCGCTGATGAGAGCCGAAAAGGTTCAGAAAAAGGCGGCTAAGGTAGGCTTTGACTGGGATAAAGTCGACGGCGCTCTTGAAAGCTTAACTCAGGAGTGCGGCGAGCTCAAAGAGGCTATCGCCAAAAACGACGTCGATAATCAGTATGAGGAGCTCGGAGATGTGCTGTTTTCAGCGGTAAACGTTGCGCGTTTCCTTAAAATCGACAGCGAAAAGGCATTGTACGACGCCTGCGACAAATTCATAGGCCGTTTTTCAAAGGTAGAAGCCCTCGCAAATGAAAGAGGGATTGATATGAAAACGGCGTCACTTGAGCAACTTAATTCCCTTTGGGATGAAGTTAAATATAATAAAATGGAGGAAAATTAAGATGAAAAAAACAGAACTCATCGCCGCTGTTGCTGAGCAGAGCGGTCTTTCAAAGAAAGATGCCGAGAAGGCTCTTTCCGCTACAATTGATACTATCGTAAAGGCAGTTGCTGAGGGCGACAAGATTCAGCTCACAGGCTTTGGTACATTCGAGCAGCGCCAGAGAAATGCAAGAACAGGCGTAGATCCCAGAACAGGTAACTCAATCGAGATCGCCGCTTCCAAGGTTCCCGCTTTCAAGGCAGGCAAGGCGTTCAAGGATGCTGTAAATAAGTAATTTAATTTACATCTTCGGCTGTCTCTTTCGGGACAGCCGATATTTTTTGGAAGGTAATTTTTATGAGACTTGACAAGTATTTAAAAGTATCGCGCTTAATCAAGCGCAGAACCGTCGCGAACGAGGCTTGCGACGCAGGTAAGGTCGTAGTAAACGGCAAGCAGGCGCGCGCTTCATACGACGTTAAAGAGGGCGATGTCATCGAGATTACCCTTGGAGCGCGTACCGTTAAGGTTAGGGTGACCGCCGTAAAAGAGGTTGTCCGCAAGGAGGACGCCGCGACAATGTACGAGGCCGTCGTCTGAAAAATAATGCAATACCTCACAATTCACGGCGCACGCCAGAATTATGCGGTATTGCTTTGAATATTTAAGCGAACACTTCCGTATATTTTATAAAGGTTATCCCTAAAAAATATACGGAGGTTTTATTTATGGCGGAAATCACAAAGACAAAGCCGCATACGCTTATGCTCGACAACAGAAAAAAGCTGGTAATCACCGGCGCTGAGGATGTAAACGGTTTTAACGAGGACGCGGTGTCGGTAAAAACAACGGACGGCACGCTGATTATAAAGGGCAGCGGACTGCACATTGACAAGCTCAACCTCGACTCGGGCGACGTTTCTATCGAGGGTAGGGTGGACGCTATGCAGTATATCGGCAACGGCTCAAAATCAAAGCTGTCAAAGCTTTTTAGGTAAGCGTATGGAGCAAAGCTTTGCCGTCCAGTCGACGGCGTTTTTATATTCTTTACCGCTCGGCGCGGTGTTGGGGATTATTTACGGAGTTCTCGCGCTGCTAAGGCACACCCTGAGTCTTAAAAAATCGGCGGTTATCGCACTCGATATCACCTTTATGCTCCTTTGCGCGGTTAGTATATTCTACTTTTCACTCGGCTTTCTCGACGGCTACATAAGAGTATATGTAATTTTTGGCGCTGGTTTGGGATTTTTTATATACAGACTGACAATAGGCAGACTTTTGCAGAGAATTCTTAACCCGATATTATTGTTGTTAAAAAGGATTATTGTGGCAATTTTTACAAAAATTAAATTAATTGCAAAAAAGCTATTGAAAATTGGTTATCATATATTGTATAATGTAGGTGGTAGAATAGTATTGTTCATAAGTAATAATTTGAGTATAAATAAACGTAATAATAAAAGGACACGATATGGCAAAAAAAGTAAAAGAAAAAGATCCGTGGGATCAGGCTGAGGAGCCGAAGGTTGTTCTTAACGCCGACGGTCCAAAGGAAGTCAAGCCTGTCAAAAAAAGGCGCAAGAAAAGGTATATCCTGCTTTATCTCGCCGCAATAGGCTTTGCGTTTTACGCTGTTATTACAATCATCAACCAAAGCGTAAAAATCGCTGAAAAAAAGGCTGAGCTAAGCGAGCTTCAGCAGGAAATCAATGTGGTTGAAATTCAGTCTCAATATCTGGAGAAGGTGCGCGGTTATACCGGTCAGCAGCGTTCGGATTATATAGAGAAAATCGCCAAGGAGGATCTTGGCTACGTCGGTGAGGGCGAGAGAATTTTCATCAACGTCGCTGGCGAACAATAGGGCAGAAAGGTTAAATCAAGGGGTACAAATTCTATATGGCACTTGAAGTCGGAATGATTTTGGAAGGCAAGGTTTCGGGAATTACAAAGTTTGGCGCGTTCGTCGATTTACCCGATTCAAAAACAGGTATGGTACATATTTCGGAGGTTGCGCCTACGTATATCAACGAAATATCAGATTATGTTCAGGTGGGGCAGACCGTGAAGGTCAAGGTTCTCGCAATTGATAACGGCAAAATTAAGCTTTCAATCAAGCAGGCGCTCCCCAAGGAACAGCAGAGCAGACCTAAACCGCCGTTCAAAAAAAGCGAAAGACCGAACAGACAGCCTTACAAGCCCGCTCCGCCCGTAAAATCTCCCGGAGATTTTGAGTGGCAGAGCAGCCGCAAGAGCGCTCCTACCTCGTTTGAGGATATGATGTCGAGCTTTAAAAAGACAAGCGAGGACAAGATGTCCGACCTTAAGCGCGGAGAGAGCCGCGGTTACAGCCGCCGCGGAAACGGCAACGGCAGAAGATAACCGCATTATTACCAAAGCATAAACGCTTACCGTATTACGGTAAGTTGAACTTAAAACTTAATAAGGGAGGCAATTTTTATGAAAATCACCTACACAGCAAGAAAAGTTAACCTCAGAGATAATTTCAAGGAAAGAGTTGAAAAAAAGCTTTCTAAATTCAACAAGCTCTTTTCGGAGGACGCTACCGCAAATGTTGTTGTCACCCTTGAAAAGAACCGCCAGACCGTTGAGATTACAATTCGTGACCATTCGATGGTGTACCGCGCCGAGAGCACAATGCCCGAGATGAACGACGCGCTCGACCGCGATATTGAAATTCTCAAGCGTCAAATTCGCAAGAATAAGACTAAGCTCGAAAAGCGCATTAAGTCCGGCAATATAGAGACAATCATCGCTGATCTTCCTGTGGACGACGAGCCCGTGGAGGACGAGTACAATGTTGTGCGCAAAAAGCAGGTGCTTGTTAAGCCCGTAACCGTTGACGAGGCAATCCTCGAGATGAATATGATTAACCACGATTTTTATATGTTCATCAACGCCGATACCTCTGAGGTAAACGTTGTTTACAAACGCGCTGACGGCGACTACGGCTTGCTTGAGCCCACAAACGGCTAAATATTATAATCATTAGGGGCGGACTGCTGTCCGCCCTCTTTTTGCGATAAGAGGAATATTTATGAACCTTACTTTTACAGCACCGTGTATTTTCGGGCTCGAGGGCTTTTGCGCCAACGAGCTTAAGTTTTTGGGAATAAAAAATGTCCGCGCCGAAAACGGCAGAGTTCTTTTTGAGGGCGATTTTTCCACCCTTGCAAGGGCGAATATCAACTCGCGCTACGCCGAGAGAATTCAGATTTTACTTGCGGAGTTCAAAGCCGAGAGTTTTGACGAGCTTTTTGACGGTGTAAAGAATATCGAGTGGGAAAGCTTCATCGGAATGTCCGACGCCTTTCCCGTAAAAGGAAGTTGCCTTAGCTCAAAGCTCAAAAGTGTGCCCGACTGCCAAAAAATAATCAAAAAGGCTGTTGCCGAGCGGCTTTCAAAGCGCTATATGCTCTCTTGGTTTGAGGAGACCGGTCCTGTTCACCAAATTCAGTTTTTGATACTAAAGGACAAGGTCAGCATAACGCTTGACACCTCAGGCGCGGGGCTTCACAAAAGGGGCTACCGCGCCGACTCAAACGACGCGCCGATTAAGGAGACCTTAGCGGCGGCAATGGCGGAGCTCGCCTTTGTACGTCCGAATCACTTTGTTATCGACCCGATGTGCGGCAGCGGCACAATCCTGATTGAAGCAGCGCAAAAGGCGCTCAAAATCGCGCCCGGCGTAAACCGCTACTTTGCCTGCGAAAAATGGAGCTGTATTCCCGACGGAGTTTTTGAAGCCGAGCGCGAGCTTGCGCGTTCAAGGGAAAACCGCGACTGCGAATTCCGCGCGGAAGGCTACGACATTGACAGCACCGCACTCGAAACCGCTGGGAAAAACGCCGAAATCGCCGGCGTAGGGGATAGAATATCCTTTGCTGTCCGTGATATTAAGGACTATGTACAGCCCGAGGGCTACGCAACGGTTATCACCAATCCGCCCTACGGCGAAAGACTGCTCGACATCAAGTCCGCCGAGGAGCTTTACAAGATTATGGGAGAGCGCTTTGTCCGCGAGAAGGGAAAAAGCTATACCGTAATTACTCCCGACGACGATTTTGAAAAGATTTTCGGCAGAAAAGCCGACAAACGCCGCAAGGTTTACAACGGCACTTTGAAGTGTCAGATATACCACTATTTTAAGTGATTATCAGCAATATACGCTCAGTCCGAAATTTGATGGATTGGGCGTTTTATCTATTAAAGCACAATAAGCTCATAAAGGTTTAATAATAATGTCAATTTTTCGCTTAATTCCGCAAAACTGCTTGACTTTGGGCGTATTTTTATTATAATTATAATGGTTAATTATATTGGACTTAATGTGTACTCTTACAGGAGAAGCTATGGAAAAATCAGTTTTATGCAGATTAAACGCTGCAGCAGAAAAATATTCTACAAAAACAGCTTTCAAAGATCCCGAAAACAGCCTGACCTTCGGTGAGTTTAACGGCCTTACAAAGTCAATCGGCACATACCTTGCAGGTATTACACAGCCGGGTGACCCTGTTGTTGTAATGTCGGGCAGACACGTGTTTACCCCGGCATGCTTCCTCGGAGCGGTAAGAGCAGGCTGCTTTTACGCGCCTATGGACGGCGATATGCCCGTTACAAGGCTCAACCAGATTTTAAGCGTTATCAAGTCGGACATTATGCTTGTTGACAAGGCTCATCTCGAGATTGCTCAGAGCCTTAACTTTGACGGCAAGATGGTCGTTATGGAGGACATTATGTCAACTCCTGCCGACGAGGAGCTGCTTAAGAGCAGGGAGGAGGGCATTGTCTGCACCTCGCCTCTGTACGTAATCTTCACCTCAGGCTCAACAGGCGTGCCCAAGGGTGTAATCACCTCGCACCAGTCGCTGATGACCTATATTGATTCCGTCGGCAAGGTGCTCTCGATTGACGACACCGACGTTCTCGGCAACCAGTCTCCGCTTGACTATATCGCCGCAATCCGCGATATTTACCTGCCGATTACCTTCGGAGCGCAGACCTTTATCATCCCCAAGAACGAATTTGCTGTTCCCACACAGCTTTTCGATACGCTGAATAACGAGAAAATCACGGCTCTCTGCTGGAGCGTAGCAGGCGTTGAGCTTCCCGCAAAGCTCGGAGCCTTCGACGTAAGCAAGCCCGAATACCTCAAAAAGCTCTGCTTCTCGGGTTCGGTAATGCCGTGCAAGTACCTCAAAATTTGGCAGGAGAACCTGCCCGACGTACTCTACGTCAACCAGTACGGTCCCACCGAGGCTACCGCTTCATGCACCTACTACGTTGTAAATGAAAAGGTTGACGACGACACGGTACTGCCGATAGGCAAGCCCTATGACAACTACCGTGTGTTCTTGCTCAACGAGGACAACACCCCCACCGAGCAGGGCAAAACAGGTGAAATCTGCGTAACAGGACCAATCCTCGCTCTCGGCTACTACGGTAACGCCGAGTATACCGAAAAGTCCTTTATCCAGAATCCGCTCAATAACAACTACCGTGAGCTTATCTACAAAACAGGCGACCTCGGAAGCTTCGATTCCGACGGACTGTTGCAGTTCCACGGCAGAAAGGACAGACAGATTAAGCACCTCGGCCACCGCATTGAGCTTGGCGAAATTGAGGAAACCGCCAAGAAGATTGACGGCGTAACCGACTGCTGTTCGCTCTACAACAAGCCCAAGGAGCACCTCTACCTGTTCTATACAGGCGAGGCTACCTCAAAGGACATTGTTCTTTATTTCAGAAAAAATATGCCTGCGTTTATGGTACCGCGCAAGCTTGTCAACCTCGACAAGCTGCCGACTTTGCCCAACGGCAAGCTTGATATGCAGACATTAAAAACATATTTCAAATAATTTATTAAAGGAGATATTTATTATGGACAAATTAATGGAAATCCTGCAGGAACTCAGACCTGACGTAGACTTTGAAAATGAAACCGCTCTTATCACAGACGGTATCCTCGATTCTTTCGACATCGTTGCTCTCGTAGGCGAGCTCAACGACGAGTTTGACATCGAGATTAAGCCCAACAACCTCGTTCCCGAAAACTTCAACTCGGCTAAGGCTATGTACGCTCTTATCGAGAAGCTTCAGGACGAATAATATGAACGAACAAAAGTTAAGGGAACTTCTCCCGGAGGTGTCCACGCCTTCGTATATTTTCGACCTCGATTTGTTCAACAAACGCGCCGAGCTTGTTCACAAGTATTTCGGAGAAAAGGTCGGAATGTGCTTTTCGATTAAGGCAAATCCCTTCCTGCTCGGCAAACTGCCCGATTGCTTTAGCAAAATCGAGGTTTGCAGCCCGGGCGAATTGACAATTTGCGAAAAAACCGGCGTGGATATGAAAAAAATCATATTCTCAGGCGTTAATAAAACTTATGACGACGTTGAACGCGCTGCGGACGACGGCGTCGGCACATTTACAGCCGAAAGCCGCCTGCACGTTGATTTAATCAACGACGCAGCAATCAGACGCGGTAAGGTTTTCCCCGTGCTTGTACGTGTAACCGACGTAAAGGGCGGCAGCCAGTTCGGTATGGACGAGGCTGACGTGCTCGATATCATCGAGAACCGCGCCGATTACAAGGGAATTGAAATCGTCGGAATTCACTACTTTACCGGTACTCAAAAGCGTAAGGCAAAGCCGATTATCCGCGAGCTTGACTACATCGCCGACCTGCTCAAAAGGCTTAAGGACGACTACGGCTTCACCGCCGAGCGCGTCGAGTACGGCACAGGTTTAGCGGTTGATTACTTTGCAGACAACGCCGACGAGCTTGAGGAAGAACGACTTTCCGAAATTTCCGAGAAAATCCGCGAGACTGCCGAGCTCTGCGAGTTAACCGTGGAGATGGGCAGGTTCTTTGCCGCGCCCTGCGGATATTACCTGACAAAGGTAATGGACGTTAAGACCAACCAGGGCATCAACTATGCAGTTGTTGACGGCGGTATGAACCAGCTTAAGTACGACGGTCAGCTTCAAGGTATGCAGATACCTAAAATAATTCAGTTAAAGAAAAATAACACACCTGATGACGTTCAGCCGTGGACGCTCTGCGGAAGCCTTTGCACCACTGCGGACGTGCTCACTCGCGGCGTAGAGCTTAATTCGCTCGAAATCGGTGACGTTTTAGTGTTCTGCAGAACCGGCGCGTACTCCTCAATGGAGGGTATGGCGGTATTCCTCAGCAGAGAAATGCCCGTTATCTCGGAGTATTCCGAAAAGGACGGACTTACCATTCTGCGTGATAAGCTCTATACCGACGTGTTCAACACACCTAAAAGATAAGGGCAACTCTTAAAATATTTCTTTATTAGCATTATAATGGGGATGTAATTTTGACCTATACCTCAATAAACTTTATATTTTTTGTACTGGTAACGGCGCTGTTGTACTTCGCCTTACCTCTGAAAAAACATAAGTGGATTGTACTTTTGGCGGCGAGTATTTTCTTTTACCTCGTCGCAGGCTACAAGTACGCGATGTTCATTTTGTTTACCGCAATCAGCACCTACCTGATAGGCTTGTGGATAGACAAAATCTCCAAAAATTCCAAGGCGGTTCTCAAAAAGAACAAAGCCGAGTGGGACAGGGAGACTAAAAAGAAGTACAAGAACAAAATCAAGGTGCAAAAGCGCTTTGTTATGGCATTCGCTCTCGTTCTCAACTTCGGAATTTTGGCGTTCTTAAAGTACTTCAACTTCTTCGCAGGCAGCCTTAACGACATTTTGGGCAACTTCGGGATTAACTTTTCAATCCCGACCTTGGCTCTGTTTTTGCCGCTCGGTATTTCGTTCTACACCTTCCAGTCAATGGGCTACATTGTAGACGTGTACCGCGAAAAAACCGCCGCGGAGAAAAATCCGCTCAAATTTATGCTGTTCGTATCGTTCTTCCCTCAGATTGTGCAGGGACCTATCAGCATTTACGACCAGCTTGCTCACCAGCTTTATGAGCCTCACAGCTTTGACTTCACGCGCTTTAAGCACGGAATGATGTTGATTTTATGGGGTTTCGTCAAAAAGCTGATTATCGCTGACCGCGCGGTTATCGCGATTAATACTGTTACCGATTCATACAACAGCTACGGCGGTTCAACGCTGCTGTTCACAATTTTGCTGTATTCCGTTCAGCTTTACGCCGACTTCTCGGGCGGTATCGACATTTCCCGAGGCGTAGCGCAGATATTCGGAATTGATATGATTGATAACTTCAAGCGCCCGTACTTCTCAAAGTCAATCAACGAATACTGGCGCAGATGGCATATTTCGCTCGGTGCGTGGCTGAAAAACTACCTCTTCTATCCCGTCGCGATGTCAAACGTGTTCATCAACGCGAGCAAGAAGATGAAGGGTACAAGGTTCGGCAAGACCGCCGCAGGCGCTCATATCGCCAAGGTACTACCTACAAGCGTCGCTTCGCTTATCGTGTTCCTCGTAGTGGGAATTTGGCACGGCGCGGACTGGAAGTATGTCGGCTTCGGTCTTTGGAACGGACTTATCATTATGGTAAGTATTCTGCTCCAGCCGGTATTTGACATTATCCTTGAAAAACTGCACATCAATCCCAAGGCTGCTTGGTACTCGGTATTCCAAATGCTGCGTACCTTCATCATAGTGCTTGTCGGATATGTTTTCGACGTAGCGCCCGGTATTAACGAGTCAATGAACACCTTTAAGCTGATTCTCACAAACCAGAGCTTTGCTCAGGCGCGTGCTCAAATCAGCGAGCTCGGACTCGGCAAAAAAGATTTCATCGTAATTCTCGTCGGAATTATCGTTATCTTTACCGTCAGCGTTATCCAGGAACGTCATCCGTCAACAACTATCCGCGAAATGCTCGACAAAAAGCCGTTTATCCTCAGATTTGCCTTAATCTTTATCGGAATTATGGCGGTAATCGTTTACGGCATTTACGGCTCGGGCTACAACCCTGCGGACTTTGTTTATATGCAGTTTTAGCAACGTGACGAGGCGATTTATTAAATTATGAAGAAAAAACTATACATTACAAGGGCAATCAAAATCACTGCCCTGCTGCTCATTGTGGTGCTGTTTTCGTTGGTATTGCAGAGCTATGTGCTTGTGCATTACGACGGCAACAGAATGAGGCTTGACGGCTACTACCTTGAGGAGAAGAATTCTCTCGACGTAGTTTTCATCGGCGCAAGCGATATTTACGCAAGCTTTGCGCCCGGCTTGGCGTATGAAAAGTTCGGATTTACCAGCTATTCGTACGCAACCGCTTCAAGCACGGCAGGCGCGGCAAAAACAATGCTCAAAGAGGTTTTGCGCACGCAGAACCCTCAAAAGATTGTGATTGAGGTCAACGCTTTTCTTTACGGCTTCGACAACGACAGCAAGATTTCGAGCGTCCGCAATTACATCGACAATGTGCCCTTAAATGAAAATAAAATTGAATATCTCCAAAGCGGAGCAATTCCCGAGGGCGAGGAAGAGATAGAGTATTATCTGCCGCTTATAAAGTATCACAGCACGTGGAACGACTATCCCGAGCCTTCGGGCAAGTATTTAAGCCAGATTATCACTCAGCATATGGACGGCTCAACCAAGCTTAAGGGCTACCGTACGCAAACTGCATTTTGTAAGACTGCGCCGGGTTATCCCTGCATTAACAATACTCTCGCAAGGAACAATAAAACCTTGTCGCTGCTTCCCGAATATGAGGCAAAGCTCCGCGATTTGCTCGAATACTGCAAGGAGCAGGAGCTTGACGTGCTGTTTATCCGCACACCGCATATGGTTGACAAGTCTACCTACGGACGTTTCAAACGCGCGAACGCCGTAGGAAAGATAATCAGGGAATACGGCTTTGACTATGTGAATTTTGAGCGCGATTCCACAACACTGGCTTATACAGAATCGGACTATTACAATATTGACCACCTCAATTTTTACGGCTCAGCGAAATTTACCGAATACCTCGGCTCTATTCTGACCGAAAAATACGGCGTTAAAAAGTCCGAATTGTCTGAAAAGCAAAAGAAAAACTGGGATACCGCAGCCGAGTACTATCACAAGCTCTATGACTACGCCGACAAGTACACCAATACCGAGTACAAGGAGACCGGTCATATTCAGACGCTTGAGGAAAATAAAACCGTAATGGGATATATCGACAATTACGCCGAAAAGGGAGAAATCCCGAAGGCTAAGGTAACCCCCACTAATCCGAGCGAAGAACCGGAGATATAAAATAATTCTATACAAGAAAAAAGCGAGGATGTTTAGTCCTCGCTTTTTTTATCTGACTTCAAGCTTGTTGTTTTTCATAATTAACAGTTCGGGATATATTTCCTTTAGCTCCAACAGCTTCTCCTTGTAAAAGCTGTTTATGCTGCCTGCGTAAATCAGTTTATCGCAGCTCAGCAGGTCGTAATTTTTCGGAATACCCTCAAGCACAATATATTCCGCCGTTCTGAATTTTTCGGGCAGCTTTTCGATATCGCTGTTTACAGGGACAAATAAAATCCCCTTGCCGTTAATTTGCAGGTATTGGTAAATAATTCCCTTAACGTCAATCAGCGTAACCTTGCTATCGGAGTTGAGGTTGATTGTCTGAACGGTGTTGTTCTGAATAATATACTGCACGTCGTTAAAAATATACCGCATATCTTCCTCGGATTCAGAGCCTGTAATGATATTGTTTATATTAAAATTCTCGGAAATATCCTGTAGCAGCTCCGCGTTTTTATTCGAATTTGGAATTATAAGAAAATCAATCTGACTGTCGGCGCTGTAAATATCCGCGCTGATTTCCTTGTAGGACTTATTGTTGCCGCCTGCATTCAACAGCGAGATATTGTTTTCCTTCTTAACCTCAGCGCAAAAGCCGTTTCCCGATTTGTAAAGCGTGGCAGTGCAGTCTCTGTCGGCTGTGACGAAAGAAACTACGCTCATAGCAATTATCAGCGCAAACGAAATGTTCGCCGCGATTACGATATAATTTTTCTTTGCTTTGATGAGATAACCGATAACTACGAGCAAAACGCTCACCGCAAGCCAGATGTAAACTTCAATTGTATCGGCTTTAATTGATGATATGTGAAACCCGGCAAAAAAGCCGTTGATACCGAGCAAAAGCTTGCAAAGCAGGGTGTTAACAGCCGCCGCAAGATAAGTGATAACCGGCGCGATTGGGAAGAGGTACAGCGCCGAGCATAACAGCGACAATCCGAGAATTGCCGAGGCAATCGGCTCGGTAATCAATGAAATTACCGTCGTCAACGGCGATATAGTACCGAACGCGATAACGGTTATAGGAATAATCCAGATTGAAGCCGAGAGCGATACCGCAAACAGATTTGCAAAGAAATATAAAATTTTCTTAATAGTGAGCGTAATTCTCTTTTTATAAGAGATTTTATCAAAACCAAATTTCTTGACTATATATTTATATATCTTTCTGCTCCAAAGTATAATACCGAAGGTCGCGCTGAACGACATCAATAGTCCCAAATCTCCCACGGCGTATGGGTTGGGGATGGTAATCACAAGCGCCGCAAAGCCGAGCGAGTTGAGCGGATCGCTGTTGCGCAGGAAAATCCGCCCGATTTGGTAAATTATCATCGAAATTCCTGCCCTGATAACCGAGTAGTTAAAGCCTGTCAGCGCCGCAAAGCAGATAACCGCGGCAATCGCGCCGATGCTAAGCAGAACTCTCCTTTTTGTAAACCGCCTCATTATAAGCATTGCGACGGCGACTGCAATCGAAAGGTGAAGTCCGGAAACGACGATTAAAAACGACGTTCCCGTCTGCCTGAAATCTCTCAGGTCATTATCGTCAAGAGCGTATTTGTCACCGAGCAAAACCGCCCTGCTCAGCCCTGCACAATCCCCCGGCAAAAGCTTATTAAGCGCTTCTCTGATGCTTTTGCGCATATCAACGGCGTATTTGTAGAGCGTAAAGCGGCTTTCACCCGTCGGAGTAAGGCAGTACGGACTTGTCTCGTACGCTTTCAGCAAAATTCGGTGTCCGATATTCTGCTCGTTATTTTCGGTATACGCCTTAACGTGAAGCTTAACACAGTCAAATTCCCGAACGTCATTTTCGGAATAACCGGTGTACCTGATTTTGGTATTCACCGGATTTGAATCAACCGCCGTCGTCTGAATTAAGTACTCGGCGGATTTATCCTTGTACGTGATTTCCTCACATACATAGCCTTCAACATATATTTCTTTATCAGAATAATTATCTTGTATAGGATTGACGTAATAATTCTGATAAAGAAATATGCTTAGTGCGGCAAGCATAATCGTCACAGCCGCGGTAAGATACGTTGCGAACATATATTTTTTGTTTTGAACACGCCGCAAAACCGCAAGGCAAATCAGCAAAACTACCGTCAAGCCCAGCACGGTGAACAGTATCAGAGATTTAAAATAGAAAACGGCTGTCAGGGTTGCAAGGTATAAAATACCGGATAATCCAAACAGCCGTTTCATTTTTATTCTCCTATTTTGAATTGTTCATACGGTAGCACAGCGTCATCAGGCTGTCGCTCAGATGAACATTCTCCACAACGACGTCGCTGTATTTTGAGCTTAAATCGTAGTGGCTGAAATTCCAATAGCACTTAATTCCCAAGCCGTACAGCTTGTCGAGGATTGATTCTACGCTTTCCTTCGGAATACACAGGAAAGCCGCTTCAATCTCATTTTCCTCGCAAAAGCTTTCGAGCAGGGAGTCGTCCATAATCGTCAGTCCGCCGAGCTGCTTGCCGAGCTTTTCCTTATCACAGTCAAAGCAGCCTGCAAGCTCAAAGCCGAGCTTGTTAAAGTCGAGGTAATTTACAATCGCAGCGCCGAAATTACCTGCGCCTATCATAACCGCCTTATAGCCCTTATTGAGCCCGAGAATTTTTTTGATTTCATCTCTGAGCCCCTTAACGGTGTAGCCGTAGCCCTGCTGACCGAAGCCGCCGAAGCAGTTTAAGTCCTGCCTGACCTGCGACGCGGTTGAGTGCATAATCTTTGAAAGCTCGGTGGAAGAAATCCTCTCAACTGAGCGGTCGTCAAGCTCGCACAAAAAGCGATAATACCTCGGCAAACGCCTGATGACCGACATTGAGATACTGTCACTCTTAGACATTTGAATTTTGCACCTTCTTAGAATGAGGCTGCAAGACGCTCGTTAACCGCGTCAAGGAATTCCTCGGTGTTAACCTTTTTCTTGTTCTCAAGAGTTGAGATAAGGTAAAGGTCGCCGGTCATAATTCCGTCCTCAATAGTTTTGATTGTAGCCGCTTCAAGCTTGTCCGCAAAGCTCATAAGCTCAGGCAGCTTGTCGAGCTCTCCGCGTTTTCTGAGAGCGCCCGTCCAAGCAAAGAGGGTAGCAACCGAGTTTGTCGAGGTCTCCTCGCCCTTAAGATGCTTGTAGTAGTGGCGCTGAACAGTGCCGTGAGCAGCCTCATACTCGTAAACTCCGTCGGGAGATACCAGCACGCTTGTCATCATAGCGAGCGAGCCGAACGCGGTAGCAATCATATCGCTCATAACGTCGCCGTCGTAGTTCTTGCAAGCCCACATATAGCCGCCTTCGCTGCGGATAACACGCGCAACGGCGTCGTCGATAAGGGTGTAGAAGTACTCAATGCCTGCGGCGTCAAACTTCTCTTTATATTCGTTTTCAAAAATCTCCGCAAAAATATCCTTAAAGCGGTGGTCATAGGTCTTGCTGATTGTGTCCTTTGTGGCAAACCAAACGTCAAGCTTTTGGTCAAGCGCGTAGTTAAAGCAGCTGCGTGCGAAGGACGAAATGCTCTTGTCAAGGTTGTGCATACCCTGAATTACGCCGTCGGTCTTAAAATCGAAGATAGTCGATCTTTCCTCGGTGCCGTCGGGCTTTGTAACGCAGAGCTCAGCCTTGCTGCCTGCCTCAACGCGCATCTCGGTGTTCTTGTAAACGTCGCCGTAAGCGTGACGCGCAATGCAAATCGGCTTTTTCCAGGTCGGGATATAAGGAACAATGCCCTTTACGAGAATAGGGCTGCGGAATACCGTACCGTCGAGGATTGCCCTGATAGTGCCGTTCGGAGATTTCCACATACTTTTGAGGTCGTACTCTGTCATTCTCGCGGCGTTCGGGGTGATGGTCGCGCACTTAACCGCAACGCCGTATTTTTTTGTAGCATTTGCGGAATCAATAGTAACCTGGTCGTCGGTTTCGTTTCTGTGCTTAAGTCCGAGGTCGTAGTACTCGGTCTTTAAGTCAATGTAGGGAAGGAGCAGCTTGTCCTTAATCATCTGCCAGATGATTCTTGTCATCTCGTCGCCGTCCATCTCAACGATGGGGGTAGTCATTTTAATCTTGTCCATCAGCTGTTCTCCTTTGTGTAGTCAAGCAGTCCGCCTGCAATAATAATTGCTCTTGTGCGGTCTGAAAGCTCGCAATCCGCCTTGATAGTCTCGCCTGTTGTCTTGTTTACAACGGTGATGTCGGACGCGTTTGCGATTTCTTCCTTAATATTCGGGAGCTCCAGCATATCGCCGAGCTTAATCTTGTCGTAATCAGCATTATCCTTAAAGGTGAGTGGGAGGATACCTGCGTTAATCAGGTTGCTCTTGTGAATTCTCGCAAAGCTCTTAACCAGAACCGCCTTAACTCCGAGGTAAAGCGGAGCGAGAGCCGCGTGCTCACGCGATGAGCCCTGACCGTAGTTTTCTCCGCCGACAATAATGCTCTTGCCCAAGGCCTTTGCGCGCTCGGGGAAGTCCTTGTCGCAAACGGTGAAGCAGTGCTGCGAGATTTTCGGAATATTTGAACGCAGCGGAAGAATTTTAGCTCCGGCAGGCATAATATGGTCGGTTGTGATGTTGTCGCCTACCTTGAGCGAGCACGAAGCCTCAATGCTGTCTGTCAGCGGACTTGTCTTGGGATATTCCTTGATGTTCGGACCTCTGAGGATTTCAACGCTGTCCATCTCCTCTACGGGAGCAGGGTCGATAACCATATTGTCGTTAATCAGGAACTTCTCGGGAAGCTCAATCTCAGCCGCTTCTCCGAGACATCTAGGGTCGGTGAATACGCCCTTGATTGCCGAAACAGCGGCGGTTTCGGGAGATACAAGGTAAATCTGACCGTCGGCTGTGCCGCTTCTGCCCTCAAAGTTACGGTTGAAGGTTCTCAGCGAAATACCCTTGCTGTTGGGTGACTGTCCCATGCCGATGCAGGGACCGCAAGCGCTTTCAAGAATTCTCGCGCCTGCCGCGATTAAATCTCCGAGTGCGCCGTTGAGCGCGAGCATATTAAACACCTGCTTACTGCCGGGGGCGATTGCGAGCGAAACATTGTCGGCAACCTTCTTGCCCTTTAAGATGTAAGCAACTCTCATAAGGTCGAGGTAGCTGGAGTTTGTGCATGAGCCGATACATACCTGATCGATCTGCTGACCTTCAAGCTCCTTGATTGTCTTGATGTTGTCGGGGGAGTGGGGGCAAGCCGCCAAGGGTTCAAGCTCTGAGAGGTTAATCTCGATAACCTCGTCATAAACCGCGTCGGCGTCTGCCGAAAGCTCTGTGTAGTCTTCCTCTCTGCCTTGAGCCTTAAGGAATTCTCTTGTAGTCTCGTCAGAGGGGAATACTGATGTTGTAGCGCCGAGCTCAGCGCCCATATTGGTGATTGTAGCTCTCTCGGGAACAGTCAGGGTTTTAACGCCCTCGCCGCCGTACTCAACAATCTTGCCAACGCCGCCCTTAACACTCATAACCTTAAGAACCGCGAGGATAATATCCTTTGCCGATACCCACGGGCTGAGCTTGCCTGTCAGGTTAACTCTAACCATCTTGGGCATTGTGATGTAGTAAGCGCCGCCGCCCATAGCAACCGCAACGTCTAGTCCGCCTGCGCCGATTGCGAGCATACCGATACCGCCGCCTGTGGGAGTATGGCTGTCAGAACCGATTAAGGTCTTGCCGGGCTTGCCGAAGCGCTCAAGGTGAACCTGATGGCAAATTCCGTTGCCGGGACGTGAAAAGTAAATGCCGTGCTTTTTGCAAACGGACTGAATAAACCTGTGGTCGTCCGCGTTCTCAAAGCCTGTCTGTAAAGTATTGTGGTCGATGTACGCCACGCTTTTTTCTGTTTTAACACGGGGAATTCCCATAGCCTCATACTCGATGTAAGCCATAGTTCCCGTAGCGTCCTGAGTAAGCGTCTGGTCGATCTTAAGACCGATGTCTGTGCCGACAACCATCTCGCCGCTCACAAGGTGCTCTTTAATAATCTTCTGTGCTATTGTATAGCCCATAATATTACCTCCGTTTATAAATTTCCCCTGCAAATAGTACAAGGGGCATTTATGTTAATTATATAACAATCCTTAGTAGTTGTAAAGCGTATTTCGACACGAAAAGCACAAAATATTGAATTTTTTGGCGTAAAAAGCATTGTCTATTGGGAAAATGTTTCAAAATACCACGCGATATAAGCCGAAAGGTGATTAAAAATACAAGTTGAAATTACCGCACGGCAGTGATATAATTATAATGTAATATTATGTTTTATGGAGTATGATTATGGACGTAAGAGAAGATTTAAGAAACATCGCGATTATCGCGCACGTTGACCACGGCAAAACAACGCTTGTGGATCAGCTTTTGAAGCAGAGCGGTATTTTCAGAGCAAATGAAAATGTCGAGGAAAGGGTAATGGACTCAAACGACCTCGAAAGGGAAAGAGGAATTACAATTCTCTCAAAGCCCACCGCCGTGCTTTACAACGGAATTAAAATCAACATCGTGGACACCCCCGGACACGCCGATTTCGGCGGAGAGGTTGAGCGTATTTTACAGATGGTAGACGGCGTTGTTCTGCTCGTAGACGCTTTTGAAGGCTGTATGCCCCAGACGAGGTTTGTGCTCAAAAAGGCTCTCGGCCTCGGCAAAAAGCCGCTCGTTGTGCTCAACAAAATCGACCGTCCCGGCGCGCGTCCCGAGGAAGTAGTCGACGAGGTTCTCGACCTCTTTATCGAGCTCGGCGCCGACGAGGATCAGCTTGAATTCCCGGTAATTTATGCTTCCGCGCGTGACGGCTACGCTACCGAGGACTACAACGAAGCAGGCACTGATATGAAACCGCTGTTCGACGCTATTATCCGCGAAATTCCCGCTCCCAAGGGCGAGCTTGACGGCGGACTTCAAATCCTCATCTCAAATATCGACGCCGACAACTTTGTCGGCAGAATCGGCGTGGGCAGGGTAGAGAGAGGCCATGTTAAAAACGGCCAGTCCGTAACCCTCTGCCATACCGACGGCACTACAAAGAATGTGCGTATCGGCAAGCTGTATCAGTTTGAGGGACTTAAAAGAATCGAGTGCGACGAGGCAAGTCTGGGCGACCTCGTATGCATCAGCGGTATTCAGGACATCAATATCGGAGAAACGCTCTGCTCAACCGACTGCGTAGAGCCGCTTCCCTTTGTAAAAATCGACGAGCCCACCGTTACAATGAACTTTATTGTTAACAACTCTCCCTTTGCAGGCAGAGAGGGCAAGTACGTTACCTCGAGAAATATCCGCGACAGGCTCTTTAAGGAGACCGAGACAAATATCGCGTTAAGGGTTGAGGAGACCGACAGCGCCGATACCTTCAAGGTTTCGGGCAGAGGCGAGCTCCACCTTTCAATCCTTATCGAAACAATGCGCAGACAGAACTTTGAGTTTCAGGTTTCGCGCCCCGAGGTTATCACAAAGACAATCGACGGCAAGCTTCACGAGCCTATGGAGTTCCTCATTGTCGAGGTTCCCGACAGCTACGTCGGCGCGGTTATGGAAAAGCTCGGCTCGCGTAAGGCGGAGCTTGTAAATATGGGCACGCGCGACGGCGGAGTTACACATATTGAGTTCAGAATTCCGGCGCGCGGACTTATGGGTTACCGCCCCGAGTTCCTTACCGACACCAACGGCAATGGTATTATGAACCATGTTTTTGACGGCTATGAGCCGTGGAAGGGCGATATTGTAACCCGTCACCAAGGGTCGCTCATCGCCTTTGAAACAGGCGATACCGTAACCTACGGCTTGTACGCCGCTCAGGAAAGAGGCAGACTGTTTATCGGCCCGGGCGTTCCCGTTTACGAGGGAATGATTGTCGGCGCAAGTCCCAAGTCCGAGGACATTACCGTTAACGTCTGCAAGAAAAAGCACATCACCAATACCCGTGCCTCGGGTTCGGACGACGCATTAAAGCTCACACCGCCCACTATTATGTCGCTCGAGCAGTGCCTTGAGTTCATCGCGGACGACGAGCTTGTTGAGGTTACACCCGAAAATATCAGAATGAGAAAGCGTATACTGTCCAAGGAACAGCGTATGAAGCAGGCTTTTCGTAAAAAATGAGTTACGTAATTCTTGATTTGGAGTGGAACGGCGCTTTCTGCAAGTCCGCTCAGAAGTTTGTCAATGAAATAATCGAGTTCGGCGCGGTAAAGCTCGACGAAAAGCTTAATGTCGTCGATACCTTCTCCTCGCTTATCTCGCCCAAAATCGGCAAAAGGCTCTCGGGCAAGGTCAAGCAGCTCACAAAGATAAACTTTGAGGAGCTTGTTGACGGCGGAGTTGATTTTTTCACCGCGGCGGACAGCTTTGCAAAGTTCCTCGGTGACAGCACGCTGATGACCTGGGGAACCTCAGACATTCACGCGCTGATTGAAAACTATCTTTTCTACACAAAGGATTATCACATTCCGTTCTTAAAAATCTACTGCGACTTGCAGGAGTACTGCCAACGCGCCCTTGACCGCTACGACGCGGCAAATCAAATGGGGCTCGGCGTGTGCGCGGAGCTTCTGGGTATTGAGTTTTCCGAGGACGAGCAGCACAGGGCAGAGGCAGACGCGCTTTTAAGCCGCGAATGTCTTGTTAAGCTGATTGACAAATACCCTGTTTCAAGCTGCGTATTAAGGGCTGACTGCGAGGAATTTTACCGCAGGATGATGTTCAAAAATTACTTCGTTACCGATTTGAACACCCCGGGCATTGATAAGGAAAACTTAAAATTCAACTGCGACCTCTGCGGAAAAAGAGCACGGCGCGTAAAAAAGTGGAAGCTCCACAACAAAAACTTCACCTCGGACTTTTACTGCAAAAGCTGCGACCATAAATTTACCGCGAGGGTGTCGTTTAAGCGCAGGTACGACGGAATAAAGGTCAACCGCCGTATTATAGAGAAAAAGAAAGAACAGCCGGAAGTAGAAAACAAGGCGGCTGTTCAGCAATAAAAGCATAAACCCGGGTTTTGCTCGGGTTTTTCTTTAAAAACTCAAAAAACACAAAAATATTTCAAGGTTATTTCATACAGTTTTCACTTTGGGGAATTATTATAATTACAACATCAAAAGACAAGACCGCAACAGCGGCTGCCATAAACGGAGGTAATATCATGACAGATTATAACAACGACAAATTTGACGGTATGAACGAAGTTCCGTCAGAGGAAACTCCTATTACTAATGAAACCCCGTCAGAGGAAAACTTAAATTCAACCGACGTTTCGAGCAACGACATCTACAGTTCGTCGTCGCACGAAGAGCCCGAGGCTCAGGATGAGGGCTCGTATGAGTGGAACGCCGAACCAAAGGAAGAAACCACCGAGTATCACTACTCATATATAAACGGCAACAACGCCGACGCAGAGCATAACCCAAATAATTATAACGATAATTATTCTTCATACGGAACCTCGAACACCTCGCAGTCATATCAGTCCGATTCCTACTCGGACAACGCAAATACCCAGACTGCAAATCAGCAGGCAAATCCGTATTCCTATAACTACTCAAACACTTATAATAATTATTCCTCAACTCCGAATTACAACAGGCAGCATACTCAAAGCTACAATCAGCCGCCTGCAAAAAAGGAGAAGAAGAAAAAGGAAAAGAAGCCCGTTTCACGCGGATTTATCGCGGCAATGCTCGTTATTACGGTGCTCTGTTCAGCGGCACTCGGCTTCGGCGGAGGAATGCTCGCCAAAAATATGAACACCACCACGAACGGTAACGTAACAATCAATCAGGTAAATTCCTCGGGAGTTAAAAATGCAGGCACAACAACCGCCGCAAGCACTTCCGAAATAGTTAAGAAAACCGCCGACAGCGTTGTAGAAATCGCAACCGAGGGCGTTGTAACAGGCAACTTTGCACAGCAGTATGTTACCAAGGGCGCAGGCTCCGGCGTAATTATCTCGGCTGACGGTTATATCGTTACAAACCACCACGTTATCGACAACGCAAAGACCATCAAGGTTACGCTCCGCGACGGTCAGACCACATACGACGCTACCCTTATAGGCAGCGACGAGGACAACGATATCGCGCTTCTTAAGGTAAACGCGGAGGGACTTACCCCGGCAACCTTTGGCGACAGCGCTTCCCTCGCGGTAGGCGACTATGTTGTAGCAATCGGCAATCCGCTCGGAACCCTCGGCGGAACAGTAACCGACGGTATCGTATCAGCTCTTGCAAGAGAAGTTACAATCGAGAACAAGAATATGACCTTGCTCCAGACTAACGCTCAAATCAGCCCCGGCAACTCGGGCGGCGGACTCTTTAACGCAAACGGCGAGCTCGTCGGCATCGTAAACGCCAAGGACAGCGCGACTGAGGTTGAGGGTATCGCGTTTGCAATCCCCGTAAACAACGTTATCGACATCATCAAGGACTTGCAGAACTACGGCTATGTTACCGGTAAAATCGACCTCGGAATGGAGTTTGTGGATATCAATTCAAACGATACCGCGTTCTATTACGGAGTTAATCAGCTCGGCTGTTACGTTCTCTCGGTAACAAGCGGCTCTAACGCCGAAAAGGCAGGCTTTAAGCGCGGCGACCTTATCACTGCTGTAAACGGCACTGAAATTTCCCAGTCGTCCGAAATCAGCAAGGCGCTTGAAAATAACAAGGTCGGTGACAAAGTAACCCTGACCGTATCGCGCTCAGGCAGAACAACCGATATTGATCTTGAGCTCGAGGAGTACGTTCCCTCGGCAAAGCTCAATTCAAACAACAGCCAGAGTCAGCAGCAACAGCAGCAACAAATGCCTCAGGGCGGCTCAGACCTCTGGGATCAGATTTTCGGCTGGTAACCGACCGGTTAAACCAATAATAAGAGATTTACTAATCATTGTTTATTCTCCTTGTTTTGCGGAGCTGTGTAAAAACAGCTCCGTTTTTTGTTTTATAGGTTGACTTATAATTCTTTTATGGTAAAATAAAAGTATAATACTATTCTCAAATAAAATCCTTTAACATCTGTCGTGTAAAATTCCGCATAACTGCGTTGTCGTCCTTGGAATCCGTCAGGATTCCTGCGTCCTCCGCCTTGTTCTGCGAAATTTTCCATCGACATCTGTTTTAAAGTCTTTTATCAGAGAATAGTATAAAAATGTTTAGGAGGGTTTGTATGGCGGACGAAAAAACAAGAAAAAGCTCATTTTTCAGCAGCAATATTTTTGAGGGATTACTATTTATCCTTTTGGGTGTAGCAATTCTGGTATGGCCTAACCACGCGCTTAAAACGCTCTGCGTTATCGCAGGTATCGCGGTCGGTTTAATGGGAGTATTAAAATTTATATTCTTCATTAAAACCCCGAAAGAGGAACGCAAAATCGGGATGATAATTGTCGGCGTTATCCAGCTCGCCTTCGGAATAGCGCTGATAGCGGCTTCCGAGTTCTTCATCAATCTGTTCTTTGTTATAACGGGACTTATGCTCGTTTACGGAGCATTCCTTATGTTTTTCAGAGCTGTACAGCTCAGGCGCGTAAAGGGCGTGATGTTTGCGCTCTCGATTATTTTCGGAATAATCTACACAATTTTAGCGGTGATTATTTTTATGAATCCCGAGGGATTCGCGCAGTTTATAACCCGAATTCAGGGAGTTGCCTTGATTTTTGAGGGCTTAGGCTTGATAATAGTGCTCAGAAATCTAAAGATTTCCTTTGAAATGACAAAAGAGTAAAAATGACGGAATTTTCCGTGCAGTAAAAAACGGACTGATTATTCAGTCCGTTTTTGGTTAGTTATTTATACTATTCTCAGATAAAAGACTTTAAAACATATGTCGATGGAAAATTTTGCAGAACAAGGCGGAGGACGCCGCAAGGCTTGAGGTGCGGTCAAAATCTTTGATTTTGGGCACCGCACCCATACAACGGAGACGCCTTGCAAGGACGACAACGCAGTTATGCGGAATTTTACACGGCAGATGTTAAAGGATTTTATTAGAGAATAGTATTAATTGTCAACAGCGCCACGCTCTCTACATGCGCTGTTTTCGGGAACATATCCACAGGGGTGACTTCTACTGTTTTGTAGCCGAGGGCGTCAAAGTATTTCAAATCTCTTGCCAAGGTCGCAGGGTCGCAGGAGACGTAAACCACCCTGTCGGGCTTCATCTCTGCTATAGTGTTCACAAGCTCCTCGCCGCAGCCCTTTCGCGGAGGATCGACGATAATCACATCGGGTTTAAGTCCGTTTTGTTCAAGCTCTTTAGCGGCATTTGCCGCGTCCGAACAAATAAACTCGGCGTTGGTAATTCCGTTATTTTCAGCGTTTTGACGCGCGTCCTTAACCGCGTCGTCAATAATTTCAACGCCAATCAGCTTTTTGCAGTCCTTCGCCATCGTCAGCCCGATTGTGCCTGTTCCGCAGTAGAGGTCGAGCAAAACCTCGTTTCCGCTGAGATTTGCATACTCTTTTGCCTTGCTGTAGAGCTTTTCGGCCTGTGAGCGGTTGACCTGCCAGAACGAAAACGGCGAAATTTTAAACTTCAAACCGCATAGCTCGTCGGTGATGTAACCGTTGCCGTAGGCTGTGCGGTTTTTCGCGCCTAAGACGACATTTGTATTTTCTCTATTAGAATTAAAAATCACGGTTTTGAGGTTAGGAATTCTCTCCCTGAGCATTTTTACAAGAATATCCTCGCCCTTGATTCCGTTGCCGTTGACAACATAGCAGACCATCAGCTCATCCGTTTTTTCGCCTATTCGGATGTACAAGTGCCTTAGCCTGCCCTTACCCGTCTGCTCGTCATAAACCGAGGCGTTTGTAAGCTCGATAAACTCCCTTGTAACCTCGATAACTTCGCTGAATATTTTAGGTTGTAGGGAGCAGTCGGAGCAGTTTACAATCCTGTGGCTGTGAAAGGCGTAAAAGCCAATCAGCAAATTGCCGTCCTTATCCCTGCCAATGGGGAACTGAGCCTTGTTGCGGTAACGCTCCGTCTGGTCGCAGGCGATAATCGGCTTGATTTCGGTATCAATACCGCCGATTCTCCTTACCGCGTCAGCCACCTTCCGGCTTTTTATATCACATTCAGCGGAGTATTTAATGTGTCTCCATACACAGCCGCCGCATTTTGAAAAGCACTCGCAGTCGGGCTCGGTTCTGTCCCTTGACGGAGTTATAATCTCCTCAATCTTGCCGAAGGCGTAGGTCTTTTTGACCTTCAAAATTTTAACCCTCAGAAAATCCCCGACGGCTGAAAGCGGCACAAATACAGCGATACCCTCGTCGGTTTTTCCCACGCCGCTGCCCTCGGCGGTGGCAGAGGTGATATTCAGTTCTATAATATCGTTTTTCTTCAACATAATATCCCTGCAAACTTAATAAACTTATAATATTATCTTACCATTTTTGCGCTTATTTGGCAACATTTTAAGAAAATTGTATTTAGGTATTTATTTTTTCTGAAAAATAGCTTATAATTAAAGTTAATGTAAATAGCACAAAACATTCTGAACGGAGTTGTACTTATGGATTACGATAAATTACTTAATGAGATAAAGCGAATTCATTTTATCGGTATCGGCGGCAGTGGAATGTGCCCGATTGCCGAGATTATGATGAGCGAGGGCTTTGAGATTTCGGGTTCTGATATGAACGAGGGCGAAACGCTCGACAAAATGAAGGGTTATGGAATTCCCATTTATATGGGACACGCGGCTGAAAATATCAAGGGCGCAGAGCTTGTTGTATATTCCGCGGCGGTTAAAGAGACCAACCCCGAGCGTAAGGCGGCTGTGGAGCAGGGAATTCCCTGCATTGAGCGCAGCGTAATGCTCGGAGTTGTGTGCAGAAGATACAAGCGTTCAATCGCTGTTTCGGGCACTCACGGCAAGACCTCAACCACCGCTATGCTCTCGCAAATTCTAATCGGCAGCGGCTTTGACCCGTCCGCGATTATCGGCGGAAAGCTTCCGTTTATCGGCGGCAACAGCTACGTAGGTCAGAGCGACATCATCGTCTGCGAGGCGTGCGAGTACGTTGACACCTTCCTGCAGCTCAATCCGTTTATCTCGATTATCCTCAATATCGACGCGGATCATCTCGACTACTTTAAGAACCTCGACAACATCAAAAAGTCGTTCAACCAGTTCTCCAAGCAGACAACAGGTCTGCTCGTAATAAACGGCGACGACCAAAACACCCTCGACGCGGTTAAGGACGTTGACATAGAAAAAATCACCTTCGGCTTCGGTGAAAACTGCGATTACCGTGCGGTTAACATAAGCGCCGACAAGGGCGTTCACGAGCAGTACGACCTGCTCTATAAGGGCGAAAAGCTCACGAGCGTTAAGCTGATTGTGCCCGGCAGACACAATATTTACAATTCACTCGCGGCGGCGGCGACGGCTCATTACCTCGGCGCAACCCCGAACGAAATATCCGAAAATCTGCACAAGTTCGGCGGAGTTCACAGACGTTTTGAAATCCTCGGAACTCCCTGCGGAATCACCGTTGCGGATGACTTTGCTCACCATCCCACCGAGCTCACGGCAACGCTCAACGCCGCAATGCAGATGGGCTTTAACAAGGTTTGGGCGGTGTTCCAGCCGCATACCTTCTCAAGAACCGCAATGCTCCTTGACGACTTTGCCGAGGCGCTCAAAATCCCCGACGTTGCAATTGTGTCCGAGATTTTGCCGGTAAGAGAGACCAACACATATAACATCTACGCCACAGACCTGACCGCGAAAATCCCCGGCAGCGTTTACCGCAAGACCTTTGAGGAGATTACCGACTACGTGTGCCAAAACGCCAAGGAGGGCGACCTTATCCTCACAATGGGCGGCGGCAACGTCTATATGTGCGCGAATATGATTAATAAACAGCTAAAGTTTATGGAAGAAAATAACTGATAAAAAACGGTTCTAATCTCAACTGAGGTTAGAACCGTAACTTTTTATTCCTTAACAACTCTTTTTGTTTTCCACTTTCCGCTTTTCCAGCGCAAAATCATCATAACGCCGCGGATACATTCGTCGGCTGCAAGGGCAATCCACAAGCCGTAAATTCCCATGCCGAATACCACGGCGAGAAGATACGAGCCGAGTACGCTTATCAGCCAGTTTGAGAAAATCGCGCAGAAGGTGGGGAAGTACACGTCCCCTGAGCCGCGCAGACAGGCAATCAAAACAAGGTTTGTCGTCCTGCCGAATTCGAGCACGGTGTTAATCAAAAGTATATTAGCGCCCATCGTTATAACCGCCTCGTCCGCGGTGAAAATCCCCATTAGCTGAGATCTTAAAATCACGCCGATTACGCAAATTCCTGCCGCAATCGCGAGCGCGAAGGAGTACGAGCGAAAGCCCCTGCGGTACGCCTCGTAGGTTTTTTTCGCGCCTACCAAATGCCCTGTAATAATCTGAGAAGCCTGAGCAATCGCCACCGCGAAAAGATAGAAAAACATGGTTATATTTTGAACGTAGGTTTTTGTTATCAGCTCGGCTTCCGTCAGGAAGTTAAGCACCAGCGACGTGATCACAAGCTGCGAGAGGTTGTACAAAAACGTCTCCAGCGCCGACGGTATGCCGATTTTGAAAATATCCTTCAAATCGTCCTTTGGGAACGGCTTTAACAGCTTGAAAATCGACGGCTTTTCTACCTTGGTAAAAAGTACAATGCCGAGCACAATCATTCCGGCAATCCGGCTGAACGTCGTGGCAATTGCAACGCCCATAACGCCGAGCTTCGGAAATCCCAACAGCCCGAGCACAAACAGCACGTCAAGTCCGGTGTTGACGATGTTCATTCCAACCGTGACGTACATCGTGATTTTCGTCAGTCCGTGGTTGCGGATAATAACGGAAGCGTTGCTCAGCACCGCCTGCAAAAATATAAATCCGCCGACGATTGAAAGGTACTGCCCCGAAAGCTCAAGCAATTGTCCCTTAGCGCCGATAAAGCTGAGAATTTGCCTGTTGAACAGCACAAGCCCAAGGCTTATCACAATTCCGAATATAAAGTTAATTGTAAGCGAGAGCGCCGCAATCCGCGAGGCGTTCTCGCGTTTTTCAGCGCCCAAATACTGCGAAATCAGCACAGCGCTCGCGCCTGAGATAACCGTAAAAACTATCGTTACAATCGACACCGCCTGATTAGCCGTGCCAACTGCCGAAGCCGCCAAGTCGTCGTAACGGCTCAGCACAAAAACATCGACAAAGCCGAGCAGCATAAACAGCGCGGTTTCGATAAATATAGGCCATGCAAGGTTAAACAGCTTTAACTGCTTCATAAAATCACCTGCCTTAGTTCATTATACAAAAAGATTTTGCAGAATTCAATTTATAAAAGCAATTTTATGTTCGTAAATGTCGATAATTTGATTACTATTTTTACTTGACTGCACACCCTTTGGAGTTATATAATATATTAGTATATATTGTGATTTATGGAAGTGATAAAATGAAGTATCATAAGCTGGTAGAAAACGCCGTAAAGCCCGAGGGCTTTTGGGGCAAGTTGATGATTCGTTCAATGAACAAGGGGCACTCCGACCTTACCGACTGGGCGTTGTGCCATATTGATATTAAATCCGGAGATTACGTGTGTGATATTGGCTGCGGCGGCGGAAAAACCGTCGGTAAGCTTGCAAATTTGGTAGGCTCAGGCAAGGTTTACGGCATTGATTACTCGGATTTGTGCATAAAAAAGGCAGAAAAGCTAAATCATAAAAATGTGCTCTGCGGCAAGGTAAAGCTCTCGCAGGCGTCTGTCTCGGCACTGCCGTTTGAGGACAGTAAGTTCGACTTTGTAACCGCCGTTGAAACCTACTATTTTTGGCCTGACAAGCTAAACGACCTAAAGGAGGTTTTCAGGGTTCTCAAGCCCGGCGGAAAGCTTTTGCTGGTCTTTGAAATGTTAAAGGACGAAAATGAACCCGAAAAGTGGAAGAAGGTCGAGGACAGGCTCGGTATTGAAGCGGTATCGCGCGAGGGCATTTACGAAATGCTCGACAGAGCAGGATATCTCAATATCCGCACCTATGTAAAATCCGGCACGACGTGGCTTTGCGCCGTTGCCGAAAAGGAGTAATTGATGAAGGCTTTAATAACAGGAGCAAGCTCGGGAATAGGCAGGGAATTCGCCCTGTATCTCGCTGAGCTCGGCTACGATTTGATAATCTGCTCGCGCAGTACCGACAAGCTTAACGCCCTTAAGGACGAGATTAAAAACGTCAGCGTGCGAGTAATTACAATTGACCTTTCGCGCGAATCCGACGCTTTTGATTTGTACGAGCACCTAAAGGAAGAAGATATCGACGTGCTCATCAACAACGCAGGCTTCGGAGCGTTCGGCAAGTTCCTTGACGTTCCGCTTGAGCGCGAGGTCGAGCTTATCCACACCAACGTAAGCTCGGTTCATATCCTCACAAAGTGCTTTTTGAAGGATATGCAGAGCAAAAACAGCGGACTTATCCTAAACGTCGGCTCAATGGCAGGCTTTTCCGCAGGACCGAAGCTGTCGAGCTACTACGCGTCCAAAAACTACGTTGTCCGCCTTACCCAGGCAATCAACGAGGAGCTCAGGCGCGACGGCAGTAAGGTGAAAATTTCCGTACTCTGTCCCGGACCGGTCGAGACGAACTTCAACAACGTCGCGAACGTCCGCTTTACCACCAAGGGGCTAAACGCGCGTGACGTTGCGCGTTATGCCTTTGACAAGGCAAGACAGGGCAAAATAATTATTATCCCCGGATTTTTGATGAAAACCGTCAAGTTTTTCGAGCATTTCCTGCCCGAAAACTTGCTGACGAGGATTTCCTACAACGTGCAGTCGAAAAAAGAGGGTAAATAATTTCGATGTACAAAAAGGTAAAGAAGTTTTTCGAAGCAATCTCGCCGTTTCTCAAAAAGATTGAGGACGACAATATTTTTGCAATCTCAGGCCAATCCGCATTCTTTTTGCTGTTGGCCTTAATTCCGTTTGCGATGTTCGCGGTATCAATTCTGCAAAACCTGAATATTCCCGTGAGCAAGTTCGACCGCTTTTTCAGGATTATTTTTAACGACGCGGTGTCGGCGCAAATTTCAAACTTCCTCGGCAACGTAAACAAGGGCTCGGTGAGCGTGCCGCTTATTACAATGTTCTTTACGCTGTGGTCGGCGGCGCAGGGCGTTCACGCTATAACAAGCGGACTTAACCGTATTCATCATACATACGAAAACCGCAACTGGTTCTTGGTGCGGTTCAGGGCGATGTTCTACACGGTTGTGTTTGTGTTTATCCTTTTCGCAACCGCCTTTGTAATCGTCCTCGGCTCGTCAATCCAAAACGCCATAGCTCAGCACGTGCCCGAGCTTCCGAATGTGGTCGCAGTGATATACAGGTTCAGGTTTATAATAATCTTTGTTTATCTGGTCTTTTTGTTTTCATTTATCTACCGCAACCTTCCGAACCTCACGCCGGAAACCAGGGCGGAATATAAATTTATATATCAGCTTCCGGGCTCATTGCTGTGCGCCGCGGCGTGGATATTGCTCTCGTGGGGAATTTCAATTTACGTGGGCGATTTCAACGGTTTTTCAATTTACGGCAGTCTTTCCAAGGTTGCGGTAATGATGGTGTGGCTGTACTTTTGTATTTTGTTTTTGATGTTCGGAGCGGAAATCAACTGCCACTACCATGTTCAGATTAAGCATTTTATAGATAATAAAATTCTCAGAAAGAATAAAAGGAAGAAACGTTAGGGTATCGGAGTAATTCAAAGGAGAGATAGTATGATAAAAACCTTAGCTGTACATATTAAGGGGTATATCAAAGAGTCTGTTATGACTCCGCTGTTTATGATTCTCGAGGTTGTAATGGAAACCATAATCCCAATGCTTATGGCGACTATGATTGACGACGGCGTGTCAAAGGGCAACTTAAACCACGTTGTCACAACAGGGTTGATAATGATACTCTGCGCGCTTGTGGCGTTATTTGCAGGCTATATGGGCGGAGTGTACGGAGCAAAGGCTTCCGCAGGCTTTGCAAAAAATCTCAGGGAAGCTATGTTTATAAATATTCAGAGCTTTTCGTTCGCGAATATTGACAAATACTCCACCGCAGGCCTTGTCACCAGAATGACAACCGACGTCACCAACCTGCAAAACGCCTACCAGATGATTTTGCGTATCTGCTTCAGAGCGCCAATAAACCTCATCGCGGCTATGACAATGACAATGCTGATTAACGCAAAGCTTGCGACGGTTTACCTTGTGGCAATCGCGTTTTTGGCGGTTGTGCTTATCTTTATAATCAGCAAGACCTACAAGCTGTTCTCCGAGGTTTTCGAGCGTTACGACGACCTCAACGCCTCCGTTCAGGAGAACGTATCATCAATCCGCGTGGTAAAGGCTTATGTCCGCGAGGATTACGAGGTTAAAAAGTTCAACAAAGCGACCTATATGCTCTACAAGCTCTTTGTTAAGGCGGAGAATATGATGGTATCGGTATCTCCGCTTATGATGCTGACAATCTACGGCTCAATGATAGCGATTAGCTGGTTCGGTGCGAATATGATAGTCGGCAGCGAGCTTACCACAGGCGAGCTGACAAGTATGCTGACCTTCTGTATGCAAATTCTTATGAGCCTTATGATGCTCGCGCTGATTTTTGTAATGCTCACAATGAGTATGGCAAGCGCAAAGCGTATCGCAGGCGTGCTTGATGAAGTAACAACGCTTAAAAATCCCGAAAATCCCGACTTCAATGTTCCCGACGGAAGCATTGATTTTGAAAATGTATTTTTCAGCTACAGTGAAAAAAGCGAACGTCCCGTACTGAACAATATTAACCTAAGAATAAAATCAGGCGAGACAATAGGAATTATCGGCGGAACAGGCAGCTCAAAAACCAGCCTTGTCAACCTAATCGGCAGACTTTACGACGTAAATTCCGGCTCGGTCAAGGTAGGCGGCAAGGATGTCCGAACATACGACCTCGAAACTTTACGCGATAAAGTATCAGTAGTTTTGCAGAAAAACGTGCTGTTCAGCGGCACAATCCTCGATAACCTCCGCTGGGGTAATGAAAACGCAACCGAGGAGGAGTGCATAAACGCCTGCAAGCTCGCCTGCGCAGACGATTTTATTCAGACCTTCCCCGACAAATACAACACCAAAATCGAGCAGGGCGGTACTAACGTATCGGGCGGACAAAAGCAGAGACTGTGCATAGCCAGAGCGCTGCTCAAAAAGCCGAAAATCCTTATTCTCGACGACTCCACCAGCGCGGTTGATACCGCGACCGACGCTAAAATCCGCAGGGCGTTTGCCGAGGAAATTCCCGACACCACCAAGCTCATTATCTCTCAGCGTGTTTCGAGCGTAGAGAACGCCGACCGTATTGTTGTAATGGACAACGGCGAGATTAACGCCGTCGGCACTCACGACGAGCTTATGGACTCCTGCAAAATCTATAAAGAAATCTACGTTGCCCAGACCGTCGGCAACGGCGATTTTGACAAGAAAGGGGAGATGTAGTATGCCGGCACCGCGCGGAAGAAAAAATATGCAGCCCAGACCGAAGGTTAAAACTCCGATGAAAACGCTCAAAAGGCTGCTCGGAATTATTTTCAAAAAATACAAGCTTCACCTTTCAATTGTGTTCGTCTGTATTATTGTCAGCGTGCTCGCGAATGTTCAGGGCACAATGTTTATCCAAAAGCTGATTGACGACTACATCACTCCGATGGTGCAGAGCGTTTCGGCCGGAAATCCTGCCGACTTTACACCGCTGTTGATGGCAATTTCCCGCGTAGCGCTGTTCTATTTAATCGGAGCGGCGGCGCAGTTTGCCTACTCAAAAATTATGGTTTACGTAACCCAGGGCACAATGCGCGACCTTCGCTGCAGTATTTTTGAGCATATGGAAAGCCTGCCGATTAAGTACTTCGACACCCATCCACACGGCGACATTATGAGCGTATATACAAACGACGTTGATACTCTCAGGCAGATGATAAGCCAGAGTATGCCGCAGATGTTCTCCAGCGCAATCACAATCGTATCCGTGCTCGTCAGTATGATAATGCTCAGTATTCCGCTGACAGCGCTGACAATCGGTATGGTCGGCGTTATGATGCTCGCGACAAAGACAATCGCCTCAAAAAGCGGTAAGTACTTCCTGGCTCAGCAGCAGGACCTCGGTAAGGAAAACGGCTATATCGAGGAAATGATGAACGGACAAAAGGTTGTTAAGGTATTTAATCACGAGAAAAAGAGCGTTGAGGAGTTTAACGAGCTCAATGAACAGCTCTTTAACAGCGCCTACAACGCCAATAAATTCGCCAATATTCTTATGCCGGTTAACGCGCAGCTCGGCAATGTAAGCTACGTTTTGTGCGCAATCGCAGGCTGCGTGCTGTTCCTCGTTTCGGGCGGAGCATGGATAACCCTCGGCAGAATCGTCAGCTTTTTGTCCTTTAACAAGAGCTTTTCACAGCCGATTAACCAGCTCAGCCAGCAGATTAACAGTATTGTAATGGCACTTGCAGGCGCGGAGAGAGTTTTTGAACTCCTCGACGAGCCGAGCGAGTCCGACGACGGCTACGTTACCCTTGTCAACGCCGTTAATAAGGACGGCAAGCTTACCGAGAGCGAGACTCGCACAGGTCTTTGGGCGTGGAAGCACGTTCATCAGGCGACAGGCGAGGTCGAGTACAAGCCGCTCGAGGGCGACCTCGTTATGGATGACGTTGATTTCGGATATACCGACGACAAAATTGTGCTCCATAACGTCAGCATTTACGCAAAGCCCGGTCAAAAAATCGCCTTTGTAGGCTCGACCGGCGCCGGTAAAACCACAATTACCAACCTGATTAACCGCTTTTACGATATTCAGGACGGCAAAATCCGCTATGACGGAATAAATATCAATAAAATCAAAAAGGCTGACCTGCGCCGTTCGCTCGGCATAGTTTTGCAGGAGACAAACCTGTTCAGCGACACGATTATGGAGAATATCCGCTACGGCAGGCTTGACGCTACCGATGAGGAAGTTATCAGCGCGGCTAAGCTCGCTAACGCCGACAGCTTTATCCGCCAGCTTCCGAACGGCTATCAGACGGTTATCAAGGCTGACGGCGGAAATCTCAGCCAAGGTCAGCGGCAAATGCTCGCAATCGCGAGAGCCGCCGTTGCAGATCCGCCTGCGCTCATTCTCGACGAGGCGACAAGCTCAATTGATACCCGTACCGAAAAAATGGTGCAGGAGAGTATGGATAAGCTGATGAAGGGCAGGACGACGTTCGTAATCGCCCACAGACTGTCCACCGTCAAAAACTCTGACTGCATTATCGTATTGGAGCAGGGCAGAATTATCGAACGCGGTACTCACGACCAGCTTCTTGAGCAAAAGGGCAAGTATTATCAGCTTTACACAGGTAAGGCTTCTTAAAAAAGAACAGGAGGATGACAGGATTGAAAATTAAAAGACTAATCTGCGCCGTAGCGTTGTGCTTGGCGGCGATTTTCACCCTGTCATCCTGCGACAGCTTATTTATCTTTGATATCCCGAGGCTGTATTACCCAAACGGCAAAACGCTTGTCTCGCATTACCTTGATGTAGGGCAGGGGGATTCGATATTCATTGAGCTTCCAAACGGCGAGACTATGCTGATTGACTCGGGAGAGAACTACCACGGCGCGTCAATTATAAAGTATATCGAGGACTGCGGCCGCGATAAAATCGACTACCTTGTCGGCACGCACCCTCATTCCGACCATATCGGCTCGATGGCGTATATAGTTAGGAATTTTGACATCGGCTCGGTTTATCTCCCGAACGCGAGCACAAATACATATACCTACGAAAAGCTTCTCGAAGCCGTCAAGAAAAAGAAGATGAAGGTCAAAAACGGCAAGGCAGGCGTGAATATCCTAAACGACGAGGAGAATTCGCTGTATGTCAATATCATAGCGCCGGTCGATACCGACGTAAAGAACCTCAACAACACCTCAATAATCATCAAGATTGAGTACGGCGAAACGAGCTTTCTATATACCGGCGACGCCGAGACAGGCGAGCTAAAAACCGTAACCGCAGATGTGTCAGCCGATGTTCTTAAGGTAGGCCACCACGGAAGCGACACGTCGTCTCCGCAGAGCTTTATCGACGCGGTTAATCCGAAAATCGCGGTAATATCCGTAGGAGAGGATAACGACTACGGACATCCGAGCTCAAAAACGCTAAAAAGGCTCGAAAACAAGGGCTGTGAAATCTACCGCACAGACGAATTGCAGACAATCGCCGTCACCTCCGACGGAATAAATCTCGACGTTAAATCGGGCTTCAGGACAATGGAAAGAGAATAAATATGAAAAGATTTACCGTAGACAGAATTGAAAACGGCAGAGCCGTGCTCGAGTGCGAAAACGGCGACTTCGTAAGCCTCGACGTAAAATCCCTGCCAAAGAATATCAAGGACGGCGACGTGCTGAACTTTGAACACGGAAGTTGCTTTTTCAACGCCGAGGAAACCGAGCGCCGAAGCAGAAAAATAAAAAAGCTTATGCAGGCACTGTTTGAGGAAGAATAAAAGTTATAAAATTTTTCTTGCTAATTCTATTGACAATTATCCCCGACTGTGATATAATATCGACTGTTGAGCAAAAAAGCTCTTAATAATCGCGAGTGTGCTGGAATAGGCAGACAGGCACGTTTGAGGGGCGTGTGTCTTTGACGTACGGGTTCAAGTCCCGTCACTCGCACCAACCCTATGACCTTGAAAATGGCTTAAACAAGCCACTTTCAGGGTCTTTCTTTTTTCTCAAACGTGCCGTGGTCTTTATCGTGGTCTTTATTTATGCTGTTTTTGACTTGCCTTGAATGAGGTTAGCAACAACATTCATAGCTCTGACATTTGCTGTTTGTACTGCATGAGTATAAATATTCAGTGTTGTACTTGTCTGTGAATGTCCTAAAATTGAAGAAACTGTACTAATATCTACACCGCCTGTTATGGCTTGTGTAGCAAAACAATGTCGAAACGAATGTAAACCCTTAAACGGTAAGTTTTCTTCCTCACAAAAACGTTTTAGCCAAGTATAAGGCGTATTTGGGTGCATAGGTTTTCCGCACCAAGTCACAAAAAGCCTGTCAGTCTTATTCCATAAATCACCACACTTGAAGCTTTGTTCTGTTTGTTCAGCTTTTAATTGCTTTACCAAATCAAGGATTTCACTTGAAACGGCTAACGTTCTGCAACTGCTTTTAGTTTTAGGCGTGCTTGTGTAAATACCTGTACTTTTATTCCTGTAGTTTGAAGTCCTCACAATAGAAAGCGTAAGATTTTCAAAATCAAAATCCTTATATTCAAGACCGAGCACTTCGGCTCTGCGTAAACCTAAATATGACATTAACATAAAATAGGTTTTATAGTCCGTAGGTGCTTTTTCACTTATCCGTCCTAAAATTGCTCTTAATTCTTCTAAAGAATATATATCCTTTTCCTTTTGTTCTGTCTTAACCACAGATATATTTTTACAAGGATTGTTTTCAATTAAGCCACATTTAATTGCATAACGCAAAACGTCAGAAATAAAGCTTAAATAGTGCTTTTGTGTTTTCATAGATAAGCCTTGCCCTGTCCTTTGGTTAACGCCGTTTTTTGATAAGCTGATGATGAACTGCTGAATTTGCCTATAATTTACCTTATCAACATAAGTATTTCCTATAGCTTTGTATGTACGTTCTTTACAGCTTTTTAAGCGTTCGATAGAGCTTGGCTTTTGCTCTTTAGTTACTTCAATTAGGTTTAACCATTCTTCCGCTAAATCCTTAAATTTTACATTTCTTTCGGCTACAAATCCACTTTTGCATTTTTCTTCAAATATTATTGCTTGTTTCTGTACCTCTTTTCGTGCCTGCCTTTCCGTCATACCCACATCCGGTTTATATGTCATTGACTTAATAATTTGTTTATTATCAAGAGAATATCCACAAGATACCTTAATGCGATATGTTACTTCACCGTTCTTATTTTTTCTCTTACTAATGGTTGCCATATTCCGTAAACTCCTTTTACGAAATACGGATAGCACTATTATTATAACCCGACAGAGTATCAAAAAGCAAGTCTAAATCTACAAGTCTTTTTCTGCCGACCTGAACTGCAGGAATTGAGCCATTGTTTACCATTCGTCTTAACGCTCTTAACGTTAAATCTGTATTTGGATCGGCTTGCTTTACTGCTTCAAATGCTTTTGGGATTGTCCTCATTCTCATTTGATAAATCCTCCTCAAAAAATTTGTTAAATTCTTCATCTGAAATTTCACTATTAAATTTGTTTAGTTTAGGTGTATAGGGGTTAGGAATTATCAGATTTTCGGGGTTATCGGTTGTCGGTTGTAAAAAGAAGTCTTTGTAGTTTTCGGTATTTTCGGATTTCATCATATTTTCAAACTCGGCTTGATTAGCACGGTTTATCATATCAAATGCATTTGTATATTCGTTTGCAGGCATACTATAAGTTTTATAGTTCCCATTTATATCTTTGTAATGATACACGATTGTATTAAGACGGCGTAAAAGCTGTTTAATAGAGTCTGTGTTCCGTTCGCTGTCCTCAACCATAAACGTATATACTTTTTCGGGTGGATATATGGAACAGATGTAAACAGAAGTCCATAGTGCATAAACATTAGAATACCTTGCATGCTGTTGTTGTCTTGAATATACATCAAGAATAGTTAGAAGCTGTTGAAAAGGGATATTACCACGGAACTCGTCGAGAACAAGTATGCGAGAAGGATTATCAGAATAGAAGTCAAAACCACCGCCTGAACCACTTGAATTGGAATAATCTGAGCATAGATATACATCTTCTGTGGTGTGTTCTTCACATAGCTTATAATAAGTATAGGTTTTGCCTGTGCCGCTCTCGCCGAAATGCCACTCATTATGCATTTTCTTGATTAATGGTGTGTCCTTTAGCAGTTTAGCAAAATATGCGTCTTTTATCATTTTTGCATATTTTCGATAACGAAACGCAGTATCGAATATCTCTGAGGGTGTATAACCGTCCTCAATCATAGCTTCAATTTCGTCATAATCAGAGCGTTTACCCTGTTTATCCTCTACGTTTTCAAGCCCCTGCGTATAAAGTACTTGCTCGCCTTTTTCGGCAAAATCTCCCTCTTTAAGCAAGTATGCTTTTAGCTGTTCTTTACCGCCTAACTGTGGTTCTACATGACTTTGAAACAGAACATCGGATACCGCCTTTAATGTGGTTGTATTGCCGTACAGAGCCATATGGGCGTGATAACAATTATCTTGTGATAAACAAACCGCTATTCCTGCCGTGCGACCTTTTCCGCTGTCCTGCCATAGCTTTATGAAGAAATCAGCTAAGTATTTTGGTTTGGTGTATTGTTCTTTTGTAAGTTTTGCTTTCTGCATATTTGCTAAATGGATTGTAGCTATCCAACATCTTCCTCTTGTTTTTGGCGAAAAGCCCATCTTTGTCACCTGCCTTCCTGTTGTCACAGATATAGCTGTGACGGAAATAACCGCATTATAAGCGGATTTCCCAATATTTTCACTTGTCACACAAGTCAGGGGTAATACTGACCCTGACTTTCTGTCAAAGGACAGCCGCAGCTGCGCTACGGCTTGCCCTTTGACGGACTAATTTTGTTTCAGTAACGCTAATAATTTACGTTTACTGGCTTTTGGCAGAATTATCGACCTTAACGGTTGACCGTCTATAAGAACGATACCTCGGGCTTGTCCGAATTGGAGAGTTTCCTCTCCTTCGAAATGCTCACTCGCAAATAGACCTTTCCTGCCGTCAACTGTTAGGCGACCAAGCCCAACGCAGACATGAAAGTTATCTGCACTGCCGGATGAACTCGGAAAAATATTAGCGGAATATCTTTGCATTAACAACCACACAAAGCAATTACGTGAACGACCGAGCATTAGCACAGAACTTAATATGGAACGAATTTCATCGGCTTTCGCCTTAGTTTCTTTCGTCATTCCAAAATGCGACAAAAGTCCTGCAATCTCGTCAATTAAAAGAATCTTAATTGAACCGTCGCCGCCCTCCGGCGTGTCTTGAAAATCCCGATAAAACGATTTTATCAGGTCATAGCAATCTTCAAATTGAGCGAAATTAGGCGTAATGCCTTTAAACTCATTACTTGCTTTAAAATCGGCTATGTAAAGTTTGGTTTTAAAATGACGTGCCTTGTACAGCCAATAAAGCACTGCCGTACTCTTTCCGCTACCGCTACCGCCGACAACAATAAAGTGACTGTTAAGCGGAGCTAAAACTTCGCTTTGTATTCTTTGCTGTTGCCAAAACAAATAATCATACCCTAACATAATACTTTTATTCATAAAGTTTATCCTCACTTTCATCAATTAAATCTTGGTTAATTATTCGATTAGTTTTCATTAGTTTTTTTAATGAGTTTTCTTGCTCTTTGGTGGTAGCGTAATCTATTTTTAGAAAAGGAATACCATCATCTTTTCGAACCCCCCACTCATAATTAATTATGGTCGGATAATTGTACAACATCAAGTGGTTTTCGAACGCCTTACAAACAGCACTTTCTATTTTTTTCTTTTCATTATCGTCTTTATATTCTACGGAAAGTGATAAGAAAGGAATAATACTGTTTTTTTCAAAGTAAAGCAATGGTTTTGAATTAATTAAAGTTTTACTGTATTTTTCCAGTTGCTTAAATCTTTCCTCACCTATAATGTTTTCTACCGCCGTCCAAATTTTTTCCTTTAACTGCATATCTGTAGTAATATCTGTTTGTGTTGTTCCGTTGAAGAAGCGTTGAATTTTTAAAGCTGCTTCATTTTTGTCGCAGCCTGTGAAAAGCTGTATAATGTGAATTAAAAGATAATATCCACCGAAAACAGCAGTAACTGCCAATAATAAAAATATAATCAAATACATAATAATTTCTCCTTTAAGCAGGGGCAGTTAAGCCCCTGCTTTATCCTAAATTTTTATTTAATAACATCGATACGTTTTATCGGCTGAAAAACGCCGTTTTTTGTCTGAATAGCTTTATCATAAGCAACATCAATCGCAGTACCAACCTTGATATTGGAAATATCAAGTGTTCCGACATAGACTGTATCGACCTTTTGACCGAGACAACTACGACCAAGCTCAGTGTTCTTGTCGTACTCGTCAAAGCTATCGGTTACGTGGAGCGTTGCAACACGCTCATTATTTTTATTTAAAGCATACGCAATTCCGACTACTGTCATAGTGAACATCCTCCTTTCGCCTCGGCGTTTGCAACCACCGATTGACTGCACTAATATAGTGTGTTATACTAAACAAGTGCGGTAAATTAACTCACTGCTTATATTTTAGCACAACCCCAAAAAAGTGGCAAAGTACATTTTAGGGGTATGGTTTTTGTACCCGAAGGAGACTATTATGCTTGCAGAATTTAAAAAGTATTACATAAAACTTCCTAAAAATTTGCAATTTATTATTGAGCATACAATTCTAAATATGAAAAAAGAACATCGTATAAAACGTCCAAAAAAGAGGATAAAGATTCCCCAAATAATAAACTATTATCGAAAGCAAAAAGGGCTTACAGTTGAAAAACTTATTGAAAAATGTAACGAACCCTATTCTTCCGAAATTTATCCAATTAACACATATAAAGCTATCATCAAAAGAAATCTTGCTAAACCTGATAATAACGCTATGATTAAAAGGTTAATTGAAGTGCTGGATATTCCAACTGATAAAAACGGGAATATTATATTTATTAAGGAAAAACATAACACTATATCTATTAATAATAAAAAAATTACTTGTAGAGCAATTCTTTTTGATAGAGTTACGAAAGAGTATTTTCAACATATATTTGAATTTCAACGTAATTCTGTATTTGAAAACTTTCTTTGTTTAGAAGAAAAAAATCAAAAAGCGATAGTTTTTTTAACAAGAAGTTTATATTTTAACCAATTTGCCCCAGAACAGTTTATGGATGATGATTTTATCTGAATATAGATCGCAGAGGTTTAGTCCTCTGCGGTTTTTTATATATGGTTGCGCTATGGTTTTTGCCATAGCGTTATTTTTATGTCCGATATTTTAACCGTTGTATGCTCACTTGTATTTCTGTTTCCGGCTATTCAAAATCGCCGTCATTGGCTTTAGGCACATATTTTGCTCCGTGAATGTCGCTATATCAAGAATTGCCCTACGGCGTATCGTGAACTTGCTTCTTGACATATCGCCATTCTCTCCGCTTTTCTATGACCTGTAAAGCCCCATACGACGACGGTTTATACGAATAGCAGATAACAGAAAGGTCAGGTGATAAAACAGCATACAACTAAATATCGGACTTTTTGAAAGCCCACCAACTCAGAATTACCGAATAGAATTTTTCAAGAAAAGGAGCTAAACAAAATGAAAGTAATTATTGTTAAACCATTTACTCAGCCGTACACAAAAGAAATCAAGGGAGATTTGGAAAGTATGCAAGTCGTTGTCGGCGGTTATATCCAAGCGATTTATCCCTTTGATGATGAAGTTGCTTTAGTTTGCAACGAAGAAGGAAAAATCAACGGACTTATGCCGAACCGCTTTTTGCTCAACCGTAACAATGGAATATGTGATTATATCTGCGGTGACTTTTTCCTCTGCTATGCGCCTTGCGACAGTGAAAACTTTGAAAGTATGCCCGACAATCTCATTGATAAATATATAGCTAAATTCAGCGCAAAGGGAGCGAGAATATGAAATACTTTAAGAATTGCCACACCGCCGAAGAACTCAAAAAAGAATACCGCAAGCTCGCTATGAAACTGCACCCCGACATTGTCGGTGGAAACGGCAAGGAATTTAAGGCAATGCAAGCCGAATTTGAGAAGCTATGGGAACGCCTTAAAAATGTACATCAGAACGCTAAAGGCGAAACATATACAAAGACCTCGGAAACGACCACAGAAACGCCGAAAGAATTTATTAATATCATTAATACCCTTATTCGCTTAAACGGCTTAGAGGTCGAAATTTGCGGTTCTTGGATATGGGTAAGCGGTAACACCAAAGAACACAAAGAGGTTTTAAAACAGCTTAATTTCAAATTCGCCTATAAGAAAAAGGCTTGGTATTATCACAAAGACAAATTCAGAAAGAAAAGCCACGAGGAATTGACTATGGATGATATAAGGGATCTGTTCGGAAGTCAACGCTACGAACAGAAGAAAGAGGAAGAAAAGAAATTGAAAGCAGCTATTTAATAGTATAAGGTTGAGGGAGCGTAATGCTCCCTTTAATCTGTATTCCCACCTTCCCACCCTGTTACATAAAAAGACCGCCGAGGGTTAACTCTAAGCGGTTTTGTTTTAAAAGAATATAAAAAATATTTTTATAAATTTAAATCATTTTCAAAACAAATTGCGTCTATTATTTTAGAAACACTTTGAAGCATTAAAATGTGCAAATATTTCTGTTTATTTTTATAACCAAATCTCTTGAAATATTTTGCCTATAATGCTATAATTTAGGTGCTACACGAAAATTCGATAATTTTTGTAATACGAAGTGTGTATTTTTATCTTAGGTAAAAATACAGGCTCTGTTATCTCATACTTTCGTATTACAGATAGAATTTTTTGTGTAGCAACAAAATGAGCTATGTGTTTTTCGGCGTAGCTCGTTTGGGCTACGCTTTTTTTATAATTATCATCTATTGCAAATACTATGAAAGGAACGTGATGATATGAAAAAACTAATATCAGCTGTTTTAGCTACCGCTATTGCTGGAACTGCTTTTGCTGCTGCTCCTACAGCTCTCGCAAAGACAACTACATACAAACTCGGTGATACCGATAAAGACAAGGTAAGAGAAATCCAAAAGCAGAGGCTTTTCTAAACTTGTTTAAGTAAGGAAAAAAATTATTGTATAAAGAAAAGGAGCTTAACTATGAAAAAGGTATTAAGAAATATTTTAGCAGTTACGCTTGCAGTAGTTATTATGGCGAGCTTGGCGGTTACAGGAATATCGGTATCGGCGGCGAGTACTCTCTACGCACCGACAAATGTAAGGACGTCAAACAACGGTACAGGTTTTTATATCACTTGGAATAAGGCGGCAAACGCAGCAAAATATAGGGTATATTATAAGCTCAAGGAAACTGACTGGAGTTACAAAGATACCAATACAAACAGTATCAGTTTGAGTGATCTCACTTATGGCAGACTTTATTATCTCCAGGTTCAGACACTCGGCAGAAACAACGCTAAAGGCGGTTATACTAAGGTATCTTCGATGACTCACGTTCGTCCCTCAAGACTTAGTAGCACCGCATATAATACAAATGCTTCAATTACAGTAGGTTGGGAACCCGCCGATGGAGCCAACGGGTATATGATTGCTAAGAAAAGACCTACAGATAAAGATTACACCTATCATTCCACAGCAAATACAACTTTTACCGATACAAAAGTTCAGGGTGGTACAATCTATTACTACCAAATCAGACCGTATTACACAAACGGCAAAAGCAAAGCTTATGCTCCGTGGAGTAATACAAAGACTCTAACTACTCTTTACAGACCTACTGTTAATAACGTAAATTCTAAAGTTGAGAATATGAATATTAACTGGAACAAGATTTTCTGTGCAGAGTCTTACAAGATTGCGTTTATGCGTGAGGGCGATACCGCTTGGAACTTCCGTACAACCTCGAAGACATATTTTAATGTTCCTTATCCTACACAGGGAGCCACATATTATATTCAAGTTCAGCCAACTAATGGTAGGCTTGCAGGTCAGTGGTCTGAGGTATTCACCCACGAGGTAAAGAAGGCGGTAATACCTGATACTACACCGCAGGTTCCTGTTATCTCAGGTGTAACCACTGATTACGGCAAGATGACTGTTAATTGGGGTAAAACTGTTAACGCTGTTAAGTATGGTATTTCGTACAAGCTTACAACTGATACTACTTGGAAAACGGTTACAACGGCGGCTCAGTCTTATACGGTAAGTAATCTTGTACAGGGGGCGACCTACGAAGTAAAGGTTAACGCTATATACAAAGGCACGCAAAGTGCGTATTCCAATGTAGTAAAGGCGACAATCCCGAAAAAGGTTGAACCGCAGCCAGTAACCGAGCCAGTAACCGAGCCTGTCACAGAGCCCGTTACTGAGCCAGTTACCGAGCCCGTTACAGAGCCCACTCCGTCAGAACCTGAGGTAACGGTATCAAACGTATCTATTGTAGCCGAAACCGAGGGCAAGAAGGAATACCAGAAGGTAGACAACTGGGCGATCTTTATGAACAACGCTGACGGTAGCTACGGTCAGTATGTTTATGTGGCAAAAGCCGATAGCGCAGAGAAAGAGAGGGCTGGTAACTCCGCTCTTGAAACAGGGTATATGAATTCCCGACTCGCCTATGAGGATGAGAACGGCAACCCTGACCCGAGTAAGGCGACCATCTATTGGGAGAAAAATGACGACGGTGCAACTCCTGTTGCAGTATCTATTAACAAGGGTGCTTTTATGAATGATAGTGATGAAATTGCTGTCGCGAGAGACGGTTTCATCGAAGCCTACAACGCCAACAAAGGTAAGTACACGTTTGACCTTCCTCTTTTGGAGGAGACTGGTGTGATGGCAAAGGTATCTTGGGATGCTGTTGGCGGTAAGGACACCTATTCTGTACAGCTTGACAAGGACGGATCCGCTCTTGGCGATGCTAAGACAGTAGACGGTACTGAGTGCACCTTTGATGGTTTGATCGAGGGTAGCTACGCTGTTGTAGTAACCCCAAACACAAACGGTAGAGCTGTTAGAAAAGAGTTTACCGTACAGACCGAAGCAGAAGGCAACAATGATTCCAAAGAAGTAACCCGTATTCAGACGGCTGTAAAATCCCTTAACTTTTGCAACAACTGTGGTTGTTGGTTAGACGGTTCGGTATTTGACCACATTATCACTACTGAAGATTGGGATTATCTGAAGGACAAAGCAGCGACCTATGATAGCACTTCTGTCAACAATATGGGTGGTACTGATGATTACCACAATCATACGCAGTACTATCTGAAGGATTTTACCACACAGAAGTTGGTAGGTGTACACGTTGATCCTGTAACGAAGGAGTTGGCTGAGAAATATGGCGTAAATTCTGGAGCATCTTTTGTAGATTTACAGACTAAGGCTACAGGTGGTAGAAACCTTGAGCATCTTCGTCCTGATGGCGACTACACAATCTTCCTGAAGCCAGGTGAGGTACCTGTTGATATGAATCTTGCAGAGCCATACAAGCAGGGTAGTGTAGTAGAGGATGGACAGGCGTATGCAGGAAACTGCGGACTGATTTTTGTAAACAGCAAAGAAGATTTGGACGACTTCGTACAGGCTTCGATGAATATTGCGAAAAACAAATCCTTTGTAGGTGAAAGAGGGTATGCATTGGAAAATGGTAGACCTAAGATTGTGTACAAGCCCTATGCAGCTAAGGATTTCATCCGATTCAGCTTTATGGATTTTCACCGCAATGTACAAGGTTGCAACGGCGGTGGCTACCATAATGAGTATGTCAGAGTTATTACTGGCTACGAGAAGGATATGACTCCTGAAACCTATACAGCAAAGCTCACCGTAAAATAAGATGTGCGTATAGCGGAAACAATTAGATAGTATTAGAGCCACCCAGGCGTTAGAGCTTGGGTGGCTTTTTATGTTGTATAAATATTTGTATGGTAAGTAAGATTAATATATTGGAATATGGTATGAATTTTCAAGAATAGCTATCCGTATTTCGTGGTCTTTATTTTGTCTTTATTGACTTAATTTTTAATGAAATCTAATGAAACTCAACGCAACACGATTGTGACAAAAGCGACTTGTTTATGCGCTTTATTGGCGTTCGGTGATATTTTACGAAACATAAATCCATATATTCAAGTCCCGTCACTCGCACCAATAGGCGAGTAGGGACTTGAAGGCGACTGTGCCGACCGAAGGGAGGCAAAAACGTCACAGCGTGACGTTTTTAAGGAGAGAGTTACACCAGCCTTTACTTTCCAGCACGCCGCAACAAACGAGCTGAACCTATCCATAAAACCGAAGCAGTCACTCGCACCAATAGGCGAGTAGGGACTTGAAGGCGACTGTGCCGACCGAAGGGAGGCAAAAACGTCACGGTGTGACGTTTTTAAGGAGAGAGCTACACCAACCTTTACTTTCCAACACGCCGCAACAAACGAGCTGAACTATATTATAAGCCGAAGCAGTCACTCGTACCAATAGGTGAGTAGACGAGCGAAAAGAAAACAGTCCGGTGGACTGTTTTCCGCGAGAGAGCCACGAAATTTACAGCTATGCACACGCCGCAACAAACGAGCTGAACCTATCCATAAAACCGAAGCAGTCACTCGCACACTATATTATTTAGCATAAATTGGCAGCATTTGTTTAAGTGTTGACATTTTTACTGTTTTGTTGTAATATAAACTAAATATGTAAACACATTTTTGATTTATTGGTGCAAATAATGATAATACGGCTTAGTGCTGTATTAATCGGTATTTGTACTTAGATATTTATGTTTTTTATAGGTGAAGAATATGTCTAAGCTTAATTTGATACTTGTGGCTATTCTTGTTGCTGTTGTTTTATGTTTTTCGGCGTGCGGCGGTAACAAAGACGCTCAATCAAGCAATTCGCAGAGCAGCACAGAGCAGCCGGTATCCGAATCACAGACAACGGTTTCATCAACAGGCGCTTCTTCCGCTGAGAGTAAATCGGAAAATTCTGTAAATAAAGAATCAAATAATAACTCTAAAAACGATTCCAATTCAAATCAAAATAACGCAGGCGGCAGTAAATCCGCCAACGGAGATGGCAGCAGCGCTTCACAGGTAAACGGCGCAAGCTCGTCTGCTCAGAAAAACGCTGAAAATAACTCACAAGAGAGCGTTAAGCAGGGAACAGAGAGCAAAACAAGTCAGAAGGAGAACAGCAATAGTTCAAATTCCGGCTCTTCTAATCAGGATTCTGCCGCAAATTCCGGTTCGGGATACAGAGATAACGCAGAGGTGAATTTCGATGACCTTTAAAATACGCAAAATCACATTGGCATTGATTAGCGCCGCAGCTTTGTTTTTATTCGGTACTGTTACCGTTTTTGCAGGAAATACGCTTGCGGAAAGCAACAGTAATTCCGAAGGATACATACTCGGTGACGCTAACGGCGACGGTTATGTTACAATCAGCGACGCAACAAGTATTCAGATGTTTCTTGTTGAGCTTCCCGTGGGGGATGATTTTTCGGAATATGCCGCAGATGTTGACGGTGACGGTGAAATTAAGCTTGAAGACGCTGTGACTATTCAAAAATGGGTAGCTGAGATTGAATTACCGTATTCAATCGGAGAATTCTTTGAGTTTCCGGTTGCGACTACTGCTCAACCTACCACCGAAGCGCCCACACAACCACCGACAGATGACGACGGATGGGGACGTATTATTTTTCAACCATAAGATGTGGGAGTGTAATTAATGAAACCTGTATAAGGACGTGTATTGACGCCCTTGCTTTGATGCGGCTGTGTTTGCGTTGCAGGCAAACACAGCTATACGTTTTTTTGGAGGATAATATGAAACAGACGTTTTCGCTGAAAAATTTGATTACTGTACTAACGGGATTAATGTTTGCGGTATATGCGGCGTATAATGTATTTGTTATAATCAGAGGACGAAGCTATCTGCCTACAATCGGTCTTGTAATTCTTGCAGCTGTGGCGGTGTTGTTCGCAATCCTTTCCGCCTATTTGTTTACGTCGCTGATTGTGTCCGACGATATCCGCTTTTTAATGCTCAGAAGCACAATGTTTATTGTATCTCTGTTCTTTATATTTGTGCTAAAGCTCCGTATGGTAGTGAAGGTTATTGATTTTTTTGACGTTTCACACCCCGAAACTATTTTGTACGGCTGCGCGTACTTTTTTACGCTTGCGGCTATGGTAATATTGTTCCTATACTACACATTCTTTCTCAGAAGGCTTCCGCTCTTTCCAAGGGCAGTTGTTTTTCTTCCGTTAATTGCTTTGATTTTATTTGCACTTAGTTTGATTATTGAGATTATACTTTTCTTTGCATACAGAATGTTGTTGGAGGACAGCGTACTGAGAACAGTGGTAATACGTCCGGTGTTCTATCTCGGATTTATCGGCTTGTCGGCTCACTTCCTGTTTCCTCCCGAAATTGTAGACGAATAAAGAATTAATTTAGGTGATAAAATGAAACTCAACGATGAATTTTTAGTTCATAAAATCAGCTGTGAAACCCTTTTGGTGCCGACAGCTCAGGCGCCGTTTCACGGCTTGGGACAGGGCAACGATACCGTCTATGTTATTTTGGACTGTCTGAAAAACGATACTACCGAGGAAAAAATTGTCGACGCGCTTGCCGAAAAATACGACGGCAGCCGCGACGAAATGGCAGAGGACGTCCGCGCGGTAATTTCTAAACTAAGGAAAATCGGAGCAATAGTCGAATAAATAATTAATTGCTTTTTGGCAAAAACAGGACTAATTGATATGGCAGATTATTCTAAAACAGCTGAAACGCTTATTTATCTTATCTCTTGCGCGGTAAATAAAAAGAAATGTGAGCTTAAGCCCGGTGAAATTGATTTTGACGGGCTTTATTTGCTTGCGAAAAGACACTTTTTATGCGCGGCTGTTTCGTTTGCACTCGAAAGCGCCGGAATAGAGGAGCGCCGTTTTACTCAGGCAAGGCTTAAATCAATGCGCAAGCTCGGGCTGTTTGACATTGAACGCGGCAAAATCTGCGAAAAATTAAATGAAGCAGGCATTTGGTATTTGCCGCTCAAGGGGATTGTTATAAAGGACTTTTACCCTGAATACGGAATGCGCGAAATGTCCGACAACGATATTCTCTGCGACGCCTCAAAAATGGCGCAGGTCAGGGAGATTATGGAAGCGTTTGGCTACGAATGTGAAGAATACGGCTTAACTAATCACGATAATTATAAAAAACTGCCTACGCTTGAATTTGAAATGCACCGTTTGCTCTTTGAAAAGGACACAGTTCCCGAATATGACGCTTACTATGAGAATATTATTGAAAAAGCGGTGCGCAAAGAAAACTGCGAATACGCATTAACCGACGAGGATTTTTACATCTATATTTTAGCGCATACATATAAACATTTTACCTACAGCGGCACAGGACTTCGCCCTTTGCTTGATATCTATGTATATCTGAAATCGCATACCGAGCTTGATTTTGACTATATCCGCCGTGAGCTTGAGATACTCAAAATCGAAAAATTTGAACGCAAATGCCGTGAGCTATCATTAAAACTATTCGGTTTTCAACCGCTCAGCGGCGAGGAGACCGAGCTGCTCTCGGAGTTTTTGTATTCATCTCTTTACGGCTCGGTCGCTCAGGGGGAGTATAACGGCTTAACCCGAAGTCTTGACGGCAAAGACACAAAAGGCGCAAAGACCAAGTACCTGCTCGACAGAACCTTTATAAACGGCAAGGCGCTTGAAGACCGGTATCCGTTTTTTGCGCGTCACAAGCTTCTGCTTCCGGCGTTGTATATATACCGTCCGGTTAAGGGTATAATTAAACGTCCCAAGTATATTCTGCGCGAAGTTAAGAAAGTAATAAAATACAAGTCACCGAAAAATAGATTGTAAAAAACCAATATTTATCAGTTTATCGACTGATAATCTGCAAAAAAATTAAAGAAATTTGTCGAATTTACCAACAAATCTATTGACTTATTTAAAATTGATTGATATGATAATATATGTAATATGTATAAAGCCGAAAGTCGGCAGTGTGTATATTATACAAATTTTTACCGGAGAGGTGTATTTATGAACGTACTATTCATCATTTTAGGTATCTTAATGGTAATCGGCGGATTTTCATGTATGTTTACTCCCGTACTTACCTTTATGAGCACCGGCTATTTCCTTATCATCCTGGTTACCGTTTACGGTGTATTCGGCATCATTAACGCAATCAGGTTTAAAAGATTCGGAATTGGCTTTGTATTCAGCATTTTGAGTGTGTTGCTCGGTATCGCTTCTTTCTGCGTACCCAATATGTTCCTGCTCGCAAGCGGTCTTATGCTTTACATCGTTGCAGGTTGGTTTGTTGTTATGGGTATTGTTGATATCTATACTTCAATCGCAATTACAAGAAAAGCTATCCCCACAGGACTTTGGATTTTACAGCTAATCCTCGGAATTATCGCAATCCTGATTGGTATTTACTCATTCTTCCGTCCTGCTGCTCTTGCAATTACAGAGGGCGTACTGATTGGTATCTTCTTCATCGAGACAGGTCTCTCAATGATGTTCCTGCCCGCAATCAGAAGAAATTAATAATTCTTAGCTTTAACGCGCGGCGGCTCCGGCTGCCGCGTAATTTTTTTGCCTATAAAAACAAATATAAAAATCACGCAGACTATTAAGCCTGCGTGTTGTTTTGTTTATTTGATTTTTGTTTTTGTTTAATGGGAATTTGAACCAGAATAATAGCCGCAAACATCACCGCGCAGCCTATCAGCTCGCGTACGCTCATTTGCTCGTTCAGGAACACCGCGCCTGCAATTACGGCAAATACCGATTCAAGGCTCATCAGCAGCGAGGCAACCGTCGGGTCGGTGAACCTCTGCGCGACGATTTGAAGCGTGTAGCCGACTCCGCCCGAAATTATTCCGCAGTAGAGAATCGGTACAGCCGCCGAGATAATCTTATCAACACTCGGCGTTTCCATAATAAACGCCGCTATCCACGACACAGCCGCCGCGGTGACAAACTGCATTGCCGACAGCTTAACAGGGTTGCATTTTTCAACAAAACGGTCGCAGCACAGGATGTGTCCGCTGAACATAAACGCGCTAATTACAACGTAGGTATCGCCCTGCGAAAGGCTGAAACCGCCGTTCATACACAGCAGGTACATTCCGAAAATGCCCATAAGCACGGCAATCCACACCGTAAACGGACTGCGCTTTCTGAATATTATAAGGTTGAGTATGGGGACAATCAGCATATACAGCGCGGTGATGAACCCTGCCTTGCCTGCGGTGGTATAAACCAGTCCGATTTGCTGAAATATACTTCCGGCGGCGAGGAATATTCCGCAGAGTATTCCGCCGATTACCGTGTTTTTACGCCTTGCTTTTTTTATTTCCTCACTGTAGGAGGGAGCAGAGTCCTTAAAAAACAGCGACACAATGCCTATCGCGGCAGCCGCCAAGGTCATTCTTGACGCGCTGAACGTGAGCGGTTCAATCTGCTCCATTCCCGTCCGCTGAAAAACAAACGCCGTACCCCAAATAACTGCCGTCAAAACCAGCAGTAAGCTTCCGAGTAATTTTTTCTTATCCATTTTTTTATTATATCATAGCTGTCAAAATATGTCTATCTGTTTTTATTTTAGCCGATTATTAAGGCTGATTGGTGATTTTATTAAAAAATTGTATCAATTTATTAAAAAAGGTTGTTTTTATTCACAATATTTGTTATATTATAATAGTAAGAAAATTGTTTTTATAAGAGGAGGAATGTAGAATATGGAAACAATGTATATTTTCGTCGGTGTAATTGCGCTTGTCTGCGTTCTCGGATTTTTCAATGAGAAGGTTACCAAGCTCACTTACGAAATAGCTCTTATGCTGTTTGCGACGATACTCGGTGTTCTTGTGCTTGTAGGCACAATTGTGTTCAGCAACACCCCTGTCGGAAACATTATGAAAGAGGTACAGAGCTTTGACATCCATGATTTTCTAATGCACGGAGTACTGTGCTTTATGCTGTTTGCCGGCTCGTGTAATATGAAGCTTAAGGACTTCAAGGAAATGGCAAGACAGGTAACGGTGCTCTCGCTTGTGTGCACCTTGCTCGGAGCCGGTTTTTACGGACTGCTCATCTACGGCGCAAGTATGATTTTCAACTTAAATCTCTCACTGCCCGTATGTCTTATGTTCGGCAGCATTATCGCGCCAACCGATCCGATTGCGGCAACGGGAATTTTAAGCAAGTTCGGTCTGCCGAAGAAAACTTCGTTCCTTATTCAGGGCGAGTCGCTCTTTAACGACGGTATCGGCGTTGCGCTGTTCGTATGCTTCTCAGGTATGGTTAAAGCCTCGGGTTCATCGGACCAGAGCTTCCTCGGCGTAATGTTCAGAGAGGTAATCGGCGCTGTTGTTGTAGGTATTGTTGTAACGGTAGTCTGCTTCCTGATGTATCGCTTCAGCAAGCATAAATTCCTCAAAATCTTCATCAGCCTGCTCACCGTTTCACTCGCTTATTCACTCTGCGAGGTGTTCCACTTCTCCGGCGCTATTGCGTCGGTAATCTGCGGAATTCTGTTCTCGGAGTTCCGTTCAAGATTTTGCGAGAACGAGGAAAAGGAACACGCGGAAATTTTCGATTCGTTCTGGGAAACCCTCGACGTTTTTCTCAACTCACTGCTTTATATCCTGCTTGGTCTGTCGTTTATAAGCATTCTGAGAATGGAGCACGTACTCCTGCTCTCGGCAATAGCGATTATCGCAAACCTGATTTCACGTTCAAGCAGTCTTGCGATTTCCTCGCTGTTTATGGGCAAAATCCCCGACAACTTCACCCGCGGCGGATTTATCACTCTGTTTACCTGGGGAGGACTGCGAGGCGGACTTTCCGTAGCGCTTGCGATGAGCACAAAGGATATGGTGCCTGAGAACATTTACTTTATCATTCTCGGCTGTACCTACGCTGTAGTATTCTTCACAACGGTAATTCAGGGACTTACCATGAAGCCCGTTTATAAGAGAATCAGCAAAAACCGCACGGCTTAACAGTTATTTAGACAAAACACAACGCGCCTTGCTTAACAGCAGGGCGCGTTTTTATTGTAGCCTCATTATATCATACAGAATATAACAAAACCATTACAAATACAAATATAAGTATTAAAAAAGGCGCCGTTACAAAACGGCGCCGCAATAATATTAAAGCCAAAATTGATTTCTTACAAATCCGGCAATCTTATCGTAGTTTTTGGCAACAACAAAAGTTCCGCCGACAACTACTCCTGCAATAATAAGATTTCTGATTATCTTTCTTCTGATTTTTTTAACGATTGTCTTTTTGAACTTGTCCTCAATAGCCTGTTCAACAATTTCCTTTATCTTTACCTGAGCGTCATAGCTCAAATCCGCCTTAACGTCGTTTCCAAACATCGGTAATTCCTCCTAAATTTTTATTAGCTTGCATTGTCAGTATTCGGCAAACTTCATCATTTATATGCTATCATAAAAGTATAATTTAGTCAAGATTACAGAGAAAGATTTGTTTAGTTATTACTAAAGATTATTCAATATTGAATTTTTTTCTGAAGCCGGTCATGGTGATGATGGTATCGACGTTTTTGTTGAGGTTTTTGAGCACGAGGCCGCCCTTCTGCTCCATCTTGCGGTGAGCGACCAGAATAACGCGCAGTCCAGCCGAGGAAATGTACTCGGTTTTCGCAAGGTCAAAAATCATCTTGTCGCATTTTTCGGAGTATTCCTCAAATGTCTGCTCAAACTGCGGCGCGGTTAGGGTATCAACCTTGCCCTCAACAGCTAAAGTGCATACATTGCCTTCTAAATTTGCGTTAATATTCATATATAGCTCTCCTTTTCTCAAACATTCTCCTGAATATTTTTTGTGATTTTTAAGATGTTTTTATTGTCTTTACGTTCGTATGAATAATCGTCAGCCATTGAAAATGTTATGAACCTTCCAAGTCCGCCGACGGCGTTTTCGGAATCGTAATCCTCAATGTCGATGATGTTTTCGCCCTGATTAAACGGAATTCCGCTGTCCTCAAAGGTCAATGTGACCTTGCTGTTTTCGTTTTCGATAATCACGTCAACCTCTCCTGTCGTTTCGGGATAGGAGTACGAGCAGATGTTAACGAAAATTTCCTCAGCGATAATGTTGAGCTGAACGCGCATTTCTTCGTTTAAATCAAGTGCTGAAATTTTATCCTCAATCTTTACGAGGTTTTCGGTTTTCGCTTCAAGGTGCAGGCGGTTGCCGCTCTCGGAATTTGTTTGAAGCGCCAGCATTGTTACGTCGTCAAACTGCTCCGCACCGTTTACAAAGGCTTTAATCTCATCGTTAACGGCGTTTACAACACCTTTTGCACCTGAGCTTTTGCTTTCAAGCAAAATTCTTTCGAGTGTTTCCTCTCCGAAAAATCCGCCGTCCCTGTTCTGTGCGTCGGTAACGCCGTCAGTGTACAAAAACAGCATATCTCCGTCGTTTAGCTTGATTTCAAATTCGGGATAAGCTTCATCCTCAAACACACCTGCCGCCGAGCCGATTTCGTTATCGAGCTTAATCAGCTTATCCGAGATGATATACGGAACATTGTGGCCTGCGTTTGAGTAGGTCAGCACCTTTGTTTTCGGGTTGTAAATCGCCGCAAAGGTCGTGATAAACATCAGGTTCGGGTTGTGCTTTGCGAGGCTGTTGTTGTACTCGTAAAGGATTTTGGACGGTGAATAGTTGAGCTTTGCATACTGGTGAAGCATCGTGACAGCCCTCGCCATAAACAGTGCCGCCGTAACGCCCTTGTCCGAAACATCGGCAATTGACACAAAAATGTTGCCGTTGTCGAGCGCGCAGTAATCGTACAAATCTCCGCCGACAATCTTTGCCGCAACCATAGAGGCGTTGATTGTGACGTTTTCATTTTCAAAATCGGGCTTTTCCAAAAGTCCGCGCTGAATGTTTTTTGCGATGTTCAGCTCGGCCTTTTGACGGTTAAGCTCCGAAAGGTCGGTAATAAAACGGTCGATATCCTCCGCCATTTTGTTGAACGAGTTGGACATTTCCGCAATTTCGTCCTTGCCCTTAACAGGAAGCTTTTCAAAAAACGCGCCCTTCTGCGAGACAAAGTTTTTCATTCTGCCGCTTATTCTTTTCAGCGGTTTTGAAACCCTGAAATACAGGACAATTCCCGTCAGTATTAAAATTACAATGGTAGCGCCGACAATCGTTGCCGCTAAGTTGAGATATTTCTGGTTGAAGTTTGCCAATACACTTTTAATCGAAATCTCGGCGCATACCATGCTTTTAATTTCGTTTACAGTGGTTTGCTTTGCTTTTGACCAGTACTTTTTGACCGGTGTATAGCAAATCAGCGTATCGTCATACTCGTTTTTATCGTGTATAACAACACATTCCTCGCCGTTCATAACTCTGATTTGCTCGTCTCTCAGCATTCCCTTGGCAAGATACCCCGAATAACGGTGGTTAATATATTCTTCCGAGGCGTTTCCGCCCCAGCCCCTTGCGAGATACAATTCATCTTTCGTCTCAATATCCGGCTTAAGTACATATAAATATGTTATGCCCAAACCGCTGCAGACGCCGTTAAGGTAATCCTCGCAGCCGATAAAGTCATTCAAGTCATCAGGATCGTAGGTTTCAAGCGCGAGCGCCGACGACGACGCGGCAAATTTAATGTCTTCGGTTGAGTCATTAATCGTGTGGTCGTAGGTGTACTGATACAAAAATATCAGTACGCCGGTCTCGGCAAGCGTTAAAACTATGGTTAAACCTAAAATAATTTTCCAAAATACAGAGTGTCTCATAAAGATATACTCCTTTTGACCTCATAATAAAATAATTATACATCAAAAAACAACAAATGTCACTAAATATTTTATGATGAAAAAACAAAAACTCCGCCGTAAAAGCGGAGTTGTAATTTCAGTGCTTGTCAGGTCTTTTGAATTTTGCTTTGCCGTAGGCGAAAATCATTAAGAACACCTCGGTAAACAGAATTGTTCCGATTTTGTATCCTATGCCTTTTCCGAAGCAGTCGCACAGCTTAATTGCGTAAATTATCTCGGAAAGCGCGGTGATAACGATGGTCGGCACGGCGAAAATCAAGCCGAAAACAGGTGGAATACCGTGGAATACTTCGAGCACAAACTCGGTAATCCAGCAAAAAATTTCAAGTACAAACCAGACGTGGCTCATTCCGACAACGTGGTGCGCGGTAAAAACATTGTAAAACGGTATCAGCGCCTTCCACCACTTTTCGCCTGCTTTTGTCATCAGCTTAAACTGAGCGACGGCGTAAAGTATATAAAATGCAAGTAAGCAGATTAGTATTATAATCGCAACCGTAGATGTAAAATCAATCCGCATTTCAAAACCTCCCTAATTTTCATTCAATAATGATTATACATTTTTATGTGTAAAAACGCAAGTTACATATTCTTAATTAATTGAAAACGCCGTTTTGCTTATCTTCTAAAGCCTGCCGCTTTAATAACAGAGTTGAATTATTGAATAATATATATAAAGGAAAGTAAAAAAATCTTTTCGTGTATATTGACATTTTAACAATAAAAAAGTATAATAATGACAATCAAAATTGCCCTCTTTTTGGCGCTCGCCGCCGTAAAGCACAGAAGAAATTACCCACTCGGGGAAGAAGAGCAATCTTCTTCCTTTTTTTACGTAAATTGAGCTTTTTAGGGCAGAAAATATTGATTATTTCATCATTAGGAGGTGAATTGTTTGCAGGATATGATTAAAAGAATCGTCGAGGCCGACGCCGAAGCCCAGGCGCTTGAACAAGCCAACAAAAAGGCTGCCGAGGAAGAGCGGCGGAGGATTGATGAGGAAGCTGCGGCGATTTATCAAAAATACATGGACAACGCCAAGGAGGAAATCTCCAAAAGCGAAGCCTATCTTGAAAAGCGGACCGACCGAAAGTTCAGGGATATTTCCGTTAAGCAGGAATCATCGCTGATTAAGCTTAAGGCGGACTACGAACAAAACCGCGACAGATGGGTGGATGAAATCGTCAGCCGCGTAATCGGCTGATAAACACAGGGAGGTGATTGTATGTCCACCACTTCCTACGCTGTACTCGCCAAGGCGAGGTCAAAATACAGCAGATTTTTGAGCGACCGCGATTACTCGGGACTTTTAGCGTGCCAAAGCGTGCCCGAGGTTATGGTGTATCTTAAATCACATACCCACTTTGCCTCGGTGCTTTCCGAAATTAACGAGCGCGACGTTCACCGCGGACGGCTCGAACAGCTCTTGCGGCAGTACCTTTTTAACGAGTTCGACTCGCTTTGCCGCTACGATTCAAGCGTAAGCGCAGGCTTTTCGCGGTATGTTGTAGAGAAAACCGAGGTCGAGCAGATTGTAAGATACCTTATTTTGCTCAACTCAAACTCAACCGAGAAGTTTATTTTTCAGTTTCCGTCGTTTTTGTCAAAGCATACCGATCTCGATATGGTGCAGCTTGCCAAGGCCGAAAGCTACGACGACTTTCTTCAAGCGCTCAGCCGCACGCCTTATTACGACATTGTAAAGGTATACAAGCCCGACTCAAAGGGTATGCTTCCGGTTTCTACCATTGAAAACCGGCTGTACGGATACATTCTTAAAAATATGCTGGAGCTTATTAAAAAGAAAACCAAGGGCAGTGAACGCGCCGAGCTCGAGTCGATGTTCCGCACAATGAACGATTACAGTATTTTTTCAAGAATTCTGAGATTGAAAAAATATTATAACCTTCCGCCCGAGGTAATCAGAGCCAATATGCTGCCTGAGTACAGCTCACTGAGCCCAAGGCTGATTGACCGTATGTGTCAGGCGGAGTCCTCGGCAGAGGTGTTCCAAATTATGCAGAGCACAGGCTGCGGAAGATTAATCGGCAAAATCGGCTACAATCACGCAAGCGACATCAGTCCGCGCGTGCAGTATAAACTGGCAAAAAAGAATATACATTTTTCAAACAACCCTTCGGTCGTTATGATATCGTTTATGTTCCTCTCCGAAATCGAGCTGATGAATGTTATCAGCTTAATTGAGGGAATAAGATATCAGCTCGACACTAAAACCATTCAGTCTCTGATAATTCACTGACTGGGATAAAGAGGTGAACTAATTTTGGCGGTATCATCCATGCAGGCCGTGAACGTAATCGGATTGATGGACCACATCGACGAGGTTATCACGGTACTTGGAGAATCCGGTGTGTTTCATCCGGACGAGGTGGATAACTTCTATCCCGACGTAAAGGATTTTACGCACCTGCAAACAAAAAACAGCTATGCCGAGCCTCTGACAAACCTTAAATCCGCGCTTAATCAGACAAAACGCAGCTTTCCGCTGACGGACGTGAGCGATTTCAGCCCGTCGTTTGAGGAGCTTGAAAGCTTTTCAAAGGAAACTACGGCTGAAATTGACAAGCTGCTTGATGCGCGCGAGACAGCGGCAAAGGATTTGGCGGATGCCAAGCAAAACCTCAGCGTTGTTCAGCACTTTTCGGGGCTTGATGTCCAAATCGAAAAGGTGCTCGGCACAAAGTTTGTCACCGCAAGGTTTGGCAGACTGCCCAAGGACAGCGTGCAAAAGCTCGAGGTTTACAAGGACAACGAGTTTGTCGACTTCGCCGTTTGCACAGAGGACAAAACCCATAGCTGGGGCGTGTATTTCGCGCCTAACGACAAGCTTGACGAGATAGACAAAATCTTTGAGGGCTTGTATTTTGAGCCTACCGACTTGGTCGGTACGGACGAAACTCCCGCCCAGAAAATCGAGAGCTATAAAAGCGAAATTCCGCAGCTTGAGCAGCAGTTGAGCAGTGCGGAAAAAGAGCTCGATAAATATTTGGACGAAAATACAGAGCGCATTACGCGCTATCTTTCAAAGCTCGAGGAGCTGTACCTTTACGCGGGAATCCGCAGTAAGGCGTTGCAGCACAACAACAGCTTTATTATAGTTGGCTGGATTCCGACGGAAAATAAAAAGCAGCTTAAAAAGCGCCTTAAGAAAATCCGCAGCGTTGAGCTCGACTTTTCCGACGCTAAAAATGAGATGGACAAACGTCCGCCCGTTAAGCTCAAAAATATTTTCCTTGCAAGGCCGTTCGAGTATTACACCGAAATGTACGGTGTTCCGAAGTATAACGAGATTGACCCGACCTTGTTCGTAGCGATCACCTACGTAATAATTTTCGGAATAATGTTTGCCGACCTCGGTCAGGGCTTGTGTATCGCAATCGCGGGCCTGATTATGTGGAAGCTCAAGAAAATGCCGATCGGCAGAATTCTTTTCCCGTGCGGTATCTCGGCAATGGTATTCGGAACCCTGTTCGGCAGTGTGTTCGGCTTTGAGCACGCGCTCGACCCGATGTTCGTAAGGCTCGGCTTTAATGAAAAGCCGATTGAGGTTATGGCGCCCGAGTTTACGATGACGATTATCTTCACCGCCGTAGGTATCGGCGTGTTCCTGCTGATTGTCGCGATGTGCCTTAACGTCTACACGTCGTTTAGGCAGAAAAACTACGGCAAGGCGCTGTTCAGTACCAGCGGAGTCGCAGGAATTCTCTTTTACGGCTCGATTGTTTTCGGTCTTGTCGCAGAGCTTTTCCTCGGAATTCACGTTATGACCTTACCGTATATCCTCGGACTTATCGTCCTTCCGTTCATACTGATTTTCTTTTCCGAACCGCTCGGAGATTTGGTAAACGGCGAAAAGGACTGGCAGCCCGAGAGCTGGGGCGGATATATCGTGGAAAATCTTTTTGAATCCATCGAGGTTCTTTTGGGCTACGTAACAAACACAATGAGCTTTTTGCGTGTAGGCGCGTTTGTGCTGGTTCACGCAGGTATGATGAACGTTGTGTTCGTCCTTGCCGAATCCGTCGGCAATCCCGGTTCGGTCGGATTTATAGCAATAGTCGTAGTCGGCAATATCATCGTTACAGTGCTCGAGGCGCTGCTTGTATCAATTCAGGTATTAAGGCTTGAGTATTACGAGATGTTCAGCCGTTTCTATTCGGGCGAGGGCAGACCGTTTGAACCCGTAAAAATAAAATCGGAATAATCTTTGGAGGTTTAATATTATGACAATTTTTGATTTCTTATTTATGGCTTTACCCGTTGTATTTTTAATCGCTTCGGTTCTTATCGCAGTTAAGGCTGTATCGGCAGGCAAAAGCAGAAAGAGAACCCTGCTTATGCAGCTCGCTTCATTCGCTGCGGTATTTGCAATTTGTATGGTGTGTCCTTTCGCTGTAAGCGCTGCTACAGGCGACGCCGCAGTTTCTGACGGCGCTGCAGGTATGAACTATATCGCTGCTGCGGCTGCAACAGGTCTTTCTTGTATCGGCGGCGGTATCGCTGTTGGTAACGCTGCTCCTGCGGCAATCGGCGCAACAAGCGAGGATCCCAAGGCGTTCGGTAAGGCGATCATCTTTGTTGCACTCGGTGAAGGCGTTGCGCTTTACGGTATGCTTATTTCTATCCTTATTCTCAACAAGATTGGCTAAGTGATATAAATGAAATTCTATTTAATCAGTGATAACGTCGATACAAAAATGGGAATGCGCTTTGCCGGAATCCCGGGCGTGGTTGTCCACGAGGAGGACGAGGTAAGAGCCGAGCTTATGAAGGCGATTGAACGCGAGGATATCGCGGTAATTCTAATGACCGAAAAGCTTGTGTCGCTCTGTCCCGACATCGTATACGATCTAAAGCTCAACCGCAAAAAGCCGCTGATTGTCGAAATCCCCGACCGTCACGGCAACGGCAGAACCAAGGACAGCATTACCAAGTACGTTCAGGACGCAATCGGCGTCAAGCTGTAAGCGCTATTACGAAAGCTGAGAGGTAAACTTATGCCAAAAAATAAAACCGATAACTTTTTAAAGGCGATAAAAAAGTACGCAGGCGCTCAGAAAAAGGCGATGGAGGGCGAGGTAAAACAGCTCAAATCCGAACGCCTTAAGGAAGCCGAGGAAAAGGCAAAGCGCGACAGCGAAGCGCTCAAAAAGCAAAAGCTCAACGAGGTTCACAACAGCCAGACCGCAAAGCTCGCCACCAAAACCCAGGAGGGGCAAAAGCAGCTTTACATCGCAAGGGCGCAGATGACCGAGGAGGTCTTTAAGCTCGCTTCCGACAAGCTCAAAGCCTACGCTCAGACCGCTGAGTACCGCGCAAAGCTTAACGACAGCGCCAAGGCAGTCGCGGAGCTTTTCGGCGGAAAGGACTGTATTATATATGTAAACGAGCGCGATATCGCTGAGGCGGAGCAGTTCAAAAGTCTGTTCAGCGCAGGCTCGGAAGTTAAAGCTGACAAGACAATCCAAATCGGAGGCGTTAAAGCCTACTGCGAGAGCATGGGCATTATTGCCGACGAAACCCTCGACAGCAAGCTTGACTTACAGCGCGAGTGGTTTGTCGAAAACGCGGAGCTCTCCGTACTCTAAAGCATTTGAAAGAGTGAATGATTATGAACGATAATGTTATTTACGGAATCAACGGCCCTGTTGTAACTGTAAAAAACACCGACAGCTTCGAGATGATGGAGATGGTGCACGTCGGTGAACAAAACCTCGTAGGCGAGATTATCGGTATCACCGACAAGCTCACCACAATTCAGGTGTACGAGGAAACAACAGGTCTTAAGCCCGGCGACCCGGTTACGGGTACAGGCGCGCCTATGAACGTGCTTCTTGGTCCGGGCATCCTTGACAATATTTTTGACGGTATCGAGCGTCCGCTTAAGGCGATTGAGGAGCAGTCAGGCGCGTTTATCAGCAGAGGCGCGTCGGTATCCTCGCTCGATCCCGACAAGCTCTGGGCAGTTACCATGAAGGTTAAGCCCGGCGACAGGCTCGAGGGCGGACAGATTTATGCAACCCTGCCCGAAACGCCTATTATCGAGCACCGTCTTATGCTTCACCCCGATTTGTCGGGAGTTGTAAAAGAGGTTAAGCCCGACGGCGAATACAAGCTTTTCGATGTTGTTGCCGTTATTGAGGACGACCTCGGAGAAAGGCACGAGCTCACGCTCTGCCAGCAGTGGCCTATCAGAACCGCCAGACCTGTTAAAGAAAGGCTAACCCCGACAATTCCGCTGATTACCGGTCAGCGTGTAATGGATACGCTGTTCCCGATTGCGAAGGGCGGCACAGCGGCAATCCCGGGCGGCTTCGGTACAGGAAAAACAATGAACCAGCACCAGCTCGCGAAGTGGTGCGACGCCGACATTATCATCTACGTAGGCTGCGGAGAGCGCGGCAACGAGATGAGCCAGGTTCTCGACGAGTTCTCAGAACTGATAGACCCTAAGTCCAACAGACCTATGACCGACCGAACAACCCTTATCGCCAACACCTCGAATATGCCTGTTGCGGCTCGTGAAGCCTCAATCTACACAGGCATCACCCTCGCGGAGTACTACCGCGATATGGGCTATCACGTTGCGATGATGGCGGACTCCACCTCGCGTTGGGCAGAGGCTCTGCGTGAAATCTCGGGACGACTTGAGGAAATGCCTGCCGAGGAAGGCTTCCCGGCGTATCTGCCCTCACGTCTCGCGGAGTTCTATGAGCGCGGCGGCAGAGCCGACGTACTCAGCGGCGGAGAGGGAAGCGTTACGCTTATCGGCGCGGTTTCTCCCCAGGGCTCGGACTTCTCGGAGCCCGTAACCCAGAACACCAAGCGCTTTACGCGCGTATTCTGGGCGCTCGACAAGGCGCTTGCCTACGCCCGTCACTATCCTGCAATCAACTGGATAGACAGCTACAGCGAATATTTTAACGACCTCGACCCGTGGTTTAAGGAAAACCTCGGTGAGGATTTTGTACAGTACCGCAACCGCATAAGCGCGCTGCTTCAGGAGGAAGCCTCGCTTATGGAGATTGTAAAGCTCATCGGTTCGGACGTTCTGCCCGACGACCAAAAGCTTGTAATCGAGACGGCAAGGGCAATCCGCGTAGGCTTTTTACAGCAAAACGCCTTCCACGCCGAGGACACCTACGTTCCGCTCGAAAAGCAGAAAAAGATGATGCAGGTCATCCTGCACCTTCACGAAAAGGCAAAAGAGGTTGTCGCGCGTGAAATCCCAATCTCAAAAATCATTCAGCTTGGTCTGTTCGATAAGCTCACCAAGATGAAGTATGATATTCCCAACAGCCGCCTTGATATGTTCGACGATTATCTTAAGGAAATCGACGACAAGCTCGGCGAGTTATTACAGTAAGGAGGAAACGCTTTGATTATAGATTATGTAGGCGTAAAAGAAATCAACGGCTCGCTGATTGTTTTGGACGGCGTAAAGGGCGTTTCCAACGAAGAAATTGTCGATATCAAGCTCGAAAACGGCACAGTCCGCCAGGGACGTGTGGTGCAGATTGAGGGCGAAAAAATCGTGGTTCAGGTTTTTGAGGGCACAAGAAGAATAAGCCTTAAAAACACAAGAACGCGCCTGACAGGCCACCCTATGGAAATGCCGCTTTCTCCCGAGCTTCTCGGCAGAGTGCTCGACGGCGCAGGCAGACCGATTGACGGTCTCGGTGACATTTTTCCGGTAAAAAAGGCGAACATCAACGGCACGCCGATTAACCCGGTATCGCGCGTGTACCCGAAAAACTACATCAACACAGGAATTTCCACAATCGACACGCTTATGACGCTTATCCGCGGTCAAAAGCTCCCGATTTTCTCAGGCTCAGGTATGACGCATAACGACTTGGCGGTTCAGATTGTCCGCCAGGCGAAAATCAGCGGAGCCGACAGCAACAACTTCGGCGTAGTATTCGCAGCAATGGGCGTTCAAAAGGATGTCGCCGAGTTTTTCCGCCGCAGCTTTGAGGAAAGCGGCGTATTGTCAAGAGTTGTAATGCTCCTTAACCTCAGTAACGACCCGATTATCGAGCGTACCTTAACACCGCGCTGCGCCCTGACAATCGCGGAGTACCTTGCGTTTGAGCTCGATATGCACATTCTCGTAATTATGACGGATATGACCTCTTACGCCGAGGCTCTGCGTGAGTTCTCGTCCTCAAAGGGCGAAATCCCCGGCAGAAAGGGCTATCCCGGCTATCTTTATTCCGACCTCGCTTCGCTCTACGAGAGAGCAGGTATGATTAAGGGTCATCCCGGCTCGGTAACTCAAATCCCGATTTTGACAATGCCGAACGACGACATTACCCACCCGATTCCCGACCTTACAGGTTATATTACCGAGGGACAGATCGTACTTGACAGAACGCTCCAAGGTCAGGGACTTTATCCGCCCGTAAGCGTGCTTCCGTCGCTGTCGCGACTGATGAAGGACGGCATAGGCGAGGGTTATACCCGCGCTGACCATCAGGCGCTTGCAAATCAGCTCTTTGCTTCATACGCAAAGGTAATCGACGCCAGAGCGCTTGCCTCGGTTATCGGCGAGGAGGAGCTTTCGCCGATTGATAAAAAGTACATCGAGTTCGGCAAGCTGTTCGAGGCAAAGTTCGTAAACCAGGGCTTTACCGAGAACCGCAGCATTGAGCAGAGCCTTGACCTCGGCTGGGAACTCCTTTCAACCCTGCCAAGAGCAGAGCTTGACCGTGTAGACGACGCGGTGCTTGACGTATATTATAAAGGTTAAGGGGTGTAATCATGGCTGTACAGGCAGTGCCCACCAAGGGCAACCTGATGAATTCAAAAAAGTCGCTTGCTCTCGCCAAAAACGGCTATGAGCTGCTCGACCGCAAGCGCAATATTTTAATTCGCGAGATGATGACGCTTATCGACCACGCAAACAAGCTCCAGTCCGAGATTGACGGCGCGTATGAGGAAGCGTATATCGCGCTCCAGACCGCCAATATCACAAACGGCTTTTGCGAGGATATCTCAAACGCCGTGCCTGTTGAGGACGGACTTCACCTTGACTCCCGAAGCGTAATGGGAGTAGAGATTCCGATTCTCACAATGGACGAAAACGAGGTTCACAACTTCATGCACTACGGCGCAAGGAGCACAAACTCCGCGGTAGACAAGGCGTTTATACTATTTAATAAGGTAAAAACCCTAACCGTAGAGCTTGCGGAGATTGAAAACAGCGTTTACCGCCTTGCTGTGTCAATCAAAAAAACGCAAAAGCGTGCCAACGCGCTTAAGAACATTATGATTCCGCGTTTTGAGGAGACCGTCAAGTTTATCTCCGATGCCCTCGACGAAAAGGATAGGGAAGAGTTCAGCCGCCTTAAGGTCATCAAGCGCAAAAAGCTCAGAGACAGCGCAGAAAGCGCAGAATAATTATTAACAATCAATACCTCTCCCGGTATGTTTCGGGAGAGGTGATTTTTATTTAAAGTTTGATTTCTATATTTAAAGCCGCCCCCGCTTGCGGGAAATTCCCCTAACAGGGGAATCACATTGGTCGCCCTTTTCCACATCGTAAACGACGTGGAATTGACAGCCGCAAGGGCTGTCACTACAATTATAAACAAACGTTTCCGCTATATTTAAAGCCTCCCCCGTCACTTGTTACGGGGGAGGTGGCACGGCATTTATGCTGTGACGGAGGGGGCAGACGTTTCCGATAATACCAACATTTCCTTTACATTCGTAGCCCTTCCATCACCGCAAACCTTTCCTATACAATTGTAGGGGTCGGTCTTGACCGACCCGCAGGTTGAACACTAAATGCTTGACTTTTAACTTGCGGTACGGTCAAGACCGTACCCTACAACCATCAATTATCATCTTTTCAACTCTCCTCTCAGAACAGAGGGGAGTATTTTTTTGCTAATTATAATTAGAATATTGTCGAAATGTACATAATTAAATGTTTAAATTTATGTATATTAACGAAATGATTTTATATACCAGCGCATATAATTCCAATAAAGAACCATAATAGATATTTTAAACAAATAATATAAAATTGACAAAAACAGTATTGAAAAAATACAATTTTAATGTTATAATTAATCTAACTAAATGTGGGTTGTTATACCCTTTTTCAGCCGGAAATATTGGCAAATGTTGTGCCTGTAGGGGCGGACCCGCGTGTCCGCCCGCGGGCGGGCAATGCCCGCCCCTGCAAAAATAACAGCTTGTTTTCCACTGAAGGTCAGGCAGTAAAAGCTGAACGTCCGAAGAATCAGAGCGTAAAAAGTCGTTAGTCGTGAGCCGTTAGAAGCGGAACACCAACTGACGGCTGACGACTGACGACTGACGGCACATCGGCAAAGGAAATATAACCACATTTGTAAGCAAACAAATAATTAACGATTGAGCCTTTAAAGACACACAAAAATGGTTATAAAGCAGTCTTTCGGCGTTATTTGTAGTGACAGCCCTTGCGGCTGTCAATGGCAGAGGCAGGCTCTGCCGATACAACGCAAAGGAAACGCCTGCATAAATTTAACTGTTAATTGTTAATCGTTAATTGTTAATTCGAAAGAATGGAGGAAAATTATGAAAACACAAATTAAACGGTTTTCCAAATCAGCTCTCGCGGTTGTTTTAACGCTGTGCATGCTCGTATCGTGCATGACGGTCGGCATAATCGCCACCGACGCGGCTAAGACGGCTGATGAATCAGTTGGTGCTATTTCAAATATTTCACTTGCAGGTTCATTTAATTCTTGGAGTACGACCGCAAATACGTCAACTTCGTTTCCAGCAAGTTGGGATCTAAGTTTAACGGCAAATACTACCTATCAGTTCAAGGTTGTTTTCAAGGAAAATGGAAGTGATAATTATTGTGGTATTACTACAAATAATGATGGCACTTATAATGTTAGTGATCTTGGTACGGCAAAACGACTGTATTGGCGTCAGGGAGGCAACATTAACTTTAAACCTACAACTACTGGAACATATACTTTTAAAGTTACTACAAGCGGAGGAAACAACTATATTACAATTACACAAAAAGCTGCTACCCCCCTTACAGCGCCGACGTTAAAGTACAACAACGCAACTACTACCCCTGTAAATATTACAGGTTCTTCTGCTAATTTAACTTGGGCGAGCGTTTCTAACGCTTCTTCTTATACCGTATATAAGGACGGTAATGCTGTTAAGACAAGTGCTACAAGCCCTTACACAGCAACGGAGACCGGCTCATACACTGTTAAGGCGATTGGTAACGGAACAACTTATTCCGATTCTGACGCGTCCAATGCTATTCAGCTGAATTTCCAAAAGACCACGACTATTTATATTAAGTCAGGCTTGAAGAATAAAAATGGCGGTGGTCCGTTGACAAATGCTTATATCTGGTCAAATTCCGATGCAAAATGGAATGGAGATTGGCCGGGTAGTGCTATTAGCGGTTGGACTGCATCGGGAGATTATTACTATAAGGAGTTTACCAACAGCGATTCATCGTTTAAGGTAATTTTGCAAGGTAATAATGCTCAAACAAGTGACAGTGCATCATATGATACCGGAAAAATATATCGGATTGATTCTGTCAATACAACTGGCGACAATGGTCAGGCTGTTCTTACCGAAGGTGCACCTGAAACACTTTACGATATTACAGTTACATCAGGCACGGGCGGTAAAATTAAGGTTGGTACCGCAACAGCTTCTACCAGCCAAACAGCAAAAGCAGGTAACACAACAACCGCTTCTGTAACTGCAGTTCCAAATAACGGTTATCACTTTACCAGCTGGACAAAATCTGATGCCGTAACCTACGCTTCCGGTAATGCTACAACTGAAACCGTAACAATTAATGCAAGTTCTACCGGTACACTTAAAGCGGCATTTGCTAAGACTAACTACACTGTTACCCTTGACAAAAACGCTGATGACGCGACTGCGGGCACGGCTTCTGTAACAGCTAATTATGGTTATGTTATGCCTACTGCCACAATGCCTACACGTGCAGGATATACCTTTGCAGGCTACTATGATACATCAGCTGCAACAGGCGGAACACAGTATTATACCGCGGGAGGCGCAAGCGCAAGAAAATGGAACAAAACAGCCGATACAACTCTCTATGCGCGTTGGACAGAGGTTAAAGGCGGAGCGGTTGCAAAAGCGTACACCTCAGGCAGTGCAAGCGACGCAGGCGGTACTGTAAAGGTTGGCTCGGGCACAGCGGCTGCTTCTGTAGACCTTTCAAGTATTGGTATTACATCAAGCAATACTGTAACAGCAACTAAGAACACAAACTACAGCTTCACAGGCTGGCAGTTCTCCGGAACAAAAGCAGCTAACTTGCGTTATCGCTTTGGCACGTCCGGCGATTGGCTTACTCCTGCAGCAGGTACTACATACGGTACAGCTTCAAACACTACTATCTATATCAAGACAGACGGTACAAGCGGTATTACAAATACTAACGCGGAAGTTCGCGCTCTGTTTGAACCTACAACTTATACCGGCTTAAAAGTTTCAGGTAAGTATTCAGCAAATGGTTCTACATATACCACAGCAATGCCCACAGCACCTACAATAGCTGCAACCTCCGGTACAAACCAAACCGGTGTAAAGGTAACAGCTCCTGATGTTGATGGTTATCAGTTTGTTACTTGGTACACTACACAAGGTGGATTCGACAATAATCTTGATAAAGAAACAATGTTTAAGCCTAACGCTAACAGTGCCGAGGCGGTTGCAAGATATAAGAAAATCTATACACTCGCAAGCTCTGTTGACAGCACAGGCACAGGCGCGGGTACTGTAAGTATTTCTATTACCAGCGGCAGTGTTGACAACGCAACAGACAAAATCCTCGCAGGCGGTTCTTACACAATCACCTCGAATGCAAAGAACGGTTCGTCGATTGAGTCTGTAACAGTTAACAACACAAGCAAGGGTACAAACGCTACTACAGAAGTTAGCGGCGTTTCCGCCAACCAGACAGTATCTGTTAAGTTTGCTTCAAAACCGCACGTTATTGGTAAGGTCGCTGCAGCCGGTTGGACAGAACCCGGTGACGCAATGAAATCTAACGCGGCAGGCACTGAGTTTACCTTTACCCGCACTGAGTTGGCTGCCGGTACATATGACTTCCAGCACTATATTGGTACCGGAAAAGGTGGCACTTATGATTCAACTTCTACTGATATTGCCACAAAGACAATATCCGGCGGAGCAACATTATCTTCCGTAGATAATGGTTACGGAGGAAAAAAATTCCAGCTTGTACTTACAGCAAAATCTGATGTAACGCTCGTTTCTAATGGGTCAAAGTTTACTGCTATCACAGTAAGGAGATCCGGCGGTCAGAAGTATAATGTTACATTTAAAAAGGTTGCTAACACCACTATTACCGGTACCTATTTGGGAACACCGTTTACAACAGCATCAGCTGACGCGGTTGTAGAGGTTTATTCCGGTGATGATATCAACTTTACTGTTACTCCTGATTCAGACAAGTATATCAGCGGTTTGACAACATCAGCCGGTACACTTAATCCGGCTTTCGCTGTTGCTTCTCACGGCAATAAATATGAAGGTAAAACAAACGTTACCTCAGCAAGAACAATTACTCCTACAGTTGGCAGCAAGCTCACAGTTTCCGCAAAGACAAACAAGTCCGATCGCGGTACTGTAACAGTTGATAATAATACAGCATATCCCGGACAGAAAGTTAAAGTTACCGTATCACCTAAGAACGGTGTGCTTAAAACACTGACTTATACTTACGGTACGACAACAATATCGCTTTATCCTACAACTAATTCATCACTCAATGCAACTAAACTTGACGTTGCAACAGTGACTGCTATGATGTACGACTTCTTCAATAAGTCAGGCGAGGCACTTGGCGCAGCCGTAAATGATGAAGCCGTAGGCGCGGATTCGACATATACATTTACAATGCCCAGCGAACCGGTAACCGTAAACGCTACCTTCGATTCATACAGTGCGGAAGCTAACTATTACTATTCCGGTTATGATACCGGCGGTAATATTGTTAACGGCTATGATACCAAGCGTTTAACAGAGTCTATCTTTGGCGGCGAAAAGTTTGCTTACTATCATGTTGAAGGCCGTACAGATGTAAATCAGCTGTTTACAATTTTCACAAAGGCAGATCAACAGGGTTATGTTTACTTTACACAGCCGAGTGCTTACGGATATTGGAGTAAAGACCAAGCTCCCAAAGCATATTTCTGGAATGACAATGGCACAGTTGGTACTGCATGGCCCGGCACTTCTATGACATCTTATGATACAGATAATGGTCAGAATCGTTATAGAATCAGAATTCCGGACGGTGCTACACACGTAAAGTTTAGCGACGGTTCATCATCTACAACAAATCAGACAACTCATGATATTACGCTTCAAACCGGCGTCGGCGGTTATTATTTAGGAAATAACGCATGGAATAATGACGCGTACACCGCTACATCATACACGGTCAATAATTCCGATCCTCAGGGACTGCAGAATGGTACGGTTTACTATAATTATGAGGATGATGCTGTATTTAAGACCGGTGAATTAGGCTTTACTAAAACATGGGAAAACTGGAATGTTCATAACAATTCATACGCAAGGCCTAATGAGGATATGAGCAATAAGGATTATTATATAATTGTTCTTTATCCCGGTAAGACCTATAAAGTAGGAGATAAAACATATACAGTTGGTAGCACATATCCTGCAATTTTCTGGTCTGCTGAATCCCCCGTTGAAGAAGAAAGCGTTAAAGTTTTTGCCAAGGACGGCTCAATACGTTCGGACAGCAACGGTGCAACATACGCTAACATTGCGGATACAAAGATTTACGCCGCAAACGGTACTACAACTGTTGGTACAAAAGTAAGCGGTACTATCACAAACCAGACCTATGAGACTTATAAGGTTGACAAGGGCGAGACAATTGTAATCAAAACTACAATCGGCGCGACAGACAGCAGCAATTTGTCTAACGCTGATGCACTTAAGGCTAAGTATTATGTTCGCGGCTTCTGCGTAAACGGCGAGGTTTCCGAGCTGCTCGAACCGAACGATACCGGAGTATACACACTTACCTATAAAGTTCCCGAGGACTACGAGGGTAAGAATATCGAGATTACTCCTATCTACTACCTCAAGAATACAACAGCCAATCCCATCGTTACATACCGTGTAACAGGCTTTACCGACGCGCTTAAGGCTGTCGGTTCAGGCAAGCCCGGTTGGGGAGATACTCTCTATACCTATCCCTTCTACGGCAAGCTCGGCGGTCAGAACAACGCGTTCGGCGCGTATCCCGGTCAGCCGATGGTTTACTACAAGGGTCAGTATCAGATGCAGATTCCGCAGAAGTCTACTGCATGGGATCCTAATGGTGTAGCTGCCGCAACAGTAAACAATACTACCGTTTCCGGCGTAACAATGAGTAACGGTTACTGGGATTCTGTTCATAAGACAATTATGGGCTACGGCGACAACAGCAAGTCGGCAGACCACGTACAGACCTACGACTACGGCGATTTCTACAAGATCTTTAACGAGAAGGCCCCCGTAGATAACATCGTATTTGACTTTAAGTACAGAACCACTACTCATAACTTAGTGACAGATGCACCGAGTTCACCTACACCGAGTAATCTTACTTCGACATATAATAACGGCTTTGAGCTTCTTACCAACTTCCACGGCAGAAACGTTGACCTCTTTGGTGATCCTCTCTCCGGCGACGCGGCAGATCCTTCAAAGACTAAGCCCCTGTATGTTGTTTCAATCGGTGGTGTTAAAGATAATGTATCCGGTGTTGAGAACATCGCGGGTTACTACGCGACGGAGTGGAAGGTCTTTGCACCGAATTTAACCACAGGTACGCCGGCAAGTTCAGATACTTATAAGTTAGTATCTACTAGCAACAAGAACTCTATCCCGCCCGAGGTACTCGTACTTAACAATAATTCAACCAGCTTTAACAACACAACCTATCCTTCGGCTGACGCCGGTCACCAATTAACCAACTGGCAGGAACTCTACACCGCTCTTGAAACATACAGAGGCAGACCTGTAATGATTTCTTACGAGGCTGCTGACGCTCAGCAGGGACAGGGTATGTACTATACCGGTACCGGCGGCGCAACCCGTAACGACGGTCGTTGGCTCTACTCCAAGAACGGTGAAAACATCACTTCAAAAATCAAGATTCAGTATTCCAACGACAACGGCAAAAACTATAACGATCTTAACACAACAAATCCTCAGGTAGAAGGTCTCTCGGCATACTTCACAAACGACGGCGTTGAAGGTCAGATGACCTACTCAACAACCATCGATCCTGACAAGACCTTTGACTTTGAGGCTAAAACCACTAACGCAGACTACAAGTTTGTCGGTTGGTTTATGGAAGACGGCACAAAGATTACAACCGATAACTCTTCTCATACAGAGCGTTCCGGTTCATATACCTTTGTTGCTAAGTTTATGCAGGTTACTACAGGTCAGCTGATGCTTTCGCATATTGTTGAACCCAACAATATTGGAGAGACTATCTATGACGGTACAGGTACAGCTACAATTGCCGCAGTTGTTAAGAACGACGAAGGAGAAATAGTAAGAACCTTTGATGCTACTACAAGTGATATTATCCTTGATGATAAGATTATCAAGAGTGATAACAGTGCTTATACTATTGATGTAACTCTTACATCTACTCGCGGAACTAACAGTGGTTTTGCCGGCGTAAGTACTATGCTAAAAACACCGAGTGATCAAAGTAACAAATTCTTTAATTACGGCAGCTATGATACATCGGCTGACGGATATACTCATACATTTAATTTGAGCTTTACAGTTGGCGATCTCTTTAGCGATATAACTCAGCAGTATAAGCATATTGTTTATCAATCATATTTCCAGAAATATGTATTTAACTATACGGTTAACTATGAGTTTACAGGAAGAGATGGACAACAAAAGATTTACAACCGTGCAGGTACTTTAACAGCTGCTCAAGCTGAGAAGTATGTATATAAAACTACTACTGGTAATGTAGAACAGCGTTGGATTAAAAAAGAATTTTTTGAAAAACTTGCGCCTTACGAAAGCAATTTCCAGCAAAATTTGAGTTGGAATATTTCAGATACGTGGTTTACAGGTGGCACTAACTATGTGTACAATTGTAACACTCACTATTCCGCAAGTTCATCTAATGCTGATAATAAAGTAAACGTTACCTTTGTTCTTCCGTATGTACATGACAATGGAGTCGCGACATTGAATAATGGTGTCGGTACTGCCGCTGAATCAACAAACTATGCTTTGATTAATGACGGTACAAACGACAATCGTGTGGCATTTGCTACAATTCCCAAACTCACCGGCGGTAGAACAAATGGCATTTACTCTGCAGATGACGGAGAAAAGCAGTATTGGATTGCAGCTCCTGCAAAACTTAACAACGGTGATTTCTTTAGTCACTGGAGCATTAAGACTACCGACAGTAATGTTGAGGTTGCAAAGTGCTACTTCCCGGGCTTCAACTTCCTCGCTTATGAAAATTATATAATTGAGGCTGTTTACGGCAGTGTTGAATCAGATGTAAGCACAAGCGGAATTTACACAAACGCAACTTATCTCTCAACTACACGTAACCAGTGGAACGCGCTTAATTCTTCAACCGCTGCTGTTCCGAATGTTGATAAAACTGATAGAGTAACTGCAGCTGACGTGCTATATAACGACTTTGTTCTTAACTATCATTATAATGATGTTGATATTTACAAGGACGGTTCTGATGCAAGTGACATTAAAGAGCTTGGTGTTGTTGTTGAAAGAGTTAAGGAGCTTGATAAGAATTCAGATGAGTCTTATGATACAAGAATTTCGAGCTACACTTCGCTTTCTCAGAACATAGATGACGTAAAAACAGCTGCTAATTCATCGGCTGATAATGGTAAAGCTCAAGATATTAACGGTTCACAGTACTATAAGCAGAGAATAGCCAAGAAAGATCTGGATAACAAGAACCGTATCCAGTTCTTTGAAGCATTCTATAACGCTGCAGGTTGGGATAGCGCAAATCAGAAACCCGTCGCCAGTTATAAAGCAAAGAGATATGTTTACAGAGCGTACACATATATCAAGTATAATGATAATGGTGTTGAAAAAATTGCTATCTCTGATACACCCGCTTACTTTGTTATGTACGATGTAGCTACTGCTAACTATTCAAGCAACTAAGGAGGTTAAAATAAAGTGAAAAGATGTTATAATTCTCCTGAGTTTGAAGTTATCAAACTTACATTGACCGACAGTGTTTTGAATATCAGCGAGGGAGAGAGCGGTGCATCCGGCGGCGGATATATCGATCCCGGTGAAGAAGAACAAGAGTAATATTAGATGATTTATTTAGGGTACAGGCGCTTTGCGCCTGTACCCTAAGACATAGAGGTGATTCTATGAAGAAATTTTATAAAATTATTGCCGTTACTTTAGCGGCTGCTTTGCTTTGCGCTTTTGCGTGTGTTAGCTTCGGCGCGGCTACAATTATGGAGAATAACGGCTTTTTGTATTCCGCAGCTTCTGCAACCACCGCTTATTTGCACGGCAGAGAATCTGATGAAGCCGATTTGGTTATTCCCAAGGAGTTTAACGAGCATTATGTTGTTAATATTGTTGACTCTGCCTTTGCCGGCGATAAAAACATTGAATCGTTGTCTTTCAGCGAGGCAATTCTGTTGGAGAGAATAGGTTATTATGCTTTTATTAACTGCAAAAGCCTTTCCGGTACTGTTTATTTTACAGGCAGAATCAGCATTCTGGGCGTTTCGGCTTTTCAGGGCTGTTCCTCTTTGGAAGGCGTGGTGTTTAACTCGTATATAAGCAATATTTCCGACCAGAGCTTTTATAATTGTTCGTCTTTGAATAATGTTAAGCTTAACAGCAATGTAAAGAATATCGGCAAATTTGCTTTCGCAAACTGCACATCGCTTGAATATGTTGAAATTCCAAAGAGCGTTACGGAAATTAACGCTACCGCGTTTAACGGCGATGAAAACCTCGTTTTAGGCGTTTATAAGGATACTTACGCTTTGCAGTATGCCGAGGAAAATGAAATTGACCATATTATCCTCGACGGTGACAAAATCGGTGATGTCAACGGCGACGGTGTGGTTGATATTCTCGACGCGACCGAGATTCAAAAGTACGCCGCGGAAAGTACTGACTTTACCCCTGAGCAGTTTGAGCTTGGCGACATCAACAAGGACGGATATTGCAACGTTATCGACGCGCTTCTTGTTCAGAAGTCAGTCATCGGCGCGTATGAACTCCCGCAGAATATTATCAGATATTAAAATTTTAAGGTCGGTTTATATTTGAACCGACCTTAGTTTTTCGGTGAAGATATGAAATACAAAATCGCTGACTTAATTGTCGAGTATACAGCAAAATATGACGACTTAAATCGGTTATCGGAGCAATTTGTTTATAGTGGCGAAAGAAAAACCGACATCACCCTTTCCGTAACCGATAAGCAGCTTGAAAATATGCTTTCGCGCTCTGTCGAGGGCACGACAATCGGCGGAATCGAGAATTTGGCTATGTCGAGCGAGTTCAACCGTGCAGCGATAAAGTACGGCGTAATGCTCGTTCATTCGTCGGCTTTGATTTACAATAAAGGAGCGTATCTGTTTTCTGCGGATTCAGGCGTGGGCAAGAGCACTCACACCAAGCTTTGGCTAAAGGCTTTTGGCGAAAAGGTGCATATTATGAACGACGACAAGCCCGTTGTCAGACTTTACGATGACCGCGCCCAAGCTTACGGCACGCCGTTTGACGGCGGAAGCGGTATCGCGCTGAATGAAAGCTATCCGTTAAAGGCGATAATCTTTGTCGAGAGGGGAGAGGAAAATTCCGTAAGAATTCCCGACAACAAAGAGATAATCCAAAAGCTTTACTTCCAAACCGCGCGGATGGTAAACCGCGAAACAGCCGAAAAAATGCTTGTTAATATGGAACGGTTGCTCCACCTTACAAAATTCTATGTGCTGACCTGCAATATGGACATTTCCGCCGCATATACGGCGTATAATTCTATAATAGAAAAATAATTCGCCTCAGCCTGAAACATTTACTTGTTTTAGGCTGTATTTTATTAGGGTTATATTTTGTCTTGTTTTGTCATTCTCTTGACAAATTGACACTGTTTGATATATACTTTAATACGCATAAAGAATTAAAAACGTATTGAAGGAGTTTTATGTTAGTAAAAACAAAAAGAATAATATCCGCTTTGCTTTCTGCTTTTGTAACGCTCTCGGCAGTGTCGTGCGTTTCGGGCTTTGCCGCTGAAAGTGAAGAATGGGTAGAAATGAGCGACAGCAGGACTTACCATTTTGACGTAAAGGACGCGACCGTAATACAGCGCTACTGCGCGTATATGGAGGAGCTTACCGAAGCGAAGTCTACGCTTTACGACGTTAATTTTGACGGGTTCGTAACGGTAACCGATGCGTCGCTTATACAAATGCACACGGCAGGGCTTGTTAACATTAACAGCGACGAATACCAGAGCTATCGCGATAACGGTCCTATTGAGCCGACCTTTGAGAGCACCACGGCTCAACAGTCAACTGAGATTACGGAAGAAGTGACTGAGGAAGAAACGACCGAAGAAGTAACCGAACCCCGGACAACAGAGGAAGTTACCGAGGAAGTAACCGAACCGTTGACGACAGAGGAAGCTACCGAACAGCCTGTTACTACAGAGCCTGCCACAGAAGCTTCGGAAGATATTAACGCTTCATATCTGTCATTTGATGAAAAGCTCGTTTATATGGGCATTAACGAGACGTATTTTGTCGGTTTGTCCACCGACGCGGCAGAGGTTACATATACATCCTCGGATGAAAGTGTTGCGGTAATTAGTGACAGCGGAATGATTATCCCTCATAAAACGGGAATTATAACCGTTACCTGCTCCGCGGCAAACGGCTTGCATGACGAATGTGTTGTGTATGTAGGACTGGAAGCCGAGGCGCTTATTATGAACACGCCGTCGCTTGTTGTCGGTTTGGGAGAAGGCTTTGACCTAAACAGCTTTGTTGTCGGCAACGGTCATTTCGCCGCCAACAGATTTTTCTACTCTACCGACGAAAGTGTTGTAAACGTTAATTTCCGCACAGGCGAATTCACCGCCGTAGGCTTGGGAAAAGCAAAGGTAGTCTGCAAGCTTATCAACGGTGTAACCGCTGAGTGCGATATCGAAGTTAAGGAGCTGTCTCCGACTGTTAGGCTCAACGTTTTCTCCGTAACCGCAGGCGTGGGAGAGACCCTCGGTTTTGTAAGCTACGCCGAGGACGGCAAGGCGGTAATCTCCAAGGAATATTATTCCGAGGATGAAAATATCGCGGTAATCGGCAGGACAAACGGACTTATGACAGGCGTTTCCGTCGGCTCAACGAGGATTTACTGTCAGCTTCAAAACGGTTTCAGGGTTTACGCGGATATCACCGTTAAGCCTGCTCCGAAAACCGTAACGCTCAACGCGACGAAATGCAATATCAAGGTGGGCGACGTTATCCGCCTTAAGGAGTTTTTCAACGACGGCTCGTACAACACGCCCTATACTCTCGAATGGACAAGCTCAAACAAGGCTGTCAGCATTGAGAGCCGCTCGGGATATCTTGTAACGCTTAAGGCAAAAGCGCTCGGCACAGCCGTAATCACCGCAAAGACCTATAACGGCGTTACCGCAAAGTGCACCGTGACAGTCAGCGGAAGCAACATAAAATGCGTTGACGTTTCGTCCTGGCAGGGCGGAAATATTGACTTTAACAAGCTAAAGGCGTCGGGCGTAAATTACGTTATTATCCGCGCAGGCTTCAAAACCACCGCGGACAATCAGTTTGTGAACAACTACAACAAGGCTCGTGCCGCAGGACTTAAAATCGGCTCATACTGGTATATGTGCGCCGAAAACCTTAGTGAAGCAAAGGCTGAGGCTCAGGCGTGTATAAAGGTACTCGGCGGAAGAAAGCTCGATTTGCCGTTCTATTACGACGTAGAGGATCCGTATTCCCTGAAGATAAACTCACAGGCAACGCTTACGAATATGTCGGTTGCATTTTGTGACGCTCTTAAGGCGAAGGGCTGCAAGGTCGGCATTTATGCAAGCGGAAGCGTTTTTGCTCATAATAACAAGCTAAATACCGACTTGTTCCGTCAAAAGGGCTATTCTATTTGGGATGCCGAATGGGCAAGCTCAAACTCTGTAGCCTGCGACGTTTGGCAGTACTCAGACAACGGTTATGTAGGCGGAATTAACGGCAACGTAGATATGAATTTAATATATAACCTCTATATCGAGGATTAGAGCAAAATAAAAAGCTGTTACCCTAAGCGGATAACAGCTTTTTTGTTATTCAGCGGATTAATTACGCTTTCTTTTCAAACTCGTCAAGCTTTTCTACGGTGAACTTTTGAATCTGCATAGCGTCGATAATATCAACCTCGCCGTCGTTGTTTACATCGGCGGCATATTTTTGATCGTCAGTGAGCTCAACCGATTCTGTGGTGAATCTCTGAATCATAATTGAGTCCATAACGTCAACTACGCCGTCGTTGTTAACGTCGCCGATTAATACCTCGGGCTCGGGATCCTCGGGATGACGAATCTTGTCAAGGTCATTTTTGAGAGTATCCATAATGCTGTCAATTTCAGCCTTGTTTTCGTCCAAGGTCTTAGCGGAGTCGTAGCTTGTAGTGAACATAAGCGTCTCGGAAAGAGCAACCGCGATATCGCACTGAATGGGATCATCTTCCTGCAAGAGCGCCCTTGCCGCAGTCATCTGCTCCGTCTTGTACTGCTCAAACGCGGCGATATTCTTAGCAAGCTCCTCGTCTTCCTTAGCCTTTTTAAGAGTCTCGTAGGTGTTTTCCGCGTTTACGAGGTCGTCGTAATTCCATACGCGCTCTTTTTCGCCGTCGGTAAGAGCGTCATAAGCCTCGCGGGCGGCGTCAATCTTCGCCTTGCACTCGTCGGTGAGCTCAACCTCGCCGATTGCCTTAATCTTCTCGATGGTATCAATAATTTCATCCGTATATCTTACGGTGTGGGGAACAAAGTCTGTTCCTGCCTTGCCGTCAAGATTCTTGTTTGCCATCTGACCGAGCTCAAAGTAAAGCGACATCGGCTCGGTGGCGATAGTTGAGTAGTTAGCGGTGAGCTTGTACTCAGGTCTGTCGGCAAGCGTTGTGTTCCACATATCAACAGCGCCGGAAGCGCAGTTCTTGTTAAAGAGGGAGTAGCGGTTGTTCTCGGGATTCGCAAGATAACTCTTCATCAATTCGAGCTCGTCGGCGGTGATTTCAACCTCGTAGTAGTTGTTGGGAAGCTGTGAATCGTTGCGTCTGAACTGGTTGTATATCTCGCGGTTAATGGTCATACCGCCCTCAGATTGACCGTCCGCAGGGTTATGACCCATTGAGCCTGATACCGCAAACATCTGTTTAAGGGTATCAACAAGGCTGTCAAATGCCACTGCTCCGTCAAATTCCTCGCTGCCTTCGGAGTACAAATTCATCTGCTTTACAAGCTCCTGAGTCTCCTTGCTGTCCTGGTAAAGACTACCCTCAAGCGCCCTTCTGATAGCAATCATATTTGTCGGGTCAAAGCCGTAGTTTGATACGGTAATGCTTTCGCCTGCAACAAGCGAAATGTTCTCAGGCTCTGAGTTCGCGCCCTTGGGATTGGTTGTAAAGTAAGACATCCTGTCCTCTAAGCCCAAATCGTTGTCGCTGTAAAGAGCCGGATCCGAGGTGTACTTCTCGGGATTTTTCATATAGTCAACCATAAGGTCGTTATATCTGTCGTCAGGTCTGTAGTAGTCGTAGTAGCTTGTGTTCAAGTCCACATCCTCATAGGTTGTGAAGGTGAGACAACCGTGCGACATAAACTCTTTCTCAGTAATTCTGCGCGAGGAAATTGTCATCTTACCTACAACGCGCGAGCCCTTGTAATCGCCGAGGGTTACCTTTGTGCGAGCGAATACGCTGTTGCCGCTTGAACCGGCATACGCGGTAACATAAACCACCTTGCCGTCCTCGGGAATATCTCCGACTACGGTGATAAGACCGTTTTCGTCAACGCTTATTACAGGATCAGAGATTAAGTATGTAATGCTCTTATCATACGGAGCGACAAAGCTTAACAAGCCTGTGTACTTGGCAGCCGCATTAAGCTGATAAGTATCGCCCATAGCCTTAAGCTTAATCTCCTTGGGCATACCGGTCATTTCAGCGTCGGCGTAACGAACCTTTACCTCGGTATCCGTATTAACCGTCAGCTTTTCGTTGGGCATTACGTAAGAATCGTTGGCAGTAATCCAGAATACCGCCTTGCTTTCTTCGGGAACAGGTATAATTGTTACCTCTGAGCCCTTCTTTACAAGGTATCCGGAATAGGGGATAACTACGGTACCGCTCTCATCCTCATATGTATAGATGGTTTCTCTGCTGCTGTCGTCAAAGGTGAACTTCACCATATCCTCAGCGTTTTCATAAACCTCTATATCATAGATTACAGAGATATTATCGTTTGCCTCGCAGCTTGCCAAAACCATGGCCTTGCCTGCTTTAAGAGCAGTGAGCTTGCTGCCGTTAACCTCTACAGCGTCGCTGCCGTCAAAGGCAGTCCATACTACCTTGCCTTCAACAGGGCTGCCGTTTACGGTGAGCTCCGCAAAGTCAGCGGCGTCAATTGTTTCGCCTGCCTCAATCTGAATAAGATCCCTTTTGGTAGCGGTCAGCAGGGCTTTGTCATACTTAACGGTAAGCGTTGAGTACTTTGAGGGCATTACCGCAAAGTAAGCGCCTTCCTCGCTGTCAAAGCTCTCCTCGTTAAAGAAAGACTCGCCGTTAAGGGCAACATCTGTAAGAATGTAGCTGTATTCGCTTTTGCCGATGGTTGACTTAACAAATACCTTCGCGCCTGCCGGAACCTCGCCGGAAGCGTCGAGCATAACCTTCTCGTCGCCGTTCTTGTAGTAAACCTCGGTTTTAGTGGTCGGTGATAAATTATCGCCGTTTACTATTACAGTGTTAAGAACGTTCTTTGCCTCGTCGGCGCTTGACATAATAACGAAATTAGCCGGGAGCGAATCGTCCTTAAAGCTGATGTAGCCGTCCTCGTAAACGCTCGGCAGAACCTTTGTACCGTTTGTTACGTAGTAGTTTACGCCTTCGGCAGCCGGAACCTTAGTTTTGAACCAAACGCCGTCTTTAAGAGCTGTGTTTTCATCAGCGGCAAAGGTCTGTCCGTTAACCTCAAAGGTAACGCCGGAGATAATTCCTCTGTTGCCGCCGCCCGAAACGTTAACGCTTACGTCAACCGTCTGCTCGTCCTTGTTGTAGTCGATTACCTTATCGCCCTTCGCGGCGTTCATAAGGTCGGCAAGCTTTGTTCTGCTCTCGTCAACCGTGAAGGTGTCGTCAGCGTAAACATAGTTTACGGGAGTTACCTTCTTGGGAGCGGTAACATAAACATAGCCCGTGTCGTCAACAAAGCTTGCGTCGGGCTCTGCAACGCCGTTTGCGTTGTTGAGGTAGTAACCGGGAAGTCTTTTAACGATGTTATCTCTAACGCCCTTGGGAGCGTCGATAAACTCAAAAATTCCATCGCTTACGGATGTGAGCTTATAAGCGGTGTCCTCGCCGTTTCTTGTTCCGACAGCGGCGTTCCACGCTCTGAGGGCAACGGTAGCGCAGCTATTTTTGAGGATAGAGAACTTGCCGTTGTTTCCGCCGAGGTACATTGTCATAAGGTTGAGCTGGTTGCGTGTGATGTCGAGGTCGTATGTCACGTTCTCAAACTGATCCCACTCAAGCTTTTGGTTGTAGAGCTCGCGGTTAAAGCAAACGCCGCCGTCAACAACGCCGTCGAGCACCTTGTTGTAGTCAAGACCGACCTCATCAAAAGCAGCCTTGAGTTTTTCAACAGCTTGGTAGGCGTCAATTACGTGGCTGTCGAGGAACTTAAATATAGTCTCAATTGCCGCAGCCTTGCCTGCTTTTTCAAGCGTTGTCCAAGCGGAGCTGTTCTTGATAGAACCCAGAGCCGCCTGCGGAACGCTCAGGTCAAAGTCGCGGTACATACCGATAGTAACAACCTCTCCGCGGTTAAGGGTGACAGACTTTGTGCTGTCGGAGAAGGTAAAGTACTTGTCGGTGTTTTTGTCTGTGTGGTTAGAACCGTTCGCGATATCCTCGTTAATGTCCTTATAATACCTATCGTCAATAGTATAAGCGGCATAAAGGTCGGGAACGTTGATTGTCACACCGTCCTGGTATGATGTGAAGATAAGATAAACATGACCGTCATAAAACTGCATTGAGTCGTTGAAACGGGCAAGAATCTTAAGATTACCGGCAACTGCCGAACCGTCGGTGTAATCTGATACGGTGACGGTGTACTCGGTGGTATCGTCGCCGTTCACAACGGTAATTGTTGCCGTACCGGTTTTGAGCGCGTTGAGGCTGCCGTCATTGTCAACCCACGCGACATCAGGGTTTGAAGAAACACATTCTGCGTCAGCGGCGGCAAACTCTTTAATTACGTCGCCCTCTGTCATAGAAACGGTTTCGGTGATTGTTTCAGCCGAAGCCTGGAAGGGTATGCACGATACGATAAGCATCAGGCATAGTACCACAGCCAGAATACGGCTAATATTTTTTGCTCTCATAGATTGTATAACCTCCTTTACATATCTATACATATTAATTGTATCATACAAATAATCGGAACACAATCCAAAAATAAGCATGTTTTTTTAGTGAAAATGTATATATAAAAATAAGACCTTGTCTGTCATCGACAAACAAGGTCAGTCTTTATTATAGCCTTACGGAGATGTTCTTTTCATTAAGATATTTTTTGAGCTCCGGAATCGGGATTTCACCAAAGTGGAACAGCGAAGCCGCCAAAACCGCGTCGGCTTTGCCGACGGTGAAGGCGTCATAAAAATGCTCAAGCGCTCCGGCACCGCCGCTTGCGATAACAGGGATTCCGACCTTTTCGGAAACAGCCCTTGTGAGTGCAAGGTCATAGCCCTTTTTCTGTCCGTCCTCGTCCATACTTGTCAGCAAAATCTCGCCTGCGCCCAAGCTTTCGCACTTAACAGCCCACTCAACTGCGTCAATGCCCATCGGGGTTCTGCCGCCGTTAACATAGACCTCCCAGCTGTCGCCGCTGCGCTTTGCGTCAATCGCCGCGACAACGCACTGACTGCCGAACTTGTACGCCGCCTCGCTGATAAGCTCGGGACGGTGAACCGCCGCGGAGTTTACCGAAACCTTGTCCGCTCCTGCCCTGAGCAGCGCGTTAAAGTCGTCAACGCTCCTAATGCCGCCGCCTACGGTGAAGGGGATAAAGATAGTGTTCGCGACCTTTTCCACCATATCAATCGTTATATTTCTCGAATCGCTCGACGCGGTGATGTCGAGGAACACAAGCTCATCCGCGCCCTGAACATCGTACTGCTTTGCGCACTCCACCGGATCGCCTGCGTCAACGAGGTTTACAAAGCTCATACCCTTTACAACTCTGCCGTTTTTTACGTCGAGGCAGGGGATAATTCTTTTTGCGTACATCTTTAACCTCCTACAATATCGACAAAGTTTTTTAGAATTCTCAGTCCTGTGTTTCCGCTCTTTTCGGGGTGGAATTGGGTGGCAAAAACGTTGCCCTTTTCAACAGCCGCGTCAATCGTCACGCCGTACTCGGTCTGAGCCGCAACAATGCTCTTGTCGGCGGCGTTAAGGAAGTACGAATGAACAAAGTAAACGTAGGGGTTTTCCTCTATACCTTTAAAGAGGCGGCTGTCCTTTGTGATTTTCAAACTGTTCCAGCCCATATGCGGAATTTTCAAGCCGTCGCCGTTAGGGATTTTGGTAATCGTTCCGTCAAAAACTCCCAAGCCCTCAGCGCCTTCGCTTTCCTCGCTTCCGGGGAAAAGGAGCTGTAAGCCAAGGCAAATTCCCAAAAACGGCTTGCCGCTGTTTATGAACTCGATAACAGCCTCCTTGATACCGTATTTGTTAAGGCTGTCAACGGTGTCTCCGAACGAGCCTACGCCCGGCAGAACCGCGCCGTCGGCAGATAAAATCTCATCCTTTTTGTTGGTGATAAAGCAGTCGCAGCCAATGTGCTTAAGCGCCTTGCTCACGCTCTGAATATTGCCTGCGCCGTAGTCAATAATCGCAATCATCATATTCTCCCAATGTTAATTTGTTAGTTGATATGCTAATCTTACCATAATTGCCTTATTTTTGCAATATAAACAGCCGCTAATTTCAAAAATATTATTAAAATTTTGTATTTTACTTGCAAAATTATTGAAAAATGCAGGATGATGTGATAAAATGAATGTCAGACTAAAAAGTTAGGGAGTAAGTAAATGATTACACATCTTCTTACAAGAATAGATTTGATGATGAACAGCTTCTCGAAGGGACAAAAGCGAATTGCCCTGTACATCGAGGAGCATTACGATAAGGCGGCGTTTATGACCGCCTCTAAGCTCGGAGAAACAGTAGGCGTTTCCGAGAGTACTGTCGTAAGATTTGCGACCGAGCTCGGCTACGACGGCTATCCCAAGCTTCAAAAGGCTATGCAGGAGATGATTCGCAACAAGCTCACCTCGGTGCAGAGAATTGAAGTTACCTCGAGCCGTATCGGTAACAACAACGTGCTCGACAGCGTGCTCAATCAGGATATCGAAAAAATCCGCAGGACGATTGAGGAGACCTCGCACGAGGACTTTGACCGCGCTGTTGACGAAATCTGCAAGGCCAAGAGAATTTACATCTTCGGAGTGCGCTCAACCGCCGCAATCGCGAGCTTTTTAGCGTATTATTTTGAGCTGATTTTTGACAACAACGTTATCGTAATCAACACCACCAGCGCAACTACCACATATGAAAATATTTTCAGAATGACCAGCGACGACGTAATTATCGGAATTTCATTTCCGCGTTACAGCAAAATGGCGATAGAGGCTATGGACTTTGCGCGCCGCCGCGGCGCACATTCAATCGCAATCACCGACAGTATGGCTTCTCCGCTTATCAGCTCGGCAGACTCCGTGCTCATCGCGCGCAGCGATATGGCTTCAATCGTCGATTCGCTCGTAGCGCCGCTCAGCCTTATCAACGCGCTGATTGTCGCCACGGTTCTTAAGAAAAAGGACGAGGTTACCGAAACCTTCCGCGAGCTCGAGCAGGTTTGGAACCGCGAGGACGTTTACGCAAGTCACGACGAAAATGAGAAGAAAACCGATGACAAGTAAAAAGGTAATAGTAGTCGGCGCAGGCGCGGCAGGCTTGATGGCGGCAGGAACAGCCGCACAGCTCGGCGCAGGCGTTACGCTGATAGAGAAAAACCCCAAGGTCGGCAGGAAGATTATGATAACCGGCAAGGGCAGGTGCAACCTGACAAATAACTGCGATAACCAGACTTTTATTAATAACGTCCCCGTCAACGGCAGGTTTTTGTACTCCGCAATCAATAATTTTTCCACCGCCGACGTTATGGACTTTTTTGAAGGCTTAGGGCTTGAACTTAAAACCGAACGCGGAAACCGAGTGTTCCCCGTATCCGACAAGGCGGTTGACGTTGTAGATACGCTCTACGGCTTTGTAAAGGACAGCGGAGTAAAAATAGTACACGACTCCGCAAAGGCACTGATTATTGAGGACGGTTATATCGCAGGCGTAAAGTGTGAGGAAAACACCTTCTACGCCGACAGCGTTATTGTCTGCTGCGGCGGAAAAAGCTATCCGCTGACAGGCTCGACAGGCGACGGCTATCTGCTCGCAAAGCAGGCAGGTCATACCGTTACCGAGCTTAAGCCCTCGCTTGTACCGCTTGAAAGCCCGGACGGAGAGTGCAAGTCAATGCAGGGCTTGGCGCTTAAAAACGTCGGCTTGAAAATAGTTGATAATAATTCTAAAAAAGAAGTATATTCCGATTTCGGTGAAATGCTCTTTACACATTTCGGCATAAGCGGCCCGATGATTCTTTCGGCAAGCTCTCATATCAGGGATATCAAAAAGGGCGAGTACACCGCGGTAATCGACCTAAAACCGGCTCTCGACTTTGCGCAGCTCGACAAAAGGCTTCAAAACGAATTCAGAGTAAACGCTAACAAGGACGTTTCAAACTCGTTCTCAAAGCTCTTGCCGAGGAAGATTATCATTCCCGTGCTAAAGCGCTGGGGAGTGCCGTTTGACAAAAAATGCAACGTCATCACCAAAGAGGAACGCCGTGCACTCTGCGAAATCCTAAAGAGCTTCACGGTAGAAATCGGCGGTTTTCGTCCGATTGAGGAGGCAATCGTCACCTCGGGCGGCGTAAAAACCTCGGAGATTAATCCAAAAACAATGGAAAGCAAGCTTGTAAGCGGACTTTACTTTGCAGGCGAGGTAATCGACTGTGACGCTTACACAGGCGGCTTTAACCTTCAAATCGCATGGAGCACCGGCAGGCTCGCCGGACAAAACTCAGCTTATCTTTAGGCAACACCGCACACCGGAATTATGCGGTATTGCCTATAATAACGGAAAGGAATTATATTATGTATACAGCAGTCGCACTTGACGGCCCTGCAGGAGCAGGCAAATCTTCAATCGCAAAACGCGCCGCAAAAGCGCTCGATTTTATCTATGTAGACACAGGCGCACTCTACCGCACTATCGGCTACGCCGCCACTCTTGACGGCATTGAACCCGTTGATTCTCCCGAGGTTGACGCGCTTTTGGCAAGGACAAAGGTTGACTTGACCTTTAACGATAAGGGTGAGCAGATTGTCCTGCTTAACGGCGAGGACGTGTCGGGCTTTATCCGCACTCCCGAAGCCTCGATGACGGCTTCAAAAATCTCCGCAATCCCCAAGGTAAGGGCGTTTCTGCTCGACTTGCAGAGGAATATGGCAAAAACCCACAACGTAATTATGGACGGCAGAGACATCGGCACGGTCGTACTTCCCGACGCTCAGGTTAAAATCTTCCTGACAGCCTCGCCCGAGGCAAGGGCTCAGCGCAGATATAAGGAGCTTGTTGAAAAAGGAATGGACGTTAAGTACGACGATATTTTAAGCGACGTTAAAGAGCGCGATTATAACGACTCACACCGCGCGACTGCACCGTTAAAACCAGCAGAGGGCTGCGTGATTGTCGATACCACCGAGCTCGACTTTGAGCAGAGCGTGGAAAAAATCATTTCTGTCATAAAGGAGAATATCTGATGGCTCAGTCAAAAATACTTTATACCGTCGGCAAGGTTATCCTGATGCCGGCGTATAAGCTTTTGTACCGCTATAAAAATATCGGCAGCGATAATATCCCCAAGCAGGGCGGTTTTATCCTCGCCTGCAACCATCTTTCTTTTTCGGATCCCGTACTGCTCGGGCTCTGCATTAAAAGAAGGCTCTATTTTATGGCGAAGGTCGAGCTTTTCAAAAATAAATTCGCAGGCGCTGTTATCCGCGCTCTCGGAGCGTTTCCGGTTGACCGCGGCGCAGGCGACGGCAAGGCGATTAAAACCGGCGAGGATCTTATCCGCGAGGGCAACGCAATGACAATCTTCATCGAGGGCGGCAGAAGCAAGACCGGCGAGCTTATGCGTCCCCGAAGCGGCTGTGCGCTTGTAGCCCAGCAAATGCAGGTTTCCGTTGTTCCGGCGTGCATTACAATTGTCGGCAATCCCAAGCACACCTTTGCAAAAAGGGTAATTCACTTCGGCAAGCCGCTCTCTGCTCAGGAGCTCGGGCTCACCACGGCAGGCGACCGCCGCGAGCTTAAAAAAGGCACGTCAATGATTATGGACGAAATCAAAAAGATGAGGGAGCAGGACCTTAATGATTATAAAAAAGGCTGATTCCGCAGGCTTTTGCTACGGCGTAAACCGCGCAATCAATATAGTAAACGATTTAATAGGCGAGGGGGCAAGGGTATGCACCCTCGGACCGATTATCCACAATATGGAGGTTGTCCGCGAGCTAAAGGAACGCGGCTGCCGCCCGATAGAGAGCATCGACGAGCTAAAGGAAGGCGAAACGCTCGTTATCCGCTCGCACGGAGTTAAAAAATCGGTAATCGACGAGCTTAACGCGCGCGGTGTAGATTACCGCGACGCCACCTGTCCGTTTGTCAAAAAAATCCACCGCATTGTGTCGCAGGCAAATCCCGAAACCGACGTTGTACTCGTCGCGGGCAACCCCGAGCATCCCGAGGTTGAGGGTATTATCAGCAACTGCAAGGGCGATTTTTTCACCTTCAATAACGAGGAAGAATTGGACAAAATTTTGGATATAATTCCCAAAAAGAATTATAAACAGGTAAAAGTTGCCGCTCAGACCACTTTTGACACAAAAGAATGGAAAAAATCTGTAAAAAAGATAAAAAAAGTATGTACAAATGCAAAAATATTTGATACAATATGTAATGCTACGTCAGTTAGGCAGAGCGAGGCGGAACAGATTGCCGCTCAGTCGGACTTTATGATAGTTATAGGAGATCGTCACAGCTCCAACACAGGCAAGCTTTTTAACATCTGTAAAAGGCAGTGCCCTGGCACGGTTTTGATAGAAACCGCAAACGAGCTCGATTTGTCACGCGTCCGCGCTGCAAAACAAATAGGCGTAACTGCAGGCGCTTCAACACCTGCAAGGATAATAAAGGAGGTACTGGATACAATGAGTGAAGAGATTAAATCCGGTGAAACAACAAATTTTGAAGAATCTTTTGAGGAGATGCTTGAAGAATCCCTCAAAAATTTAAATACTAATGAGAGGGTAATGGGTACAGTCATCAGCATCGCGCCTAATGAAGTACAGGTTGACGTTGGCAGAAAACAGACAGGCTTTATTCCTGTAAACGAGCTTTCCAACGATCCTAACGTGAAGCCTGAAGACGTAGTTAAGATTGGTGACGAAATTGAACTGCTGATTATGAAGACAAACGACCAGGAAGGCACAATTATGCTTTCCAAGCGCAGAGTTGACGCTCAGAAGGGCTGGGAGGAGCTCCAGGAGAAGGTTGATTCTCAGGAAATCCTCACAAGCAAGATTGTTGAGGCAGTTAAGGGCGGTGTAATCGCGGTTTACAACGGCGTAAGAATCTTTATTCCTGCTTCACAGGCTACCGCTTCACGCGACGAAAAGCTCGAGGATCTTGTAGGTCAGGAAGTTGAGTTCAGACTTATCGAGGTTTCACAGCGCGGAAGATACAAGAGAGCAATCGGCTCAATCCGCAGCGTACTTAAAGAGCGCAGAGCCGCTCAGCGCGAGGAATTCTGGAAGACCTGCGAGGTCGGCAAGCGTTACAAGGGCGTTGTTAAGTCGCTCACAAGCTACGGCGCATTCGTAGACCTCGGCGGCGTATTCGGTATGATTCACATTTCCGAGCTTTCATGGACTCACATCAAGCATCCTTCCGAGGTTGTTAACATCGGCGACACCGTTGACGTTTACGTTAAGGACATCAACGAGGAGACAAAGAAGATTTCTCTTGGCTTTAAGAACGCCGAGGACAATCCGTGGGAGATCCTTAAGAGAGATTATCCCGAGGGCACAGTTGTTGAGGCTACAATCGTTGGTCTTACAACCTTCGGCGCTTTCGCTAACATCATCCCCGGTATCGACGGTCTTATCCACATTTCTCAGATTGCAAACAAGAGAATCGAAAAGCCTGCTGACGTTCTTTCTGTAGGCGAGAAGGTTCAGGCTAAGATTACTGCAATCGACTTTGACAAAAAGCGCGTAAGCCTTTCAATGAGAGCTCTCCTTCCCGAGGACGAGCAGGCTCCTGCAAAGGCAGCTCCCGTAGAGGAAGCCGCTGAGGAAGAAGCTCCTGCAGCAGAGGAAGCTGTTGAAGAGACTGCTCCCGTTGCAGAAGAAGCCGCTCCTGTTGCAGAGGAAGCTGCTCCTGCAGAGGAAACCGCTGAATAATTTGCTACATAACAGGGCACTCCTAATGAGTGCCCTTTTTACTAATAAGGCTTGAGGAGGGTATCATTATGACCGCCAAGGAAGAATTTATTGAGATTTACAATCAGTATATCAACCGCAAGGGCGCTGAGGAGCTGCTCGAATGGATAGAGCGTACCGACTTTTTCACTGCGCCTGCAAGTACACGTTACCACTGCTCATGCGAAGGCGGTTTGGTAATGCACTCCGTCAGCGTTTTTAATACGATGATGGAAAAGCACTTTGACGAGGAAACCGACAGCATAGAGAGCTTTGCAATCTGCGCACTGCTCCACGATTTGTGCAAGGCTCAGTTCTATAAGGTGTCAACCCGTAACGTCAAGAACGAGGAGACAGGTCAGTGGGAGAAGGTGCCCTACTACGCCATTGAGGACCAGTTCCCCTACGGACACGGCGAAAAATCCGTGTTCCTTATCGAGCGCAAAATGCGCCTAAAGCTCGACGAGGCTATGGCAATCCGCTGGCATATGGGCGAGTTCGGAGACAAAAACAGCAACGCCATCAGCCAGGCATACGACGCTTACCCCTTAGCGGTTAAGCTCCACCTCGCCGATTTGGAGTCAACCTACCTCAGAGAAAAAGGTACATCGGCAGTAAGACGCTAAACTTATATAAATTATTGTAGGGGCGAGCATTGCTCGCCCGCGGGTAACCGCAAACGTTGTGTGAATCTTGCGGGCGAGCAATGCTCGCCCCTACTTTTTATTATTATACGGTGATATTATGGATATTAATGAAGCAAAAATCAGGGTTGAGGAGCTTACCAAAACCCTTGAATACCACAACAATCTGTATTACAATCAGGATTCGCCCGAGATTTCGGACTTTGAGTATGACAAAATGCTCCGCGAGCTCGAGAATTTGGAGGAAGAATTTCCGTCGCTCAAAAAGGCGGATTCCCCTACAAACAAGGTCGGCGGAAGCGCAGGCGATAAGTTCTCGCAGGTCGTTCACGCCGTACCGATGGAAAGCCTTCACGACAGCTTTTCCGACGACGAGCTCAGGGATTTTGACCGCAAGGTTCGCGAGGTCTCTCCCGACGTAAAGTACGTTGTTGAGCCTAAGTTTGACGGACTGAGCGTTTCATGCGAATATCAAAACGGCGTATTTGTCCGCGGTTCAACACGCGGCGACGGCGTAACGGGCGAGGACGTTACCGAAAACCTTATGACAATCAAAAGCCTGCCCAAGCGCATCCCAAACGCTCCCGAGTACCTCGAGGTCAGGGGAGAGGTCTATATGTCCTTTCAAAGCTTTGAGGCGCTTGTAAAGCGGCAGGAAGAAAACGAGGAAAAGAACATCGCGAAAAATCCGCGCAACGCCGCCGCAGGCTCGCTCAGGCAGAAAAACGCCAAAATCACCGCCGAGCGTAACCTCGATATTTTTGTTTTCAACATTCAGCAGGCGCGCGGAATTACAATTAATTCCCACGTTCAGGGGCTTGATTACCTTTCCGAGCTCGGCTTCCCGACCTCGTTTTATAAGGTCTGCTCGACCGTTGACGAGGTGATTGAGGAAATTCAGAGAATTGGCGACAATCGCGGAAGCTACGATTACGCAATTGACGGCGCTGTTGTTAAGGTTGACGACTTTGAACAGCGCACGCTTTTAGGCAGTACCGCCAAATATCCCAAGTGGGCTGAGGCGTATAAGTATCCGCCCGAGGAAAAGCCCACAAAGCTGATTGACGTTGAAATTAACGTCGGCAGAACCGGCGTTTTAACCCCTGTCGGAGTTTTTGAGCCCGTACTTCTCGCAGGAACAACCGTCAGCAGGGCGACGCTCCACAACAGGGATTTTATCGAGGAAAAGGGCATCTGCGTAGGCGACACCGTAATTATCCGCAAGGCAGGCGAGATTATTCCCGAGGTGCTCTCGGTTAAACAGCACGCCGAAAACGCGGTGCCGTTTGAGTTCCCGAAGCTCTGCCCAAGCTGCGGAAGCCCGGTTACTCAGGACGACGAGGCGGCAATCCGCTGTACCAATACCGAGTGTCCGGCACAGCTTATGCGCCATCTTATCCACTTTGTCAGCCGCGACGCCATGGATATCGACGGCTTAGGCCCTGCCGTGCTCGAACAGCTTGCGGAGCAGGGGCTTGTAAAATCTCCTGCCGATTTGTATAGGCTGAAGGCTGAGGATATCAGTTCTCTCGACCGCAAGGCGGAAAAGTCCGCGAATAACCTTATCTCCGCGGTTGAAAAGTCAAAGCATAACGAGCTTTACCGCCTGATTTTCGCACTTGGAATACGAAATATCGGGCTCAAAGCGGCAAAGCTTATCTGCGAAAACTTCGTCACGATTGACGACATTATGAGCGCCAAGGCTGAGGACTTTGAAAAAATCGAGGGCTTCGGCAAGATTATGGCGCAGAGCCTTGAGGACTATTTTTCGCTCGACGGCACAGCCGACCTAATCAGCCAGTTTAAGGAATTAGGGCTTGATATGAAGCCGTCGGAACAGCGCAAAAAAGGCGGAGCTTTCGAGGGTATGACCTTCGTGCTGACAGGAACTCTGCCGACTATGAAGCGCAGCGAGGCAGGCAAAATAATCGAGGAAAACGGCGGAAAAACCAGTTCCTCGGTATCAAAAAAGACCACATACGTTTTAGCAGGCGAGGACGCCGGAAGCAAGCTTACAAAGGCGCAAACCCTCGGAATAAATATAATTTCGGAGCAGGAATTCCTCGATATGCTCAAATAAAAATAATAACATTTCGACCTTTCGTTTTCCGGAAGGTCTTTTTTTATGCTTGTCTGCATAGAATAAATCATCGGAGGAATTCTTATGCAGATGAATTATAAAAAAATAATTTCGGCGGTCAACTGCCTTAGTCCGCCCGTAAAGCGGTTTTTGGAACCGCATATGGACTTTATCGCGCAAAGCGCAACAGATATCCGTTTGCGCTTAAACCGTCCGCTGTCAATCTCCGCGCGGGACGGAGTTTATTTTCCGTCAAACGACGGCGGACTTTTACAAGCTTTACCGGACAAGGCTGTTATAATTACCAAGGCGGATTTGATTGACACATTTAACAGGATTTGCCGTTACTCGGTCTATTCGGTGCAAAACGAGATTATCAACGGCTTTGTGACCGTCAGCGGAGGTCACAGGGCAGGCGTTTGCGGCACGGCGGTTGTCGAATCGGGAAAAATCGTGAATGTCCGCGATATAAGCTCGATTAACCTGAGAATTGCCAGAGAGGTAAAGGGCTGCGCCGATAAGTTGATTTCGCAAATTGAAAATATGCAAAACGGAGTTTTAATCTGCGGCGAGCCTTGCTCGGGAAAAACCACGATTTTGCGTGATTTGGCAAGATATATTTCTATTAAAGAAAATAAAAACATTTCCCTAATCGACGAACGCGGAGAGCTTGCCGCGCCTGTCTGCGGAGTTAATCAAAACGACGTCGGCTTGTGCGACGTTTTCTGCGGTTATCCAAAGCACAAGGCGGTCGAGCAGGCACTTAGGTGTATGTCGCCCGAGTACATAATCTGCGACGAAATCGGCACCGGGGAGGACTTAAAAGCCGTGGAAAGCTGCGTTAACAGCGGAGTTTCGGTAATCGCCGCCCTGCACGCGAAGAACAAAGAAGAGCTACTCGGCAAGCCTAACGCTGTAAAGCTCCTTAAAACAGGCGCGTTCGGAACGGTGGTTTTCCTTAAAAGCCGTCAAAACGCAGGAGAGATAAGCTCGGTGGAAACGGCAGGTGATTTGCTTGGTAATTAAGCTCATCGGCTGTCTGCTGATAGCCTTGTCAGGATTTTTTACAGGCTGTGTGCTAACCCAAAGGCTCAAAAACAGGCGCGATTTTTACGACAAATTCTGTGTGTTTATCTCGCTATTGCAAACGCAAATCAGGTACAACAGCGCAGATGTTTTCTCGCTCGTAATTTCAAGCGCAAAGGGCTCGGGCTTGGAGCTTTTTGATACTCCCAAAACCGATGTTCCTTTTACGGCTTTTTGGAAAAATTCGTTAAACACCTTGCCGAAAAAATACGGCTTAAATAATTCTGATAAAGAATTATTATCTGAGTTCGGCTCAGCACTCGGCACGACGGACATTGAAGGTCAGCTAAAGCACCTTGGGCTGTACGGCGAGATTTTCCAAAACAGGCTGAGCGAGTGCGAAAACGCGCTAAAGGACAAGTCGAGAATATACAGGGCGCTGGGATTGTTCGGCGGAATATCAACGGCAATTATTATTCTCTGAAAGAATAAAGAGGTTTAAATGGACGTAGAGTTAATTTTCAAAATTGCGGCTGTCGGCATAATTGTGGCGGTGCTCTCCCAGCTATTAATCAGGAGCGGCAGAGAGGAGCAGGCAATGCTCACAACGCTTGCCGGGCTGATTGTGGTGCTGACAATGATAATCACGCAGATAAGCTCGCTTTTCGAGACTATCAAGCGGCTGTTTAACTTTTGATGAGCATAGTTTCAGTCTGCGCGTTGTCGGTCGCCGCAGTTATAATCGCCCTAACCCTAAAGCCGAAAAACGCCGAAATCGCGTTAATGCTCGGATTGTGCGCCTCGGTTGTGATTTTATTTTCGCTGTTTTCAAACGTCGCGCAAATCACTGACAAAATCAGAGAAATCACCGCCGCCTCGGGCATAAGCACAGGCTATATCGCAATTCTTTTGAAGGTTATCGGCATTTGCCTGGTGACGGAATTCACCGCCAACGTCTGCCGCGATTCGGGCAGTTCTTCGCTTGCAGGCACAGTGACGCTCACGGGCAAAATCCTCGTCACAATTGCCGCTTTGCCGCTGTACTCGGACATTTTAAATGTCGTTTTGGAATTAATCAAGAGGTAAGACGTGAAAAAGTTTTTGACAATTATAACAGTGCTAATCGCACTTTTGAATATATCCGCCCTGACTGTCAACGCCGAGGAATACGAATACGATTTTTCAGAGGTTTACGGCAGCTTGTCTGACGAAGCGAGGGAGCATATGCTCAGTATCGGAGCTGACAGCGCCGACGCAAACGCTCTTTCAAATTTGAGCTTTGACAATATTATGAGCGAGATTGAAGGCATCGCCGCGGACAGCTCAAAATCTCCGCTGTCGGGGTTAATCTCGATAATCGCACTGCTTCTTATTTGCTCCATGCTCAGCGCTTATAAATCATCCCTCAGCCCTCAAATCGGCGAAACACTCAACACCGCCTCGGCGCTGTGCATATGCTGTTCGGTTTTGCCGCCGTCAATCGGCGCGGTCAATACCGCGTGCGATGTAATCGTAAACGCTTCAAATTTATTACTCGCCTTTGTGCCGATAGCCGGAACGCTGATGGTAACGTCAGGTCAGGCGTTCGGCTCGGCGGCGTACTGCGCTTCGGTAATCGCGGCAGGGCAGGGGGTGGCGCAGACCGCTCAAAAGATAATCGTGCCGTTTTTGAATATGTTTTTGGGAATCAGCATTTCGGGCGGACTTTCGCCGGGCATTAACCTTAACGGCTTTACGTCGTTTATCTCAAAGGCGTTCAAGTGGATTTTGGCGTTTGTAATGACAATTTTCACTTCTGTCCTCGGCATTAAGCAGGTGCTCGCAGGCTCGCTCGATAACGTGTCGGGCAGGACAGTGCGATTTGCGTTAAGCTCCTTTGTGCCCGTGGTGGGCTCGGCTCTTTCGGAAGCGTACCGGACAGTTTCGGGCAGCGTGTCGCTCTTAAAATCGGGCTTGGGAGTATTTGTAATAATCGCGGTCGGTGTGACTTTTTTGCCGATAATCGTAAACTGCCTTCTCTGGTCATTGTCGCTTAAAACAGGCAAAGCCGCGGCAGAGGTTATGGGGCTTAACCAAAGCGCCGTTCTGCTCGACGGTATAGGCTCGGTTTTCTCGGTACTAATCGCCGTTTTGCTCTGCATCGCCGCGGTGTTCATTATCTCCGCCGCAATGGTTTTTTTAATCGGCGGAGGGGGAGTATGAGCGGCTTGGGCGCAGTCGCTGTTTCGGTATGCTGTGCTTCATTGATATGCGCGATGGTGTCAAACTTCGTAAGCGACAGCTCAGTAAAAAGAGTGTTAAACCTCGTACTTGGTGCATTTATGGTCTGCTCGCTGATTTTCCCGGTAAAATCCGCGGTGCAGGGAATAAGGGAAGAAATTTCCGAAAGCTCACAATCAGCCGTACAATCCGCAACCGTAGACGAAGCTCAGTATAACCGCCAAATCGTCGCGGAAACGCGGGAAAACCTTGAAAATACCCTTACCGCTCTGCTGAACCAAAACGGCATTTACCCCGAAAGCGTAGAAGTTATTTTATCCATTAAGCACGACAACAGCATAATTATATCGCGTATCGGCATATACATAGACAAAAGCTGTACGCAGACGGATAAGATACTTGAGCTCACCGCTCAAAATTTCGGAATTAACCCGAACATTATTACGGAATAGGAAGCAAAAATGACAGACCGGATAAAAAAGATTTTTGACAGCGGCAAGCTCCGCAAAATCATCATAATCTGCGGAATTGCAGGTATAGCGCTGATTTTTTTATCAAATTACATAAATCCCGTCTCACACGGGAACGAAAGGACTGATGTTGTTTCGACAGAGGAATACGGCAAGCGAATTGAAAGCAACCTCGAAACGCTGATCACCCATATTCAGGGTGTAGGCGCGGCAAAGGTAATGCTTACAATGGAAAACAGCGTAGAAAATGTTTACTTAAAAGACAGCACAACCAAAACCAAGGAAGTTGAGCCTGTAATCAGAGGCGTGCTTGTCGTATGCGAAGGCGGTGACGATCCTGTTGTTGTTGAGCGCGTAACCCAAGCGGTAACAAAAGCCCTTGACATTTCGACAGCAAAAGTATGTATTACAAAATTATCAGAATAAAGGTCGGTAGTATTATGAAATTTCAAAAAAAGTACGTAATTGCGGCGGCGCTTGTCCTTGCCTTAGGCGCGGCGGTGTATGTTAACTGGCAGTTTACCACAAACAACAATACAAGCGTTAAGGAGCTCGGCGCGGCTTCATACGTAAACGCGACGGCAACGGCAACCGCTGACGAAGCCAAGCAGACTGCGGCGCAGTCCAAGGAACAGCAGAGCTACTTTGCCGCCGAGCGGACAAAACGCCAGAGCACTCAGGACAAAATCCTCGACGAGGCAAAGGAGATTTTTAACCTTGAAAACGCAGAGGAAGCGGATGTTTCCGAAGCGCAAAAGAATGTGGAGAAGGTTCTTAAGAGCTTCACAATCCAAGACAGTATTGAGAGCATAATCAAGGCGAAGGGCTTTTCGGACTGCCTGTGCTATATCAGCGACGAGGGCGTGTCGGTAATCGTACCCGAAAGCGAGCTTAACGACAACTCCGTGCTCGTAATCGACGACGCGGTTGTGTCGCACTACGACGTCGCGTATGAAAATATCTCAATCGTCGGCGCGTAAAAAATCCTTTGGACTGGCTTATTACCGTAAAGGTTTTAAGTCAGTCTTTTTCTGTTTACTTTTTCGCTTGTATGTGCTATAATATATCCTGAATAAAAATGTAAAGTTGGGATAATATGTGTAAAGAAGATGTTAAGCTTACAAGGAGCGAAATGCGTGAGCAGGCTTTTATGCTTTTGTTCTCAAAATCCTTTGACGACGAACCGCTCGAAGCCACAATCGACGACAACGCCGAGATGTTCAAGGGCGGGGTGTGCGCCTACGCTCAGGCGGCTGTCAGCGGAATTGAGGACAAGCGCGATGAAATCGACGGGATAATCTCCTCAAAGCTCAAAAAGGGCTGGACGCTGCGCAGAATTTCCAAGCCTTCGCTTGCGATTTTACGCCTTGCGGTTTTTGAGATTATGTACCTCGACAACATCCCCGACGGCGTCGCCGTTAACGAGGCAGTTGAGCTTGCCAAAAAGTACACAATCGACGAGAGCGGCTTTATCAACGGAATTCTCGGCTCAGTCGTAAGGGACAAAGAGGGCGCAAAATGAGCCTGTTTTTGGGGATTGACACATCAAACTACACAACCTCGGCAGCCCTTTACGACAGCGAATCAAAGACGGTAACTCAGCGCAAAAAGCTGCTTCCCGTCAAGGAAGGACAGCTCGGACTGCGCCAGAGCGACGCGGTGTTTCACCACACGGCACAGCTCCATTCGCTTTTTGAGGAGCTTGTAAAGGATGTAGATACAAAGCAAATCGCCGCGGTTGGCGCGTCGTCAAGACCGCGCCCGGTGGATGGCTCATATATGCCGTGTTTTTCAGTTGGGCTGAACACGGCAAAAATTATTTCTGCCGCGCTAAAGGTGCCTTGTTTTGAGTTTTCGCACCAGGAGGGGCATATCTCGGCGGCGTTGCTGAGTGCCGGCAGAGAGGATTTGTTCAGTGAAAAATTCCTCGCCTTTCACGTTAGCGGCGGAACTACCGAGGCAGTAATTGCCGAGGGCAACGGCTGCGGATTTACCCTTGAAGCCGCTGCAAAAACGCTCGACCTCAACGCAGGACAGGCTGTCGATAGGGTAGGGCTTATGCTCGGCTTAAAATTTCCGTGCGGAGCGGAGCTTGAAAAGCTTGCGCTTAAAAATACCGAAAAAATCAAGGTTAATCCGACCTTAAAGGGCTGCGATTGCTGCCTCAGCGGAGTTGAAAACCTCTGCCAAAAGCATATTAAAAACGGCAAAAGCCCCGAGTATACAGCGGCGTTTTGTATTGAGTATATCCGCAGAACGCTTGAAGAAATGACCGACAAAATCCTCGCCGAACACGGCAAAATGCCTGTGGTTTACGCTGGTGGAGTGATGTCGAACACAATAATAAATAATTCTTTTACAGAAAAATACAACGCGGTATTCGCAAAGCCTGAGTTTTCCTCCGACAACGCCGCAGGTACCGCGCTGTTATGCTACAGGAAATTTAACAATGTACACACCTGACATCCAAAAACCTAACGTCCTGAGCGTTTCTCAGGTAACAAACTTCATAAAGTCGCTTATTGAGGGCGAGCCGATGCTTCGAACCGTCTATTTGTCGGGCGAAATTTCAAACCTCGGCCGCTACTCCTCTGGGTTTTACTTTTCTCTTAAGGACAGCAATTCGGTAATCTCAGCCGTGATGTTCAAGTATCAGGCGCAGCGCCTGCGTTTTGAGCCGAAAAACGGTCAAAAGGTACTCTGCGTGGGCAGAATCGAGCTTTACGCGCCGCGCGGCTCGTACCAAATAATCATTGAAAATATGCAGCCCGACGGCGTAGGAGCGTTAAACCTCGCCTATGAACAGCTTAAAGAAAAGCTCGAAAAACAAGGGCTGTTCGACCAAAGATATAAAAAACCAATTCCCAAAATGCCCAAGACCGTAGGCGTGATAACCTCACCCTCGGGCGCGGCGGTTCAGGACATAAAGAACGTGCTCTACAGGCGCTATCCGCGCATTGACGTTGTTATGTGCCCGGTGCTCGTTCAGGGAGAGCAAGCGCCTAAACAGCTTGTTGAAGCCGTAAAAACGCTCGATAATTACAACCTTTGCGACGTGATAATCATCGGCAGGGGCGGCGGCTCAATCGAGGACTTGTGGGCGTTTAATAACGAGGAGCTCGCGCGGACGATTTTCGAGTGCAAAATCCCCGTAATCTCCGCCGTAGGTCACCAGACCGACTACACAATCTGCGACTTTGTAGCCGACCTTCGAGCGCCTACTCCGTCAGCCGCGGCGGAGCTTGCCGTTCCCGATATTGAGGAGCTGAAAAAGGGGTATATCAACCTCAGAAAATCCCTTAGCTATAAGCTCGCTCATAAGCTGAGCGATTACAGGCTTAACCTGTCGCTTTTGCAAAAGCGTGCCGAGGTGGTTTCTCCCGGCAAGCAAACGGAAAAATACATCAATAGCTATAAGCTTGCGGCAATCCGCGCCGGACAGGCTGTTCAGAAAAATCTGGATAATAAACGAAACAATCTTCTCCGCCTTGCGGATAAAACCGAGGAGCTCAGCCCCTTGGCGGTGCTCAAACGCGGCTACGCAATCACCGAAAAGGACGGAGAGATTATCTCAAAGTCCGCCCAACTAAAGAGCGGCGATAAATTCACGCTGATTATGCAGGACGGCAAAATCAACGCAACAGTAGATTAATAGTGTGGGGGCGGCAAAATGTCATTTACTCACTTACATGTTCATACCGAATACAGCCTGCTTGACGGCGCTTGCAGAATCGGCAAAATTGCCGCCGCCGCAAAGCAAAAAGGCTTTGATTCTCTGGCAATCACCGACCACGGCGTAATGTACGGCGTGATCGACTTTTATCGCGCCTGCAAAAAAGAGGGCATAAAGCCTGTAATCGGCTGCGAGGTCTATGTCGCGCCTAAGTCGAGGTTTGACAAAGCGGCAGGATTTGACAGATACTACCATATGGTTCTGCTCTGTGAGAATATGACGGGCTACCAAAACCTGATTAAGCTTGTGTCCTTAGGCTTTACCGAGGGCTTTTACTCAAAGCCGCGCATTGACGACGAGCTTTTGGAGCAGTATCACGACGGCTTAATCTGCCTTTCGGCTTGTCTTGCAGGCGAAATCCCGAGACTTCTGAGTGCTGGCAATTATATTGAAGCAAAAAACAAGGCGCTGTATTACCGTGATTTGTTCGGCAAGGAAAACTTCTTTATCGAGCTTCAGGATCACGGAATTGCCGAACAGCACAGAATTTTGCCCGACTTAAAAAGAATCGCGAACGAAATCGGCGTCGGAATGGTCGCAACCAACGACTGCCATTACATAGAAAAAGAGGACAGCAAAATCCACAGCATTCTGCTGTGCATACAGACCAACCGCACCCTTGATGATCCCGACAGAATGGAGTTTCAGACCGACGAGTTCTATATGAAAACCGAGGACGAGATGGCGGCTCTGTTTAAGGACTACGAGGGCGCGATTGAGAATACCCATAAAATTGCCGAACGATGTAACGTCGAGTTCGAGTTCGGCGTAAGAAAGCTTCCGCATTTTGACGTGCCTAATCACGAGGATCACCTCGAATATTTCAGAAGGCAGTGCTACAGCGGACTTTATCATCACTACGGCGACAATCCCGATCAAAAGCTGATTGACCGACTTGAATATGAGATTAACACAATCAGCAAGATGGGCTTTGTCGATTACTACCTGATTGTCAACGACTTTGTACAGTACGCAAAGTCAAACGGAATCCCCGTAGGCCCGGGCAGAGGCTCGGGCGCAGGGTCGCTCTGCGCCTACTGCATCGGAATTACGGCGATTGATCCGATTAAGTACAACCTGCTCTTTGAGCGTTTTCTCAACCCCGAGCGCGTCAGTATGCCCGACTTTGATATTGACTTCTGCAACGTGCGCAGGGGGGAGGTTATCGACTACGTTGTGCGCAAGTACGGCGAGGACAGGGTGGCGCAGATTGTCACCTTCGGTACAATGGCGGCGCGTGCCGCAATCCGCGACGTCGGCAGGGTAATGGGAATGCCCTACGCCGCTGTTGACGAGGTCGCAAAGCTCGTACCGTTCGAGCTGGGTATCACGATAAGCAAGGCTCTCGGCGCAAGCGCTGAGCTAAAGGATAAATACAACGAAGATCCGCAGATTAAAACCCTGCTCGATTACGCAATGAGCATTGAGGGTATGCCGCGACATTCGGGAATGCATGCGGCAGGCGTGGTTATCACCGAACAGCCTGTTTCAAACTACGTGCCCCTCGCAAAAAACGACGACAACGTCGTCACCCAGTACACAATGACAACACTTGAGGAGCTCGGACTTCTCAAAATGGACTTTTTGGGACTTCGCAACCTCACGGTAATTGACGAAGCCGAAAAGCTGATTAAAAAGATAAATCCAAGGTACAGTCCCGACGACGTTAAGGACGACGACAAGGCGGTTTTCGCGATGATTTCGCGCGGCGCAACCGAGGGCGTTTTCCAGTTTGAAAGCCAAGGGATGCGTAACGTGCTCACCCAGCTAAAGCCCGACTGCATTGAGGATTTAATCGCGGTGGTATCGCTCTACCGCCCGGGCCCGATGAACAGTATTCCCACGTACATCGAGTGCCGCCACAATCCGCAGAAGGTGCGCTACAAGCATCCGCTCTTAAAGCCGATTTTGGAAGTAACCTACGGCTGTATCGTTTATCAGGAGCAGGTTATGCAGGTGCTTCGCTCGCTCGCAGGCTACAGCCTCGGCAGAGCGGATATTGTCCGCCGCGCCATGAGCAAGAAAAAGCACGACGTTATGGAGCGCGAGCGCGAGGTGTTTATAAACGGCCTTGTCGACGATGACGGCAACGTGGTTGTCGAGGGCTGTCTTAGGCGCGGAGTAAGCCGCGAAATCGCGGTGTCCGTCTTTAACGAGATGGAAAGCTTCGCAAGCTATGCCTTCAACAAATCCCACGCCGCAGCCTACGCCGCCGTAACCTACAAAACCGCGTGGCTAAAGTGCCACTATCCGCGCGAATATATGTCGGCGCTTCTTTCCAGCGTGCTCGACAACCGCAACAAGCTGGCTGTTTATATCTCGGAGTGCAAGTCGCTCGGAATCAGCGTTTTGCCGCCGAGCGTTAACGAAAGCGGACTCGGCTTTACCGTTGACGGCAAAAATATCCGCTACGGACTGCTCGCGATTAAAAACCTCGGCAGGCAGTTTATCGAGCAGATTATCACCGATCGCAGGTACAAGCCTTATGCTTCGCTGTACGATTTTTGCAAGCGCTTGTCGGGCAAAAATATGAACTCGCGCGCGATTGAAAGCCTTATAAAATGCGGAGCGTTTGACGGTTTAGGTGCAAACCGCCGTCAGCTTTTGCAGGTTTATTCCAAGGTGCTCAGCGACGTAGAGTATGAGAAAAAGCACAGCTTGAACGGTCAAATGTCGTTCTTCGATATGGGGCTAAGCGAGCAGGAAAAACGTTCCTCAGAGCCCGAGCTTCCCGATGTTCAGGAGTACAGCCGCGGAGAGCTTTTGCAGATGGAGTACCAAATTGCCGGAATGTACCTCAGCGGACACCCGATTGACGACTATTCGCAGTTTGCAAAGGCAGTAAAATCCGACTCAATCGGTGAGATAATTTCCCGTGAAAACAAGCGGTATTATGACGGCAAAAAGGTCTGTGTGGTCTGCATAATCGCAGGCTCAAAAACCCAGCTTACCAAGAATAACAAGCTGATGGCGTTCGTCACCGCCGAGGACAGGAGCGGCTCAATCGAGCTCGTTGTGTTCCCGAATGTCTACGACAGGTGCGTCGCGGTCTTAAACGACGGCAACGCGGTAATCGTCAGGGGAAACCTCAGCTTTAAGGAGAACGAGGAACCGAAAATCATCTGCGACAGTATGGAAAAGGCACGTGAAAACGGCGAGGTCGCTCAGTTTGAGCAGAATAAACCCAAAGCGCCTGTAAACAGACCTCAGCCTAACGCCGCGCCGTCGGCGCTGTACCTGAGAATTGACGACTTAAATACGCCGATGTACGAAAAGGCACGGCGCGTTATAGATATTTTCGAGGGCAGAACGCCTGTAATATTCTACCTCACAAACACCAAGCGCAAGGTAAAAGCCCCTGCGCAAATGTGGGTAAGCCTTAACGACGTGATGATTAAGGAGCTTAAATTCCAGCTCGGCGATAACAATGTTGCAGTGAAATAATGTAGGGGCGTTCTTAGCACAACGGCAACCTTAGCACGTCGGCAATCCTTTTGTCGCTACGCGACATTTCCCTTAAAAAGGGAATTACCT